>Ga0105239_10007697_pt1 | contig 12336 bp, 10 predicted proteins | sample KBSC44metaG_FD_92761 | JGI IMG/M metagenome (GOLD analysis project Ga0105239, IMG submission 92761) | Corn rhizosphere microbial communities from Kellogg Biological Station, Michigan, USA - KBS C4-4 metaG | ecosystem: Host-associated > Plants > Roots > Rhizosphere > Soil | place: Michigan, USA...
ACCCCAACGCCGGCGCCTGCTGGACCGCCTGGCTCAACAGCGACGCGGGACGAAAGGCCAAGGCGGAGTATGCCTTCAAGGGCAATGTCGACCTACCTTCTGAGGCGGGCAACGGGCAGCTCGCCGCGATCGACAACCCGCAGGACACCGCGCTGGTGTCCGACACCGCCGCAAAGATCAGCGCAGTGTGGTCGGGCCGGAGTTGACTGGCGCAACGTGTAGCCGACGGTCAGCGCGCCCCGCACCTCGGGACAAGGAACGAAAATGATTCGGATTGACGCCCTGCACAAGCGATACCCCGGTCAGGGCACCATGGTCAGTGCCGTCGATGGCCTGTCGTTCGAGGTGGCCCAGGGCGAGCTCTATACGCTCCTCGGACCCAGTGGATGCGGCAAGACCACGACCCTGCGCTGCGTCGCCGGACTGGAACGCCCCGACTCCGGCACGATAGTGCTCGGCGACACCGAGGTGTACTCGGCATCGAGGTTCATCCCGACCCACCAGCGTGACCTCGGGATGGTCTTCCAGAGCTACGCGATATGGCCGCACATGTCGGTCTTCGAGAACGCGGCGTTCCCGCTGAGGGTTTCTGGCCACAGGACCAGCCGAGCGAAGATCGAGGAAGCGGTCAGCGAGGCGCTCACACTGGTTGGCCTTGCGGGTTACGAGAGCCGGATGGCGACCCAACTCTCCGGCGGACAGCAGCAGCGGCTGTCGCTCGCCCGGGCACTCGTCCGCCGCCCCACCGTGCTGCTGCTCGACGAACCCCTGTCCAACCTCGACGCCAAGTTGCGCGAGCACATGCGGCAGGAGATCCGCCAGCTCCAGCAGCGATTGCGGATCACCACATTGTTCGTCACGCACGACCAGATCGAGGCGCTCGCGATGTCGGACCGGGTGGCGGTGCTGCGCGACGGCAGGATCGAGCAGGAGGCCAGTCCCAAGGACATCTACAACGAACCCACTTCGGAGTTCGTCGCCAATTTCGTCGGCGCCACCAACATGATCAAGGGCACCGTCCTGGACTGGACTGCCCGGATGACGTTGCTGGAAACCAAGTTCGGCGAGCTGTCCGCCGTCTCGGGTACCGAGAGGCTCGCCGAAGGGACTGAAGTCACGGTGGCCCTTCGGCCCGAGGACCTGATCCTCACCGCCAAGAGCGCGGCCGCCGCAGGCCAGCCGAATGCGTGGCCCGTCGAGGTCATGTTCTCGTCGTTCACCGGAGCCATCACCGAATTCAAGGTGCTGACCGAGAGTGGTCAGGACATCACGGTGCGCGCGCCGTCGCGAGTGGCGACCGACCAGCGGCACGTCGTCATGTACGCCGATCCCATGGTGTGCCGAATCCTGCCCGACTCGAAGATCGACGCTGGCTCGTGAACCTGATCCGCGGCCAAGTCGGGCGCCTCGCCGCACGGCTCATCGTCCTGGTCCTGATGCTCTATCTGGTCATGGTGCCGGTATTGATTCTGCTCGCGGCCAGCTTCCGAGATCCGGGCAAGGGCCTGCCGTTCGGACATTCGAGTTTCTGGTCCGCGGTGAACTACCAGGAGGTCTTCCTCAGCGGGCGGACGTGGCAGCTGGTATGGAACACCATCGTCCTGAGCTTCGGCTCGCTGATGTTGGCGTTCGCGATCAGTCTGGTCGCGGCGTGGCTGGTGGAGCGCACCAACTTGCCCGGCCAGGGCTTCGCGTTCGTGATGATCATCGCCGGAATCGGCACACCGGGGTTCATCTCGGCGATCGCGTGGACACTGCTGCTGAATCCGAGCAACGGCGTGCTCAACGTGTGGCTGCGCAATGTCTTCGGCATGACCGGAGACGGTCCGTTCAACATTTCGACGCTGCCCGGAATGATCGTGGTCGAGGGTCTCGGTCTCGTACCCGTGACGTTCCTCCTACTGACCGCGGCGTTCCGCGCGTTGGACGTCTCGCTCGAGGACGCCGGCAGCCTCAGCGGAGCACCACCCAGCCTCATCGCTCGAAGAATTACCCTGCCGCTGCTGACGCCGGCCATCCTGTCGGCCTTCGTCTATCAGTTCGCCACCACGATCGAATCCTTCGACGTGCCGGTGACAATCGGTCTCCGAAACAACATCGTGGTGCTCTCGACCGAGATCTATCTGCAGGTGCAACCGTCGACCGGATTGCCGCAGTACGGGCTGGCCAGCACGTACGGCATCCTGCTCATCGCGATCGTGCTGCTGCCGCTCGTCTACTACCAGCGGATCATCGGCCGTTCCGAGCGCTACGCCACGGTGTCCGGCAACGCATACCGAAGCCGCCGGATCGAGCTGAGCCCGCGCGCCAAGATCGCGGGCTTGACCTTCCTCGGCCTGTACGTGCTGTTCGAATTCGTCCTTCCGACACTGATTTTGCTGTACACCAGCCTGCACCCGTTCTATTCGGTCCCTTCGCTGCAGACGATCGCCAGCAGCGGACTCGATGCGTACCGCACCGTCGTGGGCAGCACGCTGTTCACCGACTCGCTGACGAACACCCTCATCGTGGCGCTGGTGACCGGACTGGCGACGATGACCCTGGCTGCCGTGGTGTCGTGGATGGTCGTTCGCAGCAGGACCATGCTTCGCCCGATCCTCGACGTGCTCGCCTTCATCCCGCACTCGATCCCTGCGCTGGTGATGGGCTTGGCGATCGCACTGATCTACCTCTACGTCTCGATTCCGGTGTATGGGACCATTTGGATCATCGTCATCGCCCTACTTACCCGGTATCTCTCCTTGGCCACCAGGCAGATGAACACAGGCATCGGTGCCATCAAACAGGAGCTAGAAGAAGCCGGAAGCGCAAGCGGTGCATCGAGTCTCCAAACGTTCTGGCGCATCCTGGTACCGCTGGCGATGCCCTCGTACGTGAACGGCTTCCTGCTCATTGCCCTGCTGAGCGTCAAGAACCTGTCGATACCGCTGATCCTCGGGGGCGCGAACAGCAGCATGCTCGCCACCCTGGTGTGGAATCGGTGGGACAACGGCGATACCGCGGAAACCGGTGCACTGTCGATCATCATCATGGTCATAACGCTGGTGCTGGGCGCCCTCTCCTTCGCTGCGGGCCGATGGACTCCGGGTAGGCGCAAGGCAACGAAACGCAATGCCCGCGACGGCGGAGTTCCGCCATCGCCACAGGCGAACGAGCCCCAAAAGGCCCTCGCTGCGGCCGTTTATCAGTGACGCGGGCAGAACGCGAGGCCGAGGCCACCGCTGGGGGCAGCGATACCGGTGTTGTGCGGCATCCCCTCCGCAGCCGCCAATTCATCGTCTACTGGCTGGCCGGGATCGTCTCGAACGTCGGGACGTGGTTGCAGAGCGTCACCGCAGGTGTGGTCGTCTTCCAGTTGACCGGGTCGGCACTGATGGTCGGCGTACTGGGGTTCGCGAACTTCGTCCCGGTCTTCCTGCTGGCCCTGCCCGGCGGGTATCTCGCCGATCGCTACGGCCCGCGGGTGGTGATCATCGTCGCGCACGCCTTCGCGTTCGTGATCGGCGCCGCCCTGACGACACTCGCATTCGCGGGCCGGGCGAATACCGCCGTGCTCATCGGCACTGCGGCCCTGCTTGGCATCTGCTACGCGATCGCCAAACCCGCACTGAGCTCGATGGTTCCGGAGTTGGTACCCAGAGCAATCCTGCCAAAGGCGACGGCCTTCAACACGCTTCAGTTCACCGCGGGTCAGATCGGCGGTTCATTGCTGTCGGCGGCGATCCTGGTCTCGGCCGGCGCACCGTGGGCATTCGCCACCAACTGTCTGAGCTTCCTCGGACCCATCGCAGCGATGCTCGTCATCGGCCCGATAGGCACTAGCGCAAAGGACCGGCGAAAAGCGCTCGACGAGAACGATACCGGCGCATTGCGCCTCGCGCGGCAGACTCCGCCGATGATCACTCTGCTGGTGACGGTCGCCCTCGCCAACGCGGCAGGCGAGGGTTTGCGCACGCTGTCACCGGCCTTCGTCTCGGAGGCGCTACACGTCGACGTGTCTCGGTCGGGTCTGTTGATCGCCTCATACAGCGTCGGCGGCCTCATCGGGCTCACCGGCTTTGGGCCGGTCCATGCCCGCATCCGTGGATTCATGATGTTGCTCTGCGCATTTGGAATGACCGCGGTGGGTGCGATCGCCCTGGGTGCGACGAGCAGCGTGCCCGTTGCCGTGCTCGGCGCCGCGGTGATCGGAATCGGGTTCTCGTTCACCATCCCGGTTCTCAACTCGACACTGCTGTTGCTGTCGCCGGACTCCCACCGCGGGCGCGTCATGTCGATGTTCGCGATGGCCCACCTCGGATTTCGGCCCGTGTGGTCGCTGGCCGCGGGTGCGGCGGCAAGCGCACTCGGACCTCGGTGGGCGCTGGGCATCCTCGCGATCGTGTCCTGCGCCGCTCTTGGCGGAGTGTTGCGGTTGCGAGGGGTCACCGATCACCCGCCGAACGGCACCCCTCGGCGCGCGGGTTGAGGGCTGGCTCTGGAATCCCAGACGTGACGGCACACCGGCCGCCCGAGCGCGGTCAAACGCCGCGCAAGCCAACGGTTCTAGGCCGGCGCCGTATCGTCGAACATGGACGAATTCACCGGTGCCACGGCGACGCAGCGTGGATGGGGAGAATGAGAGAGTGTCGTTGAACGATTGGTGCGGTGCGGCCCCACCAGACGACGGTTCACGGAGCGCATTCGCGAGATCGCGTGCCGCCGTCGCGATCTCATCCATCCGCACACCACCGACAAGCTCTTCGAACTCTGCGAGCAGACCGACGACGCTCCGGTGCGAACGGAAGGACGCTAGGCATCCCAGGCAGTGCCGCACTCGACGCACTGGTAGAGGCTCGCCTGCTCGCGTAGCCCCGCCGCCACATGTTCGTCGGCGGGCCCGAGCAGTCGGGCGTCGAGCGATCCGCACTCCGGGCACGCCTGGTTGTAGACGCGCACCTGGTTGGGCAAGTCGTACGCCAACCCCACGACGATGGCGCCGCCGTCGGTCGACTCGACGAGACGGGTCAGCTCTTCGTCGTCGCTGCCGATCAGGTGTTCCTTGCGGATGGAGACCACCAGCTGCTCGCCCTGCGGAAGTCGAGTCCGGACCTGTTGCTCGGTGAGTGCCACGACGTCGTCGGGCGAGTTTCGCAGTGCGCGACCGCCGACCGGCATCCACAGGGCCGCGGTCGGCACTGCGCCGACCGGTAGGGCGTCCATGACGAGACTGGTTTCCCACGGCTGGCGGGCTGGCTGACTCATTGAGAGCTCTCCTTTTGATGTCGGTGGCGGCCGGTTTGCGCGGCCTGCGCGAACGGGACTTCGCAGGTTGAGCCCCCATACTCGGACTCGCGACCTACCGCAGAGCGTAACCCGGCCGCCGGTATTGACGCCAAAATTGGATCTATTATCATGTATTGAACCGGCGTTGCGTCGGCTCAAACGGACCACGGAGGAGACACCGCGAACATGCCCGAAACAAAGATCGAGTCGATCGACGAGATCGAAATTCGCGATCAGGCGCTGAGCGAGACCAAGAACAGCGAGATGACGAACCGCGAGCAGTGGAACCGCAAGAACCCCCCCACTGAGGCAGTCATCGTCAAGGACTTGAAGACAACGGAGCTGACGCCACGCGAATACCGCAACACGAAGGCGCGCTTCTACCGCTTGGGCGGCGACATCCGACTTCAGCCGCACGTCAGCGAACTTCCCCCCAAGGGCGAATCGGTCAACCATCGCCACACCACCGAAGCGGTCATCTACATCGTCCGGGGCGTCGGGCACACGATCATCAGCTGGGACGGTGTGAACAAGCAGCGCATCGACTGGGAAGAGGGTGACATGTTCAGCTTCCCCGTGTGGATGTGGCACCAGCACTTCAACGATAGCGAGACCGAGGTCGCGCGCTACCTGGCGGTCCAGGACACCTTCGCCGTCAAAGCCCTTGGCCTGCACCAGATCGAGCGATTCCCCGAAGGCCAATAGTCACTTCGCGTTCCGGTTGACGGCCGTGCCCAGTCTCGCAACTGGGCACGGCCGTCGACGTGACTAGCCGGCCTCTTGAGGGCCGCGCAAATCCAAGGCTGCCATGAACGCTTCGGGACGCAGGAGTGCGCTGACCTGTCCAGGGGATAGCAGGTTCTCTTCGATCACGAGGTCGGGTATGGAGCGGCCGGAATCCAGCGCCAGCTTGGCGATGCGCGCCCCTGCCGCGTAGCCGATGTGAGGGTTCAGTGCAGTGATCACGCCGATGGACGTCACCACCGACTCATGGAGTCGATCCGCGTTCGCCGTTATCCCGATGACGCACTTCTCGATGAGAGTGCCGCATGCCGCGGACAGGTGAGTCAGCGAGTTGAACAGGCTCAGGGCGATGATCGGCTCGAACGCGTTGAGTTGCAGCTGCCCGGCCTCCGCCGCCATGGAAATGGTGACGTCGTTCCCGACGACCTCGAAGGCGACCTGGTTCACCACCTCCGGGATTACCGGATTCACCTTTCCGGGCATGATGCTCGAACCAGCTTGTACGGCAGGCAGATTGATCTCGTTGAACCCAGCGCGCGGACCAGAGGACAGCAACCGCAAGTCGTTGCAGATCTTCGACACCTTCAACGCGGTGCGCTTGAGCACCCCTGACAGTTGCACGAACGCACCGACGTCCTGGGTGGCCTCGATCAGGTCGGAGGCCGTGCTCAGCGCGAATCCCGTGAGGACACAGAGCTTGCTGCATACCCGGTCGGCGTATCCGACCGGCGCGTTGAGCCCGGTACCGATGGCCGTACCGCCAAGATTGATCTCCGAGACCAACGCTCGCGCTTCGAGCAGCCGTTCGGCGTCTTCGGTCACCATCACCGCATACGTGGCGAACTCCTGGCCCAACGTCATCGGCACGGCGTCCTGCAACTGCGTGCGCCCCATCTTCACCATGCCGGCGAACTGCTCCGCCTTGGCCTGAAATGCCGCCGCCAGCCATCCGAGGGTGTCGTGCAGGCGCGAGATCTGGGTCTGCAGAGCGATCTTGATGGCAGTCGGGTAGGTGTCATTGGTGCTCTGGCTGAGGTTGACGTGTTCGAGAGGGTGCACGTGCGCGTAGTCCCCCGGCCGCCGGCCCAGCAGCTCCAGCGCCCGATTCGCGATGACCTCGTTGGCGTTCATGTTCGTCGACGTACCGGCGCCGCCCTGGATCATGTCGACCACGAAACTGTCGTGCAAACGTCCCGCGCGGATCTCTTCGCACGCAGCCACGATGGCATGGGCCCGCTCGTCGTCCAACAACCCGAGATCGTGGTTGGTCTGCGCCGCAGCTAGTTTCACGGCCGCCAGCGATGCGACGAACTCCGGATGGTTTGCCAGCGTCACCCCGCTGATCGGGAAGTTCGCGATGGCGCGAGCGGTGTGGATGCCATAGTAAGCATCGGCGGGCAACACCATCGTCCCCAAGGAGTCCGACTCAGTCCTCGTCGCACCCGGCATGTCGCTACGCCCCCCGGTGCGTACCGCTAAAGACGAACTTCACCAATCACTTCAACCCGTCGATGGTGCTGCGAACCACGAGATCGATTGGGCGGACGTGCATGTCGAACCACTCGACGATGCGGGGCGTGGTGTGTTCCCAGTATTGGTCGTATGCCGCGTAGTGGGTGGTGTGCCGCTGGACGATGAGCTCCTTGGGCCCGCTCGCGGCCGCGTACAGTGCCTCTGCGTGGTCGGTCGGTGTCGTTGCGTCGCCTTCGACTCCGATCACCAGTAGCGGCGTGGTCAGCTCGGAGGCGGCCACCAGCGGCTGATACAACAGGATCTCCTCGGCACACGCCAGCGGCACGTCCGTCGGAATCCGGCCGTCCACGTCCGACTTCACCGTCGTCGTCCTGCGTTCCGCGGTGGGCACCATGATCTCTTCACGCGGATGCACGCGACGGCCGGCACCAGTGCGCACGCGAAGCTTCCGGTCCTCCTCGAGCGCGGCCAGAAACGCCAACCAGTCCGACTCCGAACGCATTCGGTGGAGCCAGTCCTTGCCGTCGGCCACCGGCACCTGGCTCACGGCGCCCTTGATCCGCGGATCCGCGGCTGCGAGCAACACGGCGTTCCCGCCGCCGGTACCACCGCTACCAAACACCCCGATCGCGTCGGCCACCACGTCCTCTCTGGTGGTCAGATAGGTGACTGCGTTGACCAGATCCTGGAGCTGCCACGACGGGGACAAAAATCCTCGATCGCCACCGGAATCGCCGAAGCCACGGTAGTCGAAGATCAACATCCCGAAACCGGCGTCGGTCAGCGCCTCGTGGTATCGCACGTACAACTTCGCGTCCTTGAGCCCCAGCCAACCCGGGCCCTGCACGATGGCCCGAAACGGACCCTCCCCATGGTCCGGCGTGCGCCAGAGCCCGGCGATGCGCTCCCCTTCGCTGTAGAACGTGACGTCGGTGGTGCGCATGTGTACAAACCTCAATTCGGTGTTGATTCGTTCTTCAAGTCGACGAGCGCCGCAAGGTATCGGCCAGGGCAGCCGGCATCGGACCTCACCGCCGGGGGGGTCGCGATGAGGTCCAATGCCGGTGCCAGCATGGAGTTGTCGCTCGGGCGCGATGTTCTCAGTCGTTGTGCGTGATGAAGCCCTCCGGGCCGAACCGAACGCCTTCCTCCGGGGTGATGCTGTAGTAGGAGTACGGCGAGTAGCTCTTCGCCTCGATCTCCTTCTGCACGTCCTCCATCGGAATGTGCTTGCCTGCCTCCACCTTGCGATCCAGCCCCAGCCAGTCGAGCATCCGCTTGTTGGTGATGCCCAGATACAGCACGGGGCCGTCGCCGGAGTTGACGTGGGTGTGCCACTGCATCGACGGGATGTACATGAAGTCGCCCTGCTCCCACGGCACGGTCTCGCCCTGCACCTCGCTGTGACCGCTGCCCTTCATGATGTAGATCGCAGCCTCGTTGTGATGCTTGTGCAATCGCGTCTGCTGACCGGGCTTCAGCTCGGAGATGTGCAGCTGGATGGTCCGTAGCGGTAGGTCGACGTCGCGGGCCGGATGCTGTCGATCGCCGTCTGCGTACAGATCCAGATGGGGCTGCTTGTGGATCAGCTTGCCCGCCGCGAGTGGCCGGACCTCGTCCTCGTGATAGTGCAACTTGCCCCTGCGACGAGGCGAGTTCGGATCGCTACCGTCGCCACCGGCGTGGCTGTGCCCGTGGTCGCCGTGCAGGCCGTAATTCGCCTCCGCCCGAGCCGATTCGATCGAATTGTCTGTCATGTCAGGCTCCTTCATCTTCCCTTTATGTACTTCTGTTGATTGACGATGTTGCTATCAGGTCGTCACCGCTGCACTGCTGGGAGAGGTGGATGCCGTGCGGCGCAAGGCAATACAGTGCGCCGCCGGTAGTACCAGCTGAACCGGCTTGCCCGTGCTCATCCGGTGTGATGCACCGGTGCGGCACCGGATCGTCTCGGATCCAACATCCACCTGATAGTCCATGGATTCACCGGTGAAGAGGCGGTTGGCGATGGTGCCGGCCAGAACGTTGGGACCGCCGCGAACGGTGTCCTGGTTCACGACCTGAACCTGTTCGGGGCGGACGGACACGACGCAGGCGTCCCCGACGCCCAGGTCGGTCAGAGTCTCGACGACCAGGTCCCCGTTGTCCGTCCGTACGGTTCCGCCCTGCCCCGACACCTCGCAGACCACTCCGTCGATGAAGTTGGTGAGACCGACGAAGTCCGCCACGAAGTCGTTCTGCGGCTGGAGGTACACCGAGAAGGGGGTACCCACCTGACTGATCCGCCCAGCACACATGACCGCGATCTGATTCGACATCGACAGCGCCTCGGTCTGGTCATGCGTCACGTAAACGGTCGTGATGCCCTGGTCACGCTGAAGTCGTTTGAGCTCGAAGCGCAACGACTCGCGTAGTTTGGCATCCAAGTTCGACAGCGGTTCGTCGAGAAGCAGCACTGCGGGTTCGATCACCAGCGCCCTGGCCAGCGCGAGGCGCTGCTGCTGGCCGCCCGAGAGCTTGGTCGCGAACCTACCCGCGAGATGGCCCAGATCGACGACCTCGAGGGCGCGTTCGACGCGTTGCCTGACCTCCTTCTTCGGAGTTCGCCTGCGCGTGCCGACGCGCAGGGGGAACGCGACGTTGTCGTAGACGTTCATGTGCGGCCAGATCGCGTAACTCTGGAACACCATGCCCAGGTTGCGGTGGTTGGCCGACACCGAGATTCCAGTGACACTGGAGTACAGCACCTCGCCGTTGACTGAGATCTCGCCCTTGTCAGGTCTTTCCAGGCCAGCGATGCACCGCAGCGTCGTCGTCTTCCCGCAGCCACTTGGACCAAGCATGGTGAAGAAGTCGCCTTGTCGCACGGTGAAGGACACCTCGTCGACTGCACGGACACGGCCGTGTTTCGACTCATCGGCGAAACCCTTGTAGAGGCCTCTCACTTCAAGCATCCGCATCCATCCATCCGGTGTCGTTGGTCCTGGAACCCATTCACAGCGATGCCAACGTCGCCCGTTGGCATCACACTCACCCCTCGCGCACGCCGATCTTGGCGCCCAGCTTGTAGGCGACCCCGACGAGCGCCATCAAGACGACGACCATGCACACGCCGAGAGCAGCCAATACACCCGTCTGACCGTTCTGCCACAACTCCCAGATGGTCACCGACATCACCCGAGTGTTCTGCGAGTACAACAAGATCGAGCTGGACAGCTCACGAACCGATACCACGACCACGTAGATCCAGCCGGCCACCAGACCGGGCGCCATGAGCGGCAAGACGATGCGGCGGAACGTGTCTCGCCACGTCGCACCGCTCATCCTGGCCGATTCCTCCAACTCGATCCCGACCTGAGCCAGGGACGAACCCGAGTACCGCATCCCGTACGGCAGGTAACGGGTCACGTAGGCGATGAAGAGGATCGCGAGAGTTCCGTAGATCGGCAAGGGCGAGCGCAGGTAGATGAAGATCAGCGCCACCCCGAGCACCAAGCCGGGCATCGCCAGCGGAAAGCTGGCGAGAAGATCCAGCAGTCGCCTGCCCCGGAACTTCGACTTCAGTACCAGCCAGGAAATCACTGCGGTGAACAGCATCACCGCGGTCGCACTGGTGAGGGCCAGGATCACGGAATTCTTGATCGACTGCGTAATACCCCGCGTTGTGAAAAGTTCCGAGTAGTTGCCAAGCCCCATCGAGGCCAGCGGCCCGATGCCGGGCGCCTGGTAATACGGCAGCAGCGACATCCACAACAGGATCAGCAGCGGTGCGACGACCGCGACGAGGAAGTAGACCACGAATCCGATCGACACGGGCCAACGCCACTTGCCGAGGTCCATGGTGCGGGGCCGAAATCCCTTGCCCGTCACCGTCTGATAGCGCTCGCCTCGACGGTTCATGTACTGCACCAGGAGCAGTCCGGCGACCGTGATCAGCAGGAGGCTGAGCGAATAGATGGATGCCTGGTCGTACTTGATGGGATACGTGTGCAGCGCATCGTAGATTCGTGACGTGAACACCCATGTACCCGAGGGCATTCCGAGCACGGCCGGCGTCTCGAAGGACTCCAGGCCGCGTACCAACATGATCAGTACCGCCCCCAGCAGTGCCGGCCGCACGAGCGGCAACGTCACTCGACGTACGGTTTGTGGAACCGTTGCACCGCTCATCATCGCCGACTCCTCCAGCGACGGGTCGGTGGAACGGAACGCTGCATACATCAGTAGGAACACCAACGGCGAAAGATGCAGGCCATCGATGAGGATCATCCCTGGCAGTGAAAAGGCATCGGGGACGGCGAATCCCAGGCCGACTGTGTTGAACGCTCGCTTGATCACGCCCACGTTCCCGCCGACCAGGTAGACCCAGGCGATCGTGTACAGAATGCCCGGGACGATGAGCGGCACTATCGATGCGGCGTAGAGCAGCGGCTTCATCGGCGCGTTCGAACGCACGCAGAAGAACGCCAGTGCAGTTCCGGTGACCGTACTGACCAGTGCCGACCCACCGGCGAACAGGAACGAATTGAGCAACATCTCGCCAGTGCCCGGCACGCCGTATGCGGCGGCGATGTTGCCCAGCCCGAAGCCCTGCCCAGTCGTCAGGCCGCGCCAGACGAGGTAGACGAGCGGAGACAGCACCAAGTAGCCCAGCACCACGACGACCAGCAGGCCGAGCGACCATAGGAGCAGGGACCGACGATCTGATCCCGCCAACCGCGACGATGGGCGCGGCGCGGCGTCGGGCGCCCCCGGCGCGAGAACCTGGGTCACCCGTTACCCCCGGCGTGAACGACCGTCTGCCAGAGGTCGTTCCATTCGGAGTATTTCGCGGAGATCGCCTCGACGTCGCTC
>Ga0105239_10007698_pt1 | contig 12335 bp, 16 predicted proteins | sample KBSC44metaG_FD_92761 | JGI IMG/M metagenome (GOLD analysis project Ga0105239, IMG submission 92761) | Corn rhizosphere microbial communities from Kellogg Biological Station, Michigan, USA - KBS C4-4 metaG | ecosystem: Host-associated > Plants > Roots > Rhizosphere > Soil | place: Michigan, USA...
GCCCGCATCGAATAGACTGGTACTGGCAACCCCATTCCGCGGCGGCGGGACTCCCCGCGGACGGCATCCACGTCCTGTTCGACCACATCGGCCTTCCCCGCTCCGAGACGCCCTTTGTCTGGGACTACCAGCCGATTCCCGACGAGACGCCCGAGGAGAGCGCCGCGCGCGACTGCGGCGCGTTCTGGAGCATGCTGCTGATCACCGCCAAGTATGTCGCCCGTTCTCCGCAGGAGGACGGTATGGGGTTGCTGAAGTGGGCCTACGCTCCCCTGAACGCTCTGGAACGGTTCGCGGGCGTCGCCGAAACACCGGAAGAGGGCGTCTCGCCCGGCAGCGGCACCGATCCCGTTCGTAAGATCGGTCTACTGCGCCGTCGCATCGGGCGGATGGAGTCCGTCGGGCCGCTGCTCGCCGCACGCGGCGTTGCCGTTCCGGATGCGGACATGGCCGAGCAAGCCGGTCGTTACCTGGACATGATAGAGATTGTTGCATCGCGGCGGCTAGCCCAGGAGAGTAGCGCTCTCTCGTAGCTTACGATCTCCGCCGCCTCTCGATAAACTCCGCGATCTCCCGTACGGTAGCGTCTTGAAGATATTGGGTGCTCATATCCTTGTCCGTCAATTCAAGGTCGAATGTCTCTTCTACCATCATCACGATCTCGATGACATCGAGAGAATCCGGCCCAAAATCGGAGCTCTTCGAGTGGGGGGTAATCTCTTCTGGAGAGACGCGGAGCACTCTTGCTAAGATGCTTCGGAACTGTTCATAGGTGTTCGTGATCTGCCTCATCCACAAATAATGAGCGTGCCCCGTTATACAGCGGAGCGCGCTTCTTGCCATAATACAAGAGCCGCTCCGCTCACACGATTGCCGGGTCGGCGATCGGAAAGACTGGATCGTGTACGAACAATCCGCCATCATCGAGAATCCATTCGATCACGATCTGTAGATCGTGATCGAACCATGGGGACGGATCTACGCCCTTCCTGCCGGTTCCTCGTTCCAGGTTACCGTCCGCAGTGCCCGAGAGGGCGAACTGGAAGTGGAGACCGACCCGCCATGGATTAAGGTATGGACATGGGCAGGCGCCGACTTCATGCCTTTTCTAGATGGCGTATTGCTGGACGAAGCATAAAGATTTCGTGGTCGATCCTCCTTTATAAGGCTACGCCCTTCTGAAGATCCCCGACCCGATAGGGCTGGAGAAATCGAGCCAGCCCGGTTGCCACCGGGCGTCCGTGCAGGTGCCGCCGATCACGTCATAGTTACTCACACAGAGGTTGAGGCGGAAGACCTCCCAGGGGACGACCCCCTGCTTTTCGTCGAGGTATCGGACTGGGAGCGAAAGTGTTGCGCAGTAGCCACCCGGCGTGGTCACACAGGTGGCCCTCGTGCCGGCGGGCATGAAGCGAGCCCAGGCATCCGGCCCAGGGTAGAGGCAGCTGGGCTCGCCTGCCGGGCGAGGACTCAGGCCGACATACAGAAATTCGTCCGGATCGCTGTAGCCCTGCCCCTTGCGCAGATCCGTCTCCGGCCGGGCATCGAAGTACACTCCGATGCCGTCCTGCTCCCAGGTGAGCCTGCCATCCTCGACAACAGGGCTATCGTTCCGCACCAGGATGACCAGATGGACATACTGCGTATCGTAGCGGACGCCGAAGCGGGCGACGACACGCTGATCACTGCCAAGGACACCGTGGGGTAGGTCGTCCCAGTCGGCAGCCGTAAGGACAGCGGCATCACCCGGTGGGCACGCAACGTAGTGACGCGCGGTTTCCGGATCATCCCCGACCACGGCTAACGTGGCGGGGAGTCCTTGATACGTGGAGGTGATCATCGTCTCTCCTGGTCCGACCAGGTGAACGAGCGTTGGGTCCTCGGCGTCCATCGTTACCACATGGGTGTCTGCAACGGTAAGAACGGGCCGCGGTACGGTAAGGCGCCACCCGCCCGCGTACCACGCCTCGGCCCCGACGATACGGCGGTGGCCGGTGGTGAGATCCATCTTCGGCGCCGTCGGGTGTGCCGCTTCGACGAGGCGATAGCCCTCCAGGCGGTAGGGCTCTTTCCGCAGCAAGAAGTGAAGCATCTCGCGCATCCGGCCCGCGGCGGACTCAAATCGATGGTCGGGGAGATAGTCGAGGTAGGCCGCCAGGTCGTCGCCGGGAGTCCATCCCTTTGCCTCCAGCAGCCGGTAGGCGTGGGCGACCTTTTCCCAGGCATCGTACTCCCCGTCGAGCCAGAAGCGAACCGGCCTCTTCCCGTTCTGATCTTCCGCCACCAGACGGAGCGCGTACTCGTCATCCCAGAAGAACGAGGGAGACATGCAGCCCGCCAGCCCGAACGTCTCGGGGTGGTTGTAGGCCATCAGGAACGCCGAGGACCCGCCCAGCGAATACCCCGCGATCCCCGTTGCGGCGGGTTCGGGGCGTGTCCGATAGTGGCGGTCGAAAAACGGCTTCAGATGCTCGGCGATGAACCGGTAGTAGCCCTCCAGGCCGCCACCCACACCGCCGATACCGGGCCAGTGGCCCTGGTATCCGCTATTCTCCGTCGGCGCCAGATCCCTGACCCGCCGCTTCAGACCGGCGATACCGATTCCGACGAAGAGAGCCTGGTGGATCAGGCCCTCTTCGAGCAGGCCGTCGTAGGTCAGATCGACATTCATCCGCGCGATGTGCCCCGAGAAGGCGTTTCCGCCGTCGTTGAAATAGACGACAGGGTAGGAGTCGGCGCTCTCCGCATAGTCCTGAGGCAGGTAGATATGGATCGACCGTAGCCCTGCTGTGAGGCCACCATCCTTGAAATCGTACAGCTTGATGTGGCGGCCGTTGCGTTCTATACGGCCATGAGGAGCGTCTTCCGCGTCAAGGAAATCTACGGAATCGGTGGTTTCACGCATACTCTCTCCCTGTGCAGGGGCTCTCCGTCGTGCGCGATCCGGTGTAGGATGGCCGCAGATGCCCGGCGGAGAGAGAGTACCATCCTGGCGCGCTGGCTGGCGCCGCTCCTTCGGCCGATGCTATTTCGAGGAACGCTTGGTATGATGAAAATGGGAAGATCGCGCTGGCTGTCGCAAACGACGGATCTCTCCCGTAACTCCCGCATCCCTCTTCCGATAATGCCAGTTGTACAAACCCCGGTATAGGGACTCCCGCATGAGATCTATCACCCTGGCGAGCGCCGCTCTTCTGCTGTCTCTAGCGCTTACGGGCTGCGCCACCCGGCAGACGCCGTCGCAGCAAACCATCTCCTTGACGACGGTTCGGAGCAGTTTCAAAACGGATCTCGTCCCCCAGATAGGCGACCGGGAACCTGTCGAAAAGGCTCCCCCTGCCATTTTTCGCACGATCAAATACCCGGCTTCGAGTGGGGAGCTGGCTGCCTATCTTTCGCCCGACCCCGGCGACGGAAAGAGGCATCCGGCGATTGTCTGGATAACGGGCGGCGATTGTAACTCGATCGGAGACGTCTGGTCGGAGGCGTCGCGGGATAACGATCAGACGGCGGCGGCCTACCGCAAAGCCGGCATCATCATGCTCTTCCCGTCGCTGCGGGGCGGTAACGATAATCCGGGGGTAAAAGAGGGGTTCCTCGGCGAAGTCAACGATGTCCTCGCCGCGACGGATTACCTGGAGAAGCAGCCGTATGTCGATCCAACGCGCATCTATCTGGGAGGTCACAGCACCGGAGGTACCCTGGCGCTGCTGGTCGCCGAGTGCTCCAAACGCTATCGCGCCGTCTTTTCATTTGGTCCGGTGGATGATGTTTCCCGTTACGGCCCCGACTCCGGCTTTCTTCCCTTCGATCTCTCAAAACAAAAGGAGGTCGAAGTGAGGTCGCCAGGTTATTGGCTTCCGTCGATTCAGTCGCCGGTCTGGGTATTCGAGGGGACCGAGGGCAATATCGCTGCGTTGCGAGCCATGGGGGAAGCCTCGGCCAACCCAAAAGCGCACTTTATCGAGATACAGGGCGCCAGTCACTTTGCGACGCTAGCGCCGACCAACGAACTGATCGCTAAGAAGATTCTGCAGGATACCGGCGAGCCCAGCAGCCTCTCTTTCTCGGAGGACGAGGTAAACCGAAACTTTGCTCCGTGAACCGTGTGCCAGGTAGCGGCACTGTCTCTGACGGCAGATTGGTTTAGCATCCACCACGCTTCGTTCGATAGTGGCTGCATGAGTTACTCAAAGAAGATCCTCCTCCTCAACGGGGCATCGAGCTCCGGCAAAACCAGTCTGTGTAAAGAGCTACAGGCGGTTCTGGACGCTCCCTACATTCACCTGGAAGAAGACCGCTTCGTCTACGGCACCTATCACGGGCGCTATCTCCAACCGGGAATCGTCGAGCAGACATTCTCCCGTACGATGCTCGGCTACTATCGCTCCCTGGGGGCATTCGTATCCGCCGGGCATAACGTGCTGGCCGATACGGGCCTCTACAGCAAAGATCTGCGGGATGTCTGCGTCACCGAGTTGGCGCCCCTTACCGTCTGGCTCGTCGGCGTCCGCTGCTCGCTGCCGGAACTGGAGCGACGAGAGCAGGCGCGCGGCGATCGGCAAGCCGGTCTGGCACGGGAGCAGTACGAGACGATCCATGCGGATGTCCTGTACGATATCGAGGTAGATACCTCACTACTCAGCGTGAACGAGTGCGCCCTGCAGATCAAGGCGCTGGTGGAGAGCGGTGCGTCGCCGACGGCGATGCGTACTCTTCGCACCAGAGTCACACCGTCAGGGGACTGAAGCTGCTGGCCTGCGCTCCCGCCCCAGGAGAGCCGCTGGTAGTGATGGAGTGACCGCACAGATGCTAGTAGGCAGGTTGCACTGCGTTCTCAGGGCGGCTTGAGTAATAGATGCATTCAGGCGATAGGGTTTGTAAGGAGAAAGCTTTCATGTGCCGCTATGCCTTTCACATCTACCGACCGCATTTCGCCTGCTTTTCGTGCCGTAAGATGTTTCGCCCCATGGCGCTGGAAGACGTGGATGAGAAACGCGCCGACAAAGATATGCGCCACGTTCCCTGCCCGGATTGTAAGCAGCCCATGCACGATATGGGGCTGAACTTCAAGGCGCCGCGACAGGACAACGTTCGGCAGTGGCGGAAGGTGCATATGCTGTATGCCCATGGATTGGCCTGGCACGATTGCGGTTGCGGCGGAACCGGACCGCATCCGCACACACTTCGGGAGGCAAAAGATCTCTTAGCGCAACGGAAGCCCGTCAGGCTTCCCAAGGTAAAGTGGAGTACTTTTCTCCGAGGAACAAAGCGCTGAAAGCGTAGAAGGAGAATAGTAGGAAGCATCAATGGTCTTAGACGCAGGTTGAGAGCGTTCTCTTGCGTGCTCCATTGCACCTCTGCTGTCGGTGCGGGATGGAGCGTGGGCGGTGGAGTTCTATAAGGCGGAGTTTGGGGCGCGCGAGGTCTATCGGGTGGAGTCTCCCGACGGCGCGGTCGTATCGCGGCTGTCCGTGGAGGGCGCGGAGTTCTGGTTGAGGGGTGAATCCCCCGAAGCGGGCAGTTTTCTGCCCGAGTCTCGGGAAGCGGAGCGCGTGCGAATGATACTGACGGTGCCGGACCCGGATGCAGTATTCGAGCAGGCGCTGGCGGCCGGCGCGCAGGAGGTCTTCGCTGTCAGAGAGGGGCATGGATGGCGTCTGGGACGCATCATCGATCCCTTCGGCCATTACTGGGAGATCGGTCGCCCTCTTGCGCCGTAGAGTTGCCTATTTCTGGATTCCTGTGCGAGGCAATAAAGGAGGCATTAATGAGCAAGGTCCAAAGCGGACTCCTGTTTATCGGTATTGCTGTGCTGGTGAATCTGGGAGGGCGGCTTTTGCCTGCCCTGCCACCGGGTAGTCAAAATATCGGATATGCCGGATTCGTCGTCGTTCTGATGCTTGGCTCGCTGGTTTTTGGGCTGTTCGGTCTCTTTCGCCTCATTAGTGGACTGCTCCAGAAAAAGCCGAAAGACGGATAGACTCACAGTAGTTACAATTAGTACAGGAGACAGCTACCAGATTGAATACGCGACTCTTTTCCTTTATCGGCGGTGAGATCGGTCCGTGGCGTGTTGTGGGCAATTCGGCGATTGTCGGAGAGGGGCTTGCCGAGGCACGACGTTTGCAGGTTATCGGAGGATTTGCCCCTGAGGTGCTCGGGGAGGGGACTGCCTGGCGCCTGCAGGGAGTGACCAGTAACGAACGCTATGTGACACGGCCCGAAAAGGATCAGCTTGTCGCCGAGCAACCGGTGATCGGTCGCTCCGAGGCGACCTGCGCGGCGCTGATTCCTATTCGTAAGACGGCGGCCTGGTGGGGCCTGACTCAGGATGAGCGCCGGCGGATCTTTGAGGACGATTCCCGGCACATCGCGATCGGGATGCAGTATCTGCCGGCCGTCGCACGGCGACTGCATCACTGCCGGGATCTGGGAGGGATGGAGCCCTTTGATTTCCTGACCTGGTTCGAGTTCGCTCCCCCGAACGCCGCCGCCTTCGACGATCTGCTGGAGAAGCTGCGGGCCTCCGAAGAGTGGAAGTATGTGGACCGCGAGGTCGAGATCCGTCTGGTGCGAGAAGAATAAAAGCCGGACATGTTGCAATGAACAGGTCTCATTGCTGCCGGCGGAGGCGAGTCTCCCCTATGCAAGCGGCGATACCTTCGTTGCGGATGGGGATCATGGCGCTGCGCCAGAGGGACCGCAGGTTCATCTCACCTGGCAGGACAATGACCACCGGCTGATCCGGCACGATCCCCGAGCGCGCATCTTCTTCCAGCCGACAGCCGTACGTGTCGGGCTCGGATGGCCACGTTCCCGAGTAGTGACCGTCACGGATATCACGGAACCCTCTGCTCCGTAGAGGAATCGCGCTCGGGGAGTCGTTCATGGCTTCGTCGCATCGAAGCTCTCCTGACAGTAATGGATGATGCGCCAGAACCGCTCGCGGCAACCTTCGAAGCGCCAGGCATCGTTTTTGTCGGCCGTAAAGGTCTCCCAGAGGCCTCCTGGAGCAAGATAAGGCGCTGCGTACTGCGTGCCGTGGCGCTCATCGATCCATAGCAGCGCCGGCAGCGCCCCGTGCTGATCGTAGAACAGATCCGGTTGCCGGAGGTAGTGGTCGAGGTAAGCGATCAGGTGGCCTCGGCTGGCATCGTCCGCGAAGCGCGCCAGAGCAAAGCAGTGGCCCTCGCCGGCGTAACACAACTGGCTGGCAAGAAGCATTTGGCCGATCGTCTCCTCGAACTGGTTCCAGCCTCGCAGGCCCGCGAAGTAGCTTCCCACAATCTGTTCGCGCCAGTTCTCGGCGGCGAGTAGCTGTTCGACGATCGCCGGTTCGACTTCGTTCAGCGCGCCGCGGAGCGCGGCGACGTCGCTACCCATCAGCCCCTTCAGATAGAACGGCTGGACCCACTTTTCGAGAAACGCGTCCACGGATACTGGATCTCCTCAGGTTTTCCATCATGCAATGCCTATGGCGATATCGCCTGGTGGAGCAGCCTTGATAATCTGTTCCAGGAACAAGGAACGGCTTACCGCACGAAGCCGGCGACGTGGCTGTCGAAGGTTTTGTTGAGGCAATCGAACTGCCGCACCCAGGCTTCGACCTCCGGACGCAGCCGGCCGTAGACTCGTACATCGATCGGCTTGATCACGCCAAAGAACGCGCGGAACTCATCCCACTCGGAGATCATGCAGATATGCTTCATCATCTGATCGCGATCCGAGAAGGTGAGGAGGGCGCCGACCTCGGTGGAATCGGGAGAGGCATAGAAGTGGATGCTGACCAGGGCATGTATTCCCTCGGACTCCAACCGCCGTAGAGCGGCCTGCACGACCGTCTGGAACTCCTCATACGGTCGGGTTCGCTCCAGCACTTCGACCATCGTGACATAGTCTTCGTCGCTCTTCGTTCGGAGGCCGCCGATCGGCGACGAGGAAGTGTACCTGTGGACGCGCGGTTCTGGAAAGGGCGATCAGGCCGCCGATGGCCAGGTATTGCGGACGAAGACGGTCGGGCTTACCTCGGAGAGACCGATCTCCTCCTCGTAGCCGCCGATCCGGGCGAACAGACGCATGACCATCTTCTCGACGACCGGGAAGTCCACCCCCTCGACACTGCCCTGGAAGATAGCGGTGTCGCGCTCGACGCCGTCCTCGGTCGGGACGCGCCGGGTCCGGGCGATGCCATTCTCGATCGCGCGCAGGGATTCGACGCCCAGCCCTTTCAGGGCAACCTGGACGACATCACGGGAGTGCTTCCGGCGGTCGAACACGCCGCCGTCGTAGACCGTGCGCACGAATTTGTCGTAATCCGGTATCAACGCATGCGCGGGCATCATAAAGCCGCGGAGGACATCGACCAGTGCGGCCAGTGTCTCCTCGGGATAGTAGTAGAGATAGAGCCGCGCCCCTTCGAGGAAGAAATCGAAGTGCGCCGCTTCGTCCACAGCGATTGTCGAGGCGGCGTGTGCCAACACCGGGTCGGCTTCACCGGTAAGGTGCGGCCGGTCACTCTTGCCCCGTACGATCTTGAGCAGGTTGAGGTAATTGAGCTGCGTCGCCCGCTCCTGTACCACGGTGTAGAGGATCATGCGCAGGGGATCGTCAAAAGGGAGTGTCCAGGAGTTAGCCCGCAGGTCGGCGGTGTACTGCTCCAATCGCTCGGGGGTACGCGCCCGGGTGAACAGGAGGGTGTTACGCCAGAGGTCGGAGTGCTTCGCCTCCTCCGAACCCCAGCGCAGTTGGAATTGGGATCGTCCGTAGCTCGTGCGCGCCAGACGGGTAAGCTCAGAGGTGTAGTCCGGGGCGAACTGCTCGATGGCGTACATGCCTTCGATGATCGCCATCAGCTCGGGGGAGTGGTCCTGGCGGATATCGCGCCAGTTGAAGGTGCGGTCGGGGCTCCAGGTGCGGTTCGTCTGCGAGCGGTCGAGGTACCAGCGATAGAGGCCGTGGAAGGCGCGGCCAACGAGGCGATCTTTTTCCGCGCGACTTAGCAGGCTAGGCGCAAACGGCGACTTCTGCTTTTCAATTTCGTCCAGGATGAACGTTTCGACATGCGACAACGAGGCCTTCTTTCCCCCAGAGGGGCGACAGTGGTGTCAACGGGTGGAAGGGCGCGACGTTGAAGCGAGCAAACAACCACACGATTCATTTTCATGCTATCACGTCAACGCTATCACGGAGATAGCAAGCAAGGGGATAGGTGAGAGGGCCGATGCGGGAAGAAGGGAAGCGGGGTGCCCCGTTCCGGAAAGACGACTCCGGGCGGAGTGACTCATTCAGTAAGGGGAGAAATACAATGTGCGGTAGATACACACAGCATCACTCTGTCGACGATATTGTGAACCTGTTCTCGATCACCGAAGTCGATGTCGAACCAGCACAGCGATTCAATATCGCGCCGACACAACAGGTCGCGGTCGTCACGACGGATACAGAGGGAACACGGGCGCTGGATAGTTTTCGGTGGGGACTGATCCCATTCTGGGCGAAGGACCCCGGTATCGGTTCGAAGATGATCAATGCCCGGACGGAGACCGTCGCCGAGAAGCCGGCATTTAAGCGTCTGCTGAGTCGCCGGCGCTGTGTGATTCCTGCGGATGGCTTTTATGAATGGCAGACGATCGCGGATGGGAAGGGGAAACAACCGGTCCATTTTCATCTCCGGGAGGGTGCACTGTTCGGATTTGCCGGGCTCTGGGATGAGTGGCAGCAGCCGGATGGTGAACCGCTGCGCACGTGTACGATCCTGACGACGGCCGCTAATGCTCTGGTAGCGCCCGTTCACGACCGGATGCCGGTGATTCTACCCCGCGGGGAGGTGACCGATCACTGGCTCGATACCACCGTGACCGAGGCGGACGATCTACTGCCGTTGCTGCGTCCTTATTCGGCAGAAGCGATGGTCGCTGTGCCCGTCAGCAGGCGGGTGAATGTTGTCGCTAATGATGATCCGCGCCTCATAGAGCCGGAAGGACACCGTTGACGCCGATCCACCATGCGGCGCTAAGGTCACAGAGGGCGTGCCGATCGACGGGACCTGCGCGATGTACGGCAGCCCACTCGCGCTGATTCCGATTCGTCCGGGGCGTGGATTGCGGAATGACTCCCCCGCTGAAGAATCTACAGAAGAGCCCTTGACAGGAAGGGAGAGAGGGTATATCCTTCTGTTACTTAGTTCAAATTTTTTTGAACGCAATGCTGATTTTGAATGTGTGGCGATGAGTGATTCCGAAGCGGTAGATGCGGCCAATGGGGAGTGGGAGGCGGAAGATTCTGTGCCGGCGATCCATATAGTGGACACGTTGGAGGCGCTTCGGGTTCTCTCCGATCCGCGGAAGCTGCAGATCATTGAGGCGGTACGGCACGACGCGTTGACGGCGAGTCAGATTGCGAAGCGTCTGGGGGAGAAGCCGACGAAGCTCTATTACCATGTCGCGGAGTTGGAGCGGCATCAACTGATCCGGGTGGCGGAGACGCGGCAGAAGGGCAATCTGGTTGAGAAGTACTATCGACCCGCCGCCGATGTTTACAAGGTAGATAAAGCGCTGTTCGAAAAGGGGCCCGAGGCACTGGGAGCGTTTTATACCACAGTTACCGGCATGCTGGATGGGACGACAGCCCATTTGAAGCGAGCAATCGATAGCGGGCGTGTGACCGAAAAGGAGGCCGCGGCCGCAACGCGGGTGATCGTCCGTTCACGGTTGTCGGCCTCCGATGCGGCGGAGTTTCAACTGCGGCTTCGTGAGGTGATCCATGAGTTCATCGGAAAGCGTAGCACAGACGATGCCCAGGTGCCGATTGCGCTGAGCCTGCTGGTTTACACTGAACGACCGGAGGATGAGGAGCCGTCCACCTAGGGGCTCCTGCATCATCCTGTGTCTGTTTGCTCTTATTGATAGATTTGTTGGCGCTGGGAAAGGATCGGTGGCGGGAATGCGGGAGGTACGAAGAAATCGGCGGTGGATGATCGGTGGGGGAGGGCGTTTGCGCACGGATTGGTATGACTATGGTGTGGTGGCTCTGCTGCTGGCGAGCCTGGCCGCCTCGGTCGTTTGCCTGCTGAATAGCGGCATCGCCTTCAATGCCGCATTCCCTACAACACACGAGGTGGCAGGCGGTACATTGGCCCACGAGCCGGCTGCATGCATCGATACTGCAGCGACTGCAGCCCCCTCGCCGTTGCCACTGCATCGTCCCGGCTGTTAGAGTTCGCTCCCTGGCCTGATAATTGCACAGAAGAAAGCAGGCGAGCCGGCCGACATCCGGGAAAAAGTCGGCCTATTCGCTACAGCAGCAATCTACTCTATAATGATCGTGTGGGGAGGTAGCTCGGTACGAGCTGACAGGGACGACGGTGCGATGTGGCGCCGCGTATCGGACTCCACAAACAGGGAAGATTGCCAGCAACGCTTTGGCGCCGGGAAAGGGTGGGAGGACAGGCATAAGCCTGCCAACGACCGCTCCTGGCTAGAATGATGGTGGCGTATGAGCAATGAACAGGTCAAACGCAACAGCCCCTCAGGGGCGAGCGGGGGCGATACGAGCAGCCGCAGCGGCTCGGGTAAGAGTAACCAGAGTCCTGAGATCCCGAAGTCGGTCCTGACCCTCATAGGGATAGTTCTGGTCTTCCTCCTGCTGGCGGGTTACTTTATCTGGCCGACTCCCTGGCAGTACTATGACAGCGGTGGAACCCGCTATCGCCAGAGTCGCTGGTCGGGACATAATCAGGTCTACCTCGGAGACCACTGGACCGATAGCTAGTCGCCGTGAACCGCGGGTCTAATGATCGGGGCTGGTGATCGATTGAAGCAGGGGGCCGGTCGCGGGTAACGTCAGCTCACGGTTCTTGCTGGCGGTCGGCTGATCGCTCTCCCATACGGGCGTCTTGCCGTCCCACGCCACGATCTTATACTGGATCGCCGCATTTGCCGGCAGGAGCGCTGTTCCGCGCCAGGTGATATCCGAACCGGCGCCGTGCGGCTCGAGTGGCACCCCCTGTGCCGGCTGCCACGCGCCAAGCGCCCGGATACTGCCGACGACTCGGAGCTGCTGACCGGGTGCTGCAGGCCAGTGGGTGATGGTGAAGGTCACCGGGACGACTGCCAGGCCGGCGAGCGATGCGGGCGCTAACCGCAGATCGTGGTCCGTGCGCTGAAGGGTGCTGCCTGCGGTAAAGGTGCGATGCAGAGAGGTCGTGGCATCGTCACTCTCCCAGACGGTCGCCGCCGGACTGGAGATCAGGTATCGGTATTCGACCAGGGCGCCTGCGGGCACGTGCACGGTTCCTGCCCAGATCGCGCCCTGTCGTACCAGCGCCACACGCC
>Ga0105239_10007699_pt1 | contig 12333 bp, 12 predicted proteins | sample KBSC44metaG_FD_92761 | JGI IMG/M metagenome (GOLD analysis project Ga0105239, IMG submission 92761) | Corn rhizosphere microbial communities from Kellogg Biological Station, Michigan, USA - KBS C4-4 metaG | ecosystem: Host-associated > Plants > Roots > Rhizosphere > Soil | place: Michigan, USA...
ATCTGGGACGTGATGTGGCGGAACCACGCCTCGAAGAGTTACATCAGCGAGTTCATTGAGTGCCAGAAAAAGTTCGAGCGCTTGGACATTGCCGGGCTACTCGACGAAACCGAGTGCCAGTGGACCGAGCAGGAGTACGGTTTTCCGAAGGGCCGGAAAAACATTCGCGAGACAGACGAGACGTGCGCCGTAAGGGAGTTTTGCGAAGAGTCTGGGTACCGCCGCCACGAGATACGCCTCCGCACGGACGGTCCTTTCGAAGAGAATTTCCAAGGGACGAACGGGGTTCGATACCGACACGTGTACTACCTTGCCGAGGTCTCCCGCCACGTGCAGCGCCCCAGGATGGACACGGACAACATACAGCAGGTGGGTGAGGTGCGGAATGTCGGGTGGTTCACACTGGACCAATGCTTGAGCGTGATCCGCCCCTATGACACAGCGAAGAAGGAGATGCTCCTCAAGGTGCACGAGCGGTTGCGGGGAACGTGCTGCAGGCAGATCATTCTTCCGGACCCATTGTAGTCATGAACGCACAACGTGGTCTGATTCCCGTCCTCTATTTTCTGGCGTTCCTGGCAGGTCTCTTCTGCGCGGCCGTGGCGACATCCCGACTTACGCCTCTGTTCTCGGTTCGGCACCCGAAGATTATGGATCCGCGACGCAGCGAACGAAGCTCGGTCGAGCGATACGAAGAAGGTGAGGCCGACGTCCCGAAGGCCGAAGACGCACCGGATGCCGCAGGTACCGCAACAATCGCCCCGTACGAGCGTCGGCTCCACAGCTCGTACTTCCACATCCGGAACCCGCTCGGGCTGTTCTACCCTTATCGTACGTCGGACGATGATATGCACATCACGGCCAGCATGCAGGCCGCCTGGGACTCCGGCGTGCGATGAGCCGCGTTCCGACCAATGAAAAAATCTGGAGGCCCTAGGGAGGACACCATGTCGGCAGCACTCTACGTTGTAAAAAGGGACGGGCGAGCGGAAGATGTCAGCTTTGACAAGATCAAGAGCCGGCTGGCGAAGCTCTGCTACGGTTTGGACAGGAAGCGGGTTGACGTTGATCGCCTCTGCATCAAAGTCATCGACCAGCTCAAGCCTGGCATCACCACACGGGAGCTCGACAGCCTCGCGGCGGAGAGCTCTGCCATGCTGTCCTCCCGGCACCCCGACTACGGGACGCTGGCCGCCCGAATCGAGGTGAGCAACCTCCACAAGCAGACGGGGAAGCGTTTCTCTGAGGTCATGCGGTCGCTATATGAGCACCGCCACCCAGAGACGGGCGAACACATTCCCATGCTCTCCGACGAGTTTATTGCAGCCGTGGACGCGAACAAGGACGAGCTGGACTCCGCCATCGTGCACGACCGCGACTTCTCCTTTTCCTACTTTGGGATCCGGACCCTTTTGAATGGTTACCTCCTGCAGACCAACGGTTTCACGCGCGAACGCCCGCAGCACATGTTGATGAGGGTTTCCGTTGCCATCCACGGGTCAGATGTGGCGGCCGCGATCGAGACTTATGAGGCCATGTCCAAACGGTATTTTATCCACGCGTCACCGACGCTATTCAACTCCGGGAAGGTCCGCGGCGGTCTGATCTCGTGCTTCCTCTGCTCTCTCACCTCGCACGACGACTCGGTCGACGGGATCCTGCGGAGCGTCCACGAATGCGCAGCCATTTTCAAAGCCGGCGGGGGTATTGGGCTCAACGTCCACGACATCCGAGCGAAGGGTTCGCGCATAGCGGGGACCGATCAACGCGCCGGTGGCCTGGTACCGTGGTTGAAGTTGTACAACGACACGGCAAAGTGCGTGTCACAAGGCGCCCGGGACAGCAGCCTCGCGGTATATCTGGAACCCTGGCACGCTGACATTGGCGATTTCTTGGACTTGAAACGCAACACGGGCAAGGACGAGCTCCGAGCGAGGGACCTATTTTACGCGCTCTGGATACCGGATCTCTTCATGCAAAGGGTGCGAGAGGACGGTAAGTGGTCCCTGTTCTGCCCCAAGGAGGCACCGGGATTGTCCGCAGTGCACGGCCCGGATTTTGAGGATTTGTACTGCTACTACGAGGACAGCGGGAAGTTCCGCCGCCAGGTGAACGCCAGGGACCTCTGGTTGAACATCATCGACAGTCAGGTGGAAACCGGAGGACCGTATCTGCTATACAAGGACACCATCAACGCTGAGAATCCCATGGCGCATCTGGGAACGCTGCGCGGTTCCAACCTCTGCGCCGAGATTGTCCAGTACAGCGACGAAGCGGAAACCGCTGCCTGCAATCTGTGCTCGATAGGCCTCCCGTCTTTTGTCAGGCCCGACGGCACTTTTGACCACATGGACCTCAATCGTATTGTGCGCATCGCGACCGTGAACCTGGACAAAGTCATCGACGCCAGCGACTACCCGTCCGAGAAATCGCGCCGCAGCAATATGCGCCACCGGCCAATCGGCATCGGGGTGAACGGCTTCGCGGATGCACTTGTGAAGATGGGAATACCGTTTGACTCCGCCAGGGCTAGGGAAGTCTGCCGCGACGTTTTCGAAACGATTTATTATTCGGCCTGCGACGCCTCCGCCGACAGAGCGGCCCAGGTGGGCAGTTTCTCGAGCTTTGAGGGATCCAGCTGGAGCAAGGGCCAATTCCAGTTTGACCTGGTCAAAGCTCACACCGGCAAGAAGACCACGCCGTCGGGGAGGTGGGACTGGGAGGGACTCCGGGTGAAAGTCAAGAACGGGATGCGCAACAGCCTCCTGACCGCGGCCATGCCGACCGCCACCACCAGTCAGATCCTCGGGTTCAACGAGTGTTTTGAGCCGTACAGCAGCAACATGTACACTAGGAATGTCAAGTCAGGGGAGTTCCAAGTCGTCACCCGGGCGCTGCTTGACGCGCTGTGCAGCAGGGGCTTGTGGGACGAGAACATGAGAACGAAGCTGGTCGCACACGACGGGGAAATCAGAGACATCACAGAGATCCCCGCTGACCTCAAGGCTCTGTATAAGACTGGATTCGAGATGTCGCAGAGGGTCCTTATTGACCTTGCGGCGGAAAGGGCGGGTTACCTCGATCAGACGCAGTCGCTCAACCTGTTCGTCGCAGAGCCGACATCCGCTAAAATCTCCTCCATGCACATGTACGCCTACGAACGTGGCCTCAAGACCGGTGTGTACTACCTACGCACGAAGGCAACCGCTGCGGCTCTCAAGTACTCAGTGAGCGCACCGGCGTCATGCGAATCGAAAGCGGCTTGCACTAGCTGCGAAGCGTGAACGATGACGATGGTGACAGATATCACGAGTTCACAGGACACTGAAGCCCCTGACGCGGCGAAATGGAACGTGAACTTGACATACTGTTCCAAGACCAGGCGGCAGCCGGCCACAATCCCCAATCGACGTATAGGGCCGCTGATGCGGAAGCGTTCCTCGAGTTGGCGGCAAGCCTGAACGTCTCTGCGCCCGTGCTCCTCCTGGGGGCGCACATACATAGGGCGGTGGCCCGGCCTCTTTCTGACGGGAAGCGCGCACGGTATGTAGATATGGTCGCTTGCCTCGTCGTGGCGGCAAAGTTTACAGACGGGATTGTGAAAGAGGATGTCCAGGAGCTCCTTGAGCATACCAAGGTTACGGCTGCAGAGCTCTTGAAGGCAGAGGTTCAAATCTGCAGCAAAGTCAACTGGCAGCTTTATTGCCCGAATCCCATAACATTCCTCCGCTGTTTTTCGCATGACGCAGACGGGTGGAACAGGCAGACACGGTCTTTCGCGAAGGTCCTCCTCATCGGTCTCACGCTACATCCCGTTGCGTGCAGCCGTTTTCTACCTTCTACCCAGGCGTCCGCTGCCCTGTACCTCGCTAAAGGAATGCTCAAGATGGGCACTTGGACGAAACAACACGAGTCCGTATGCCGGATCAAGGAAGCCGACCTTCTGGAATGCGCGAAAGACATGCTAGAGGCAGCACGTTGCGCATCACGCATCTGCCCGGACCTTTTCTCGGAACAGCACCTTCGCGTTATCGCGAGGGGTCGGCGCGAAGTACTTGCTCCTAACCGCGCCTGACGGGTCACAGAAAAAGGATCTCCAGACAGCCGGTTCTGGCCGGCCTTGAAGCCTGTTGCGGAAGCCATCCGTGCCGTCGACGCTGTGTTCGATTGCGTCCCTGATGCACCGAATGTCGCACCGGAAGTATTCACGGTTGTCCTCGTATCGAAAGCTGTCGAGGATATGGTGAACCATGCTCTCGACCAGGCGGGAGTCACAGCACCTTTTTTCGTAGATGATGGTGACATCGCCCTCGGGGTTGCCTGTATTATAAGTCTGCAATCGTTTTGTAAGGTCTTTGGTCCTGCCTATCTTGAAGAGGTTCTCCGGACCGTAGACCGAGTTTTTCATCACGTACACACGTTCGCCCGGTGCGTATTTCCCGGTGAGCTTCTCCATGAGTGCCTCCCCGCGACGTTTCTCCTCGCGTACGGCCTGTTCCGTTTCCCGAAGGCGTCCCGTGGTCCACCTGCTATAAAGGACCAGGCACTTGGAAACTTCCATGGCCACCTCCGGCTTTCCCAGGAGCCCACAGAGCTTCAACAAGCCGTCGAGGGTATAAGTGGGCTCACCGGCCCGTACCCTATAGTCGACGTTCAGGAGGAGCCCAGTCGCGGTTATCTCCAGTATGGTTTTTCCATCACAAGAAAGAAGCGCTGCGCAACACCGTAGCCCCAGGGCCGCTTTCCCGCCCTCAGCGCCTGCCTCGACCGTTTTAACAATCAGCTCCGTCCGGGCCCCGCTCCTCATACAAAATTGCGTGAAAGTCTCTGGCTCACTTTTTGTGACAGGCATGGCACACTATATTTCTTCATACAGTCTGTCCCGTCCTTATATACATATTCATCCCAGTGGTACTAGTCAGAAAAATCTAGGTAGGTCGCCACCTCATCCTCATCATCCTTCCTGTACTTGTTCTCCATTTCATCCAGCTCGGCTTCACTCCCAGCACCATCACTATCCGTATCATTGTTCTACTTGACGAGGGTTAGTGCAGCTCTAGTGTCACTTCACCTGATAACGATTGACTCACCTGCGGAAATTTGCGTGTTTTCGGAGAGGAAACCGGCGTCGAAGCCGGCGTGGAAGCCGGCGTGGATGTCGCGGAATTGGCAGGGCTACGGTCCTTCTTGGCGCCGGTGCCACCCACCGCCTTCCGCGCCTTCAGCTTCTTCTTGGGGGCATCGTCTTCTGAATCTATCGCCCGTTTCGCAGACTTACCCGCAGGCGGGTCCACCCTTTTCGACACCACATGCGGTTTCGCCGGGCGAATCAACAGGAGTCTGAGTTCCGTGATATGGTACCCCGCAAGTTCCTCTTTCTCCTTTTTCTGCTTTGCGTAAAGGTTGTCCCTCCTCTCCTTACTGGCATTGAGATCAGCGAGGCATTTCTCATACGCCGCTTGGAGGGCAGCCGTCCTCTCCTCCTCTTTCGGTATAGCAACGTCACGGCGGCTTTCAATGGCGTCCAATATTTCCTGCCTCTCTTGCTCCCCCCACCAGTCTCTGTATCGATCGACGACACCCTGCCCGGCGTAAGACTTCACCGTTTTTTCCAGAGATTCGGCAAGCGGCCTGCCGTAAAGGTGCAAGACTGCGCAGATGACATCGTCAGACAGCTTCTGATTCTTGTGGGCCTCCAAAAAGGCAGCAAGCTCTTCGTCTGTGAACTACAAGTCGGTCAGCGACGGCAGGACTACTCAGATGCTTCCTTTATTACCTCAATCTCGCCTCCACCGGCGACATAATCCGTCAGAGCCAAGGCGCTTTCAACTGTGTGAGGTGCCCGAAGAAGCTTGTGTGAAACGCTGAGTTTGAAACGAGGGATGTGCCTTGCAAAGGTCATTGCGGTCTGGACCACGCCGCGTACTCCGTCCCCACGGAAATCGGTAAATCTCGCATGCTGTCAGACACGCGTTTAACTCAGGTGTTAAATTTTACTCAGGCGCTGGACTGCCCCCGCCATTGAAACAGACGTACCTTGAAGAGGCCTTGCAACATTTTCGAGTCGCCGTGGCTGTGTGCTAGGAAGCGCTCAATCCGTTCGTCTTCCGCGTTTTCAGTCAGCAAGCCGTATAGCACGCCGAGCAAAACCTGTGTAAAGAAAGAACACCCAGTCATTACTGGCCCCTCCGACGACGCAGGTCAGAAAGTGGCTTACCTGCTGGTGCGAACCGTCAGCAAGAAGCGTCTCGTCTTTTATCTGGCAAAAGCACAGGCGTCCCACCCAGCCCAGGCCGATCCGGGGGGTGTCCTGCGCGGTGTCAACGAAGCGGGCACACAGATCCAGAGCGTCTTTGGGAGCGAACGGCAGGGTGAGAAGGACATCCGCCACCTCCGGGTGATCAAGGAGCTTTTGCAAAACGGGCTCAGTGAACGCGGCGGCCGACAGCATGTTTTTCTGTTGATACTCGTCCAAGACATCGCGAAGAGCTTTGTGGGCGTCCGGGTGACCGTAGAAGTCGGCGGCCGCAAAGTGTTCGAGGAACTCCCGTGCGGGGATGCGAAGCCTGCTGATGGCAGCGATGCACTTCAAGCGGACATCCGGGGTAGGATCTTTCAGCAAGGCCACGGTCGGTTCAATCTGGAAGTCCGGAGCAAATTCGGGGCTGCACAACGTGGTGTCAACGCTGAGAACGTGCAGACGGAACAGTGTAAACTTACATGTCAACGACTCTGGGGTACCAGCTGTGACAAGCACCCTTGTAAGTCAGTTGTACGTGTTTGTCCACGTCGAGTTGAACCCTTGAAATCCAAAGCCAAACACGCTGCTCATCGTGATCTAACGCCCACCGGCTTAGAAGACCGATGAAGTACCACGGAAGGCCTCTTTCCTTGCGAAGGAAGTGTTGGAGGAGATCCGCGTCAAGAAAAAGGTCGGGAGTCCTTATGAACAAACGCCAATGCTCGTAAGGAGGCAAAGGGCCCAGTGCCAGCTCGTACTCCTTAACAAGGCGCTGCAGCTGAGTTTCTAGTGAGGAGTCGGCCATATCGTACTTTCGAGTCCAAGGGTGTTTAGGATTAAGGGGGGAAGGAGGAGGAGGAGGCAGGACCGCCCTTTTAAGAGGAGCTCAACCGCGAAGAAAAAGATCACGTGGTGTTGTGCCCACATCGATTCCCCCCAAGCGTAAAAGCCAAGCTTGCGAGCCCAGCGCAGCACACGCGTGTGACAGCAATGAGCCACCACTTGTTTCCCACATCAGCTGCGCCACACGCCACTTTGCGGCAGGTGCAATTTGGCATCCTGTCCCCCGAGGAAGTAGTCAGGTATTCGGTGGCCGAAATCCGCTTCCAAGAGACATATGAGAACCGGCGACCCAAAGCCGGCGGTCTCCTCGACCCCCATATGGGGTGCGTGGATGGTGATAAAAAGTGCCTCACGTGCGACGAGAAGGTCCAGCACTGCGTTGGTCACTTTGGGCACCTCACCCTGGCGCGCCCCCTCTTTCACATCTGCTTCCTCACGCGTGTGAAGAAGATCCTTGAAACCATCTGCATCGAGTGCTCCCGATTACGGATACCTCAGTCAACCGAACCAGCATCACAATATCAGACCCTCCTCCAGCTCAAGCGGCCGAAGGACAGGGCTAAGTTTGCGTGGGACCACTCGAAGCAACGGCACGTATGTGAAAACCCCTCTTGTGGGAAGCAGATCTTCCCCGTCCGCAAACAGGGGTCAATGCTTTACCTGGAGAAGCGGAAAACGCACTCTGGCAAATCGCAACGTATAACATTACCTGCGATGCGCGTCCGTGACATCCTGGCAGCGGTCAGCGACGAGGACTGCCGCGTCATCGGAATCGACCCGAGCGGCGCCCGGCCTGAATGGATGATACTCACCGTGTTGCCCATACCACCCCCGTCATTGCGGCCCTCTATCAGCATGGACAGCTCCGGGAGGGGGGAGGACGATCTGACACATAAGCTGAGCGAGATCATCAAGTACAACAACTTGATCCGCAAACAGGACACAGAGCTCCACGCCCCGCGGGCCGCTATAGAGCTGAACGAGGAGCAGCTGCAATACCACGTGAACGCGTACTTCGCCAACGACCCGAATGGGAACACCACCTCATTGCAAAAGTCTGGGAAGCCCACCAGATCTCTGGAGGACCGGCTGAAAGGGAAAGAAGGTCGCTTTCGCGGAAACCTCCAAGGGAAGCGAGTGGATCACGCAGCCCGGACGGTCATTACCGGCGATCCGAACCTGGGTATAGACGAAGTCGGCGTGCCATTGAGCATCGCGAAGAACCTCACTTTTCCCGAACGCGTAAACGAAGCTAACCGTGAGCGACTGCAAGCCGCTGTCGCTTCGGGAGCCGCCTATCCCGGGGCGAAGTACGTGTTCAGCAAAGGGGAGACGTTGGACTTGCGATACGCCAAGCAGGTGCCGGTCCTTCAGATTGGCGACACGGTGGAGAGGCACTTGGCAGACAGGGACTGGTTGATTTTTAACAGGCAGCCCACCCTGCACAAACCGTCTATGATGGGCCACCGTGTCAGAGTGATGCCGTATTCGACTTTCCGTTTGAACCTTTCTGTCACGACCCCCTACAACGCGGATTTCGGTAAGTCACCGGCCTGCCTGTTCTGCCTTCGCGTAGCTGAACACCCCGACAGATGGCGACGAAATGAACGCCCACATCCCGCAGTCGCTGCAGAGCGTCGCAGAGGTCATGGAACTGTCGGCGGTCCCGAGACTTGTAGTCTCCGCGCAGTCCAGTAAGCCGGTCATGGGCATCGTGCAAGACACGCTGTGTGGTGTCAGCGAACTTACCGGGAGAGACACCTTCCTGGAAGAGGGCCAGGCGATGCAGCTCGTCATGCAGCTGTACGGCATCATCCCGTCCGCGTTGCCCCCGCCCGCCATCCACAAGCCGTCGCGGAGGTGGACGGGCAAACAGCTGTTCTCGTTGCTCCTTCCCCCGGTCGACCTTTCGTCACCGCCTGCTGGGACTGCTTTGGACGACACGGTGCTGATCGTGGGCGGTGAGCTGGTCCGGGGGGTCATCTGCAAGAAGACGGTCGGTACGTCTGGCGGCGGCCTTGTGCACATCATTTGCCGTGATTTCGGGCGCGACGCCATGACCCGTTTCTTCAACGGCTGCCAGCTGCTGGTCAACTACTACTTATCGAACGTCGGCTTTTCGGTTGGGGTTGGCGACTGTCGCGTGACGGCTGACACCGCCGGGGAAATAGAGCGCACGCTCTCAGGCTGTGAGGAGTCCGTGAGACGTCTGTCACAGCGATACACAGTCGACTCTGAGCCGAAGATTGCTGACCTGTTGACGGCCGCACGGGACGCGGCGGGTCGGGCTTCGCAGTCCCGCCTCAAGGCGCGCAATAACTTTAAGCGGATGGTGGCCGCGGGTTCCAAGGGCAACCCGATCAACATCTCGCAGATCACCGCGTGCGTGGGGCAGCAGCACGTAGAGGGAAAGCGCATTCCCTACGGTTTTCATGACAGGACCTTGCCCCACTTCCAGCCGCGGGACCAGACAGCCGCCGCTAGGGGCTTCGTGAAAAGCTCGTACCGGGGAGGCTTGGGCCCCACGGAGTTCTTCTTCCACGCGATGGGCGGGCGGGAGGGGCTCATCGACACGGCGGTAAAAACGGCGGAGACCGGCTACATCCAGAGGCGGCTCATCAAGGCGCTAGAAGACGTTTCGGTTGCCTACGATGGAACAGTTCGTAACAGCAGGGGCGAGATCAACCAGTTCTCCTACGGCGAAGACGGGCTGGACGGTGCCTGCCTGGAGAAAGTCAGCACCCGTCTGCCAATGATGGACGACCGTGCCATCCTCACCAGGTGCGAAGGGCGCAATGACGCTCGGCAATTAATCGAGGTCCGGGACGCCCTGCGGCGCATCAGAGACAACGCGGATGAGGCAGCGTTTTGTCCTGTGCCGTTCAGGAGGATCCTCCTCCGGGCGTCGAGATCCTTCCCAGGACCACAGATTGAACCCGAAGCTGTGACGGAGGGGTTGGAAGCCCTCGTTCGCCGGCTGCCGGCGGGTGCATCACTTTTCGTCTTGTTGGCTCGCAGTTTCCTCGCCCCCTGTGACGTGCTGAAACACCGTTTGAGCCGGGAGGGGTTCGCTTACGCGGTGGAACAATGCGTCTCACTCTACCAGCATGCTCACGTCCACCCCGGAGAGATGGTGGGCGTTCTCGCTGCCCAATCCATTGGCGAGCCCGCAACTCAAATGACCCTGAACACGTTCCACGTAAGTCTCCCCGCACCGTTTTGATTCCCGGAACCGCGGCCAGAATCTGACCCTTTCCACAGCTCGCAGGCGTTTCCAATAAGAACGTGACGCAGGGAATACCACGATTGAAAGAACTCATCAACACGGTCAAACACATCAAGAGCCCCTCCATGACCCTGTACCTTGCGGGTGGGTCTCGGGACGAAGCCAAAATGGTTGCCGACGGCATCGTCGAGGTCACCCTGCGCGAGGTGGCCGAATCGAGCTGCGTGGTTGACGACCCGATCCCGTGCGGCAGCGACACATCCCCCGACCACGGTTGGGCCCCCGCCGAGTACGCCCTGGCCACCCTGTTGCGCCCTGAGCAAGTGGCCAACGCGACAAGTTCTGTTCTCAGGGTGCAGCTCAGTCGCAGCGCCTTGCAGCAGCGGTCCATGAAGGTTTCCAATGTGACTTCCGCGCTGCAGTCTGCCCTAGGAGACGACATGCTTTGCATCGGGAGCGACGACAACGACGACCAGCTGGTGATGCACCTTCGCGTGAAGCGTTCGCAAGAGGAGGGAGTGGTCTCCGACCGATACTTCCTGCGGTTCTTGGACGCAAATATCATGGACGGGGTCCTCCTGAGAGGTGCGGCGGGTGTCCGCAAGGCCTATGTGGAAACCCGGCCCGTCGTCACCTTTGACCAGGAAACAGGTGAAGCAGTCAACACGACCGAGGCCTTTGTGGAGACGGAGGGGATCAACTTGCTGGACGCATTCCTCTTGGACGGCGTGGACCCGACGCGGGTGACGTGCAACGACCCCTCGGAGATGCTCGCCGCTCTCGGAGTGGAAGCAGCTCGGGCGGTGCTCCTGCGAGAGATCAGGAACGTCATCCAGTTTGACGGCGGGCACGTCTCCTACCGGCACCTGTCCCTGTTGGCAGACGTCATGACCAACAAGGGCCAAATCATGAGCATCACCCGGCACGGCATCAACCGCACCGAGGCCGGACCCCTGATGAAGTGCACCTTCGAAGAGACTTGCGACATTCTGTTCTCCGCCGCCGCCGACTGTGAAGGGGACAACCTGAGCGGCGTGGCAGAGAGCGTCATGTTGGGAACCATGGCACCGATGGGTACGGGCGTCTTTGACCTGCTTCTTGACGAAAGGGCGGTCGGTGGAAGGGCTGCGGAGGACGGAGAAAACGACAATGAGTTATAAAGAACGGAGACTTATAAAGAACGGAGAAAGCGACAGTAGTCCGCCACTGCCTCACTGACTCTCCGTGTGGCCCGGAGGAAAAAATCCAGGTCCCCGGGCGGTTCACGGTCCTGTAAGATCCTGACTTGCGCCAGCTCACAGAAATCGTGAAAGTTGCGGTGGATGTCGGACAGGCGTGTCACGGCCACCGCGTTCCAGTCCACGGGCAAACCCTGATTCAGAGCGGGAGTGTTCTCCCAAGCCGACGATCTGGTGAGCAAGTCCCCGAAGGCAGGCGCCGTCCACTCGTGCTGGGTCTCGGCGGACCTCCTGCGGATAGTACTGAGCAAGCGACGGACAGCGTCTTGAAAGCGGGAATGATCAATCAAAGGAAGGGCGGACCCCGCCGCGCTCAATCTCGTCCTCGCCAGCTGCAGATATATGCCGTCTGCCGCGCGGCGCAGGTCCATTACTTTCCTCAATGAGTCTTTCCCATCGGTGGGGCACTCCGTCACCAAGCGGCGATCATGATCGTCCGCCGCCTCTTCGATCTTGTCCGCCACCGCGGCATTCCGGCCATCGTCGGATGTCAAAAGCCAGAACGGGTAGTAATACATTTCCTTCATGCGCTGATTTTTATTGCAACAAGTATTGTGATATGCAAAAAGAATGTCACATGCACCACGTAATCGAATCTCCAACACGTGATAAACGACCCACAAAAGCAAATGAAATATCGTTGCGGACCAAAGATAAAAGCGTCTCCGGTCCCGCTCTGGATTTCTGGTGGTTGTTCTTTGAAAACAAAATGCCCTGCACTTGTGGGGGTAGTGACCACCAAAAAGTCACCTCAAATAAATGCCCCCTCGCAAAACCGCGGTGGG
>Ga0105239_10007700_pt1 | contig 12332 bp, 7 predicted proteins | sample KBSC44metaG_FD_92761 | JGI IMG/M metagenome (GOLD analysis project Ga0105239, IMG submission 92761) | Corn rhizosphere microbial communities from Kellogg Biological Station, Michigan, USA - KBS C4-4 metaG | ecosystem: Host-associated > Plants > Roots > Rhizosphere > Soil | place: Michigan, USA...
AGAAGAAGAAGAAGAAGAAGAAGAAGAAGAAGAAGAAGAAGAAGAAGAAGAAGAAGAAGAAGAAGAAGAAGAAGAAGAAGGGGAAAGGCACAGTGGCAACCAATCGATGATGATGATGATGATGATAATGATGATGATGATGGTACAAACTCAGTTACAATGCTATACTACTGTATATAGCTCGTAGCTCGTCAAGCAGGTAGGTTTACCTAGTCCCGGGCTTCGGCGCGGAAAAGCCAAAAGCAAGGCAAAAAACACATCAATCAATCAATCAATCAATCAGTCATCACCCTCGTCCTCGGTCTCGGTGTCCGTCTCAGACGTATCGCTGTCGTCGGCCGAGCCGTCGGTGTCGCTCTCGTCGCTGTCTACCTCGGCGGACTGCGCGACGGCAACGGGGGCGGCCTGCGGCATCTTCTTTTTCTTCTTCTTGGTGACCGTTGGTGAGCCGGTCAGGCCGCCTGTTTTCATTGCTTGCAGTTGGCCTGCTAGTGAATCTGTTTTGGTTTCTGCGTCAGCATTGCGCTTCGGGAAACTAGGGAAATGGAGATTTTTACCTTCTTCAGGCTCGCTGATTTCCTCGTCGCTCTCTACCACATTTGCTTCGCTTGCGTCCTTGACATCTAGCACGACGTCCACTTTCGAATCTAGGCCGATGTAGCTGTCACAGACGAGATGCATGACGAATGGGAAGGCGTGGACTTGTGGAGGGGCCTGGAAGGAGCACTTGAAGGTCAAGACGTTGAACGTCGGTGATCCATCCGCATTGAAAATCGGCTTGTCGAACGCCGTGAATGTAAACGGTGGCACGGAGATTCTACCGGTACGAGCCTCTGCGAGGAACGCGTGCCATCTTGGTGCGTGATCGGCTGAAAAGTATGGGGCGTGGGCGAGAGGTGGTTGGACGGAGTCAGGGACACTGTCGTCTTCGATGTATCGGCCGTCTGGGAGTTTGCGACGTTTGGACTTGGCTGACTTGCGACCGTGCAGAGCGTCCAGATCGCCTTCTTCAGGGTCGATGTCTTCGAGGTCGAGGCTGTTGACTTCGGGAACGTTCATGGTGCCCGGTGGAATGACGCGGGCTTTGATGACAAGTTGTACTAGTGATGATGGTGTGACTACTCGCTCACCCACGACCTTGAAGAAGGCTTTCTCGACTTGGAGGTTAGGTATTTGAGCGGCAACCTTCATGGCTTGGTCGTACTGAACCTGGGAAAGGTCGGAACAGAGATTGCGACGAGCAGCCGGTGCCAATGCCATTAGTTTTTGTAGGGTCATTGGCGTTTTGGGATTGTCCTTGGAGAGCTTCTCGATAATTTGAGGGGTGAAATGCGGTAGTTGTAGTATGGGCGAAGCGTTTGGAGGCACCGCTTGGATAATGTTCTGTGATGTACGGTAAGAAGCCAGGAGTGGATTGACGGCGCCGAACGGCAGGGTGATTGATGTGAAAGAATTGTTTAGAGCTAGAGCGGTTGGGGCAACATCGTACTTCTCCTTTTCCAATTCCGGATCTTCCAGGTCGATGTGAGCGAGGTAGGCCCATAGTAGTCCCAGAGTCTTTCGTCGTACGGGATCCTCGATTGCTTTGAGTCTTGCCTTGTCTGCAGCAGTCAAGACGGAGCTGTTGAGGACCTTAGATTCGAGCTTAGCGGCACCAGCATCACTTCTTGCTCCTTTTAGGGTTTCTTTGAATTCCTCGCCGACACTGGTAGCTGCGATGACTTCGCCGTCTGACATTACTTCTTGCCACTCTCGGAATAAATTGCCAGCACTGGCGTGAAGGACTTTGTCTTTAGTGAGGGCTTGTGTACCGTACCACCAGTTGCCCACGGTGTAAGGCAGAATGATACCTAGAAGAACACCGTAAAAAGCAAAGACGAACCAGCGGCCATCTTCCACCATCCATTTTGGGAGGGCTATCCCTATACTCGTGGATTGCTTCCCGTCCGGGTTCCCGTATTGCAGGTAGTTGTTCCTGATCTCTTCGTCGGTTAGGGCCTTGTAGGCCTTTGTCATTTCAACCCATCGATCATTGATCCATTCAACTGTCTCGTTCTTTGCAGGGTCGGGTATAGCCTTGTCCGGATGATGGGTTCTGGCGAGATTCCTGTAAAATTTATCGATCTGTTTTTCCGTTGCACTCCTCGAAACGCCGAGAATGTCATAAGGATCCCATAACTTGGTCGCCGTTCGCTGAGTGGTGTAGATCAGGTAGCTCATGTAGGCCATGAAAGTATAGCCAAGGATGACGGTTATGATTCGTTTTGTCTTGCGATGCTTCCTCTTCCGTTTCTTCTTTTGGGCTTCAATCAGATCGGCATCTTTGGGTTTGAAGTCTGAATCTATTCGGGCAGCGGTTTGCTCGAGATCTGTGGATGGTTTGAGGACATTGTAGGTGAGAGGAATGGTGACCAAGCCGGCCATAGTCAGCATGAAGAAAGGGAAGAATTGACCCTGGTCATCGTAATTGTATTCGGAAGACATGGTGGGCGATGGTAATAAGAGCGGGCCACCTGGGCTTGCGCAGAACAATCAACGGGACTTAATGAGCGACAGGAGAATATCTGGGTGGGAGTGACTGGGCGGAAAGGAAAGAATAGAACACAATCTGAAAGGTGTGTTAATACCTAGATGTCTTTACATAGGTAGGTATGATAAAAGACACCTCACCAGGACGACTTGGCCCTCAAAATTATCAAAAAGTTCGTATCGCATTGGAAGAGGTGGCTTCAAGGAAGTTCTTTGTTTAGCGCATTGCGCTGCATGTGGCGCACTGGGCTTGGCGCAGGTCATCCCTGAAGCACACCCTTCAACTCAGGTCCAGCCTTCGCCCAAGGGTGTGTTCTATCGGCAACTTCAAACAGCTATATCTTTACGAATACTTGTAGCATCATAATATAAATTTCCCCATTTGATAATAAATATCTACATTTAATAGTATGGGGAATCTCAGTATCTCCTCTCTCGTAAAATTGGGTGTGAAGTTGTTGGCAAGCAAGAGTTAGAATGCTGTAAACCGCCATCGATGAGAGTGAGCCGAAGGTGCCCTCAGCCGTGGGACCCCCATTAGGTGCCCCTTTAACCACAGCCTCATCACCCAGAACATCCATGAGCCGAGGTCTTCCACAATCGTCACCACAATCAATAGCATAGAGACGCATTTCAATACGAAACTTCGACACACTGGTTAGCTTACGTTCCTTGAACCGATTGCTCTGAAAGACTTTTTCCCTCAAGTTACCAGGAAATTCTGACTGCGTTGAACTAAATCAAACCCCCTGTGATCCTAAGGAGGGGACGTACCAAGCTCCTTCTGATTACTGCATGATTCGTTATACGAACAGCTGGCTTGAGTGCCTACCTAGGTCGCGTCCTCTCAATTTCTCAACAACCTTGCGTCTAGCGTTTGGCACAGCTCCCTTGTTCAAGATTTGCCGAACTCGTTTCAACATTAAAAGCATTCTTTGTACTTAATCATTACTTCGTAACGTGGAGTCTGTACTCCATAAGAATCCTCTTTCTTCCCACCGAAGATGCCAAGTACACCTCCCGCAGTTTACGCCGAGGCGTGGAACCGACCTCAACCACGAAAGGGTCCAGCTATCCCATATAAAAACGATGCTGGTTCCAATCCTGTGCTTCGTGGTGTGACCCTCGCTGTCATTTCCTCAATGTGAGAAGATTCGTATTAGGTACCCTTGCCTTCCACTGCTAAAATATGGTCAAGCATCGCCTCCTCTACTCGCATTCAACGCATCTTCTGGACCCTGAACAAGTTCGACAAAGTCAAAGAAATCCCTGAACTCCACGATTACGATGTCCTCCATGATCCCACCGTTATTCCCATTGCTCCATCGGGAGACAAGGTCTTGTCCGTAGCAGACCTACCTGTTCCTCTTGCTCGAGCCTCGCCCAGTGACTACTACACATCGGCCGATTTCCATGCGTTGTATAAATCTGGAAAAATCACCCCATCGGACGTGATAGAATGCTTACTACCTTTAATCCAGCGCGACCAAACTCCTCCAGGACAGTTCTCCGTAGGCTTCATCTCTTCTAAAGCCGACCTAGTCCGCGCAGCTGCCAAAGCCTCGACTGAACGCTACAAGGAGGGCAAGCCGTTGAGTCCTCTCGATGGAGTTCCACTAGCCATCAAGGACGAGGTGGATCTGTCTGGATATAAAAGAACACTTGGAAGCAAGCTAGATCGAACAGACAAGGGTGACCGCACGGCATGGTGTGTACAGAAATGGCAGGACGCTGGTGCTATCATCATCGGGAAAACAAATATGCACGAGGGAGGTCTCGACACAACAAACAACAACCCAACCTGGGGAACCCCTCTCAATCCCCATAATACTGGCTACTACACTGGAGGGAGCTCCGGCGGCTCTGCGTATGCCGTTGCGTCCGGCCTGGTTCCTATCGCCCTAGGCGTGGATGGAGGTGGCTCCATTCGACTCCCCTCTGCCTTCTGTGGTATCTACGGTCTGAAGCCAACCCACTCTCGAGTCTCCGCCCGAGCTGGCACGGAAAAGACCGATAGTGTGGCTGTCAACGGTCCCATGGCCAGCAGCATCGATGATCTCGCCCTCGGCTACCGCATCATGGCCCAACCAGACACACAGTCCAAGTCGAGCAGCCTCTTCCCCAACTCCCTCGCGCTCGACCCAACCATCGCCAATCAGAAGCAAGGCAAAAAATACCTGGGCCTCGATAAAACATGGATTGACCGTTCCGACCCGGTAGTTCTCAACATGTTCCACGCGGCAGTCGACCACTTCGTGAAAACACACAACTACGAAGTCATCGACATCACTATCCCCTTCCTGCCCGAAGGCCAGAAAGCTCACGCACTTACCATCCTATCTGAAGCACGATCGGGCCTCACCCATGCCGACATCAAGCAGCTGACATGGCACAACCAGCTGATCCTCAATGTCGCGGGCAGCCACGCGTCCGCACAGGACTTCCTCGGCTCCCAGAAGCTGCGGAACCTGCACATGTCCCATCTTTCGTGGCTCTGGGATGAGTATCCTGGAATACTCGTCCTCACCCCTACTACCCCAACTGCGGGCTGGAAGATCGCGAAGCCTACTGATATCACGAGTGGTTACGGGGTTAGCGATGGGGATATGAGTCTGAGATCTATGGAATACGTGTATTTTGCGAATTGGACGGGTGCACCCGCAATCAGCATTCCAATGGGTTGGACAGCGGATGATAACGTCCCTGTTGGTCTGATGGTAAGATAAAATACATACCTTTGAAAAATTCTTCTAACTCATTGGTTTAGGCAATGGGCGAATGGGGCGCCGAAGAACAGCTGCTGGCATTCGGAAAGGAAGGGGAATCACTACTGAAAGACAGTGGTGGTGTCCGACGGCCGAAGGGAGACGGACTCTGGTTCGATTTGCTCGCTAGTAGCACGAGTAGCCAGTGAAGAATACCCATTAGGCGGGGGGGATGAACGTAGTCCTCCCACCAAGGGCACAGAGAGTGTATGTATAGAGGATGTATTCTGTGTTCTACAGAGCCCTTATCTAATGGGTGGCAAATATCCTGAAGATCTATTTAGCCTCGCGCTTTCTTATGTATTGCCGCTGGGCTAAGATACATGAATCGAGACTAGTTGAGCGTAGCGTCTGGAGGTGCTTCAGCTGAGCTGTGTGCCTACTCTTCCACATCTTCGTTATCACCACCCCCAGCTCCTCCCACCGTCGAAGTAGCCACAACCCGCGCCTCCTGCTTCCTGAACAACTCCGCCAAGAACTCAGAAGTACTCGCCTCTTCAATCCCCTTATCCTCCCTCACCCTCAAAAACCTGGGGAAGCGCATACTCAGGCCCCTCTCCTCACTAACCAGTCCAATCGCCGCCGTGTACGTCGGACTGAGCGTGATATCCGCAAACGCCATCTCCCACACCTCCTGCGGCTCGAACCACACGTCCGGCTCATACGCGCTATACTCCACATAACTCGGCTTCGCGCCCAAGGTGTTATCCCCGCCCTCGCTGTATTTCTCCTTGTTGGCTATGTAGAATTTGTCCGTGAAGCCGGAAATGCACTTCGTGACGACTTCGAGGCTGCCGGTGGAGGGGTTGCGGCATGCGAGGAGGATCGGGGACCAGAATTGGGCTTTGCGCCCTTGCCCGTGCCAGCCTGCGACGGGGATCAGGTCGATCGTGTCTGCGGAGGTGGCGTAGTCTTTCTTTACTTTGAGCCAGGAGTCGAGGCGCTTGTCGGGCTCGTAGGATGACAGAAGCGCTTTGCGGCGTGTGCCTTTCTCTTTTTCCTGAGGTTTGGACGAGGAGGGTCCTTTCCCTTTGCCTTTCTTCTTTGGCGTTGCTGGTGCAGTGCTAGTTGGAGGAACCTGGTCGGCATCTTCGGAAGAATCACCGTCGGGGGCTGGCTGCTCTGGGTTGGCGAGGTTGTCTAGGACTTTGACCATGATTCCCTCGCACTTGAAGTCTGTCGCAGATTTGAAGAACTCCAGCACGGTCTCTGAATCGGTTGAAGTGGAGTCAATGCTCTGCACCCAAGTAAAGCGGTGTTCCTTCTCGACGAACATGCTGCGAAGCAGGCCCCTTCTTTCGCGAAATGGACGGTCAAGCAGTTGCTCGCCGTTGAGGTACATTAGGTCGAAAGCAAAGAGGCAGACGTCAATTTGGATGGAACCTATGTCAACATCCTTCTTTGCACGGTTGGTCAAGGTTTGGAAGGTCTTGAGGTCTCCAGTGTTTCGGTCCACAGCGACAACCTCGCCTTCCAGGATGAAACTTGAAACGCCATCACCTCGGATTTCGGGCACAAGGGCCACGAGGTCGGGATATTTATCTGTCATCACTTCTAGATGGCGTGAGAATATCGAGACCCTGCCATTTTCATCACAGTGCACTTGTGCTCGCTGCCCATCGTATTTGAACTCACAGCTGAAATCTCGGCCTTGAAGTTTTGTGAGCATTTCGCTAAGGTCTCGGGTGATGCTTCCTAGCATGGGGCGCAATGGGATGTGTAGTGCCAGTCCACAGCGTAGCAAAAGCTCCTCTGAAACGCCTACCTCTAGCAAACCTGGAACGAGATCGTTGTAGTTGGGCCGTCTTGCAAAGCAAGTCTTTACGACTTCTTCAGCCTTGGACCATACCACGGCCAGGTCTTCTTTTTTGAGCTTTGCCAGTTCTGTTCGATCTTTGATCGCGAAGTCAGCACCAGCTGGGCGTGAGAGCTGGAACGCTCGTGCTAAAGCAATCAACATAGTGGTCTTCACAGCCCCTATTCTCAAGTGCTGTACCAGCGTCCTCACAATATACCTGCTCTCTTCTGGACCTCTAGCATCCTGCAGCAGTCGCTCCACAAGTCTTTGCTTTTGCTCAACACTGCCCTGACCTTTGCTGTTCGCGATCTTAACTAGTGTCTGATACGCACCCTTGATGGAGAGAGGTTTGGGCTTCCTCAAGGTGAAGCTTTGCCTTTTTTTTGCTTCGAAAGCCACGTCCCCTGCATCACCATGTTTATCATAGAGTGTTTTCAGGCCTGCACCATCAAGACCACAGATTTTCTTCAGTGCCTTTGAGATGGCTGAACCGCCAAGGCCGAGCTCGAGAGAGATGTAGGCTGGTGATATGGAGTTCGTAGCCAACCAGACCGCAGGGAGAAGGCTCTCGGGATCAGCCTCAATCAGTACTCGTAAACAATTGACAAGGGTGTCTACTATCTTAATCCGACTTTGGGTAGAATTGATGAGGACAAAGCAACGGGTTAAGAGGGCATAGAATGCGTCTCCTCCTTCAGTTACCCACTGCTTTTTCAAACTGGGGATGTACTGGCCAGGGTCAAAGGTGAGTGGACTCTGATCGAATGGTATGGTGAGAGTAATGGCATCCTCATCAGCGACGGTAGATTGCAAACCTAGGAAGTTGGTCTTGGTGGCACTCTCTTGCGGCTTTACCTGACCAAGGGGTTGGTCCAGGGCTTCATCAATGAATTCCTTAGCATCCTCCTCGGCTTTGTGTGGCTTGCCCTCAACATGATCTGGTCTTGTATCTGTCTTCAATTCATTTGCTTCCCCTTGGAGCGGATTTTCATTGTCTTCTCTTTCCCATTCTGCTTGGAGTTTTCTGGCCAGCTCCTCGTCGGTGAGGGAGTGTTCGGATGTTGACTCGCCTTGCTCAACCTTTGCATCTTTACTAGACGATGTCCCGTTCAGCACTGCTTGTGGCAGACTGGACTGCTTGCGGAAGAAATAATCCAAATTCCGATGAGCAACCGGCGTAGGCTTCGAGTCGTTCTTCTTCCGCCGCTTTGAAGGGCTCTCCATGGGTAGTAGAGTCAGGGGATCAAACCCCTATTGAATTAAGGGTTAATAGACAATCATGATCGTCAGTATTGAAGGGCTTATTTGCGCCTTTCAAGATGGCCCTATGGGCGCGGGTCAAATCGTCATAGGCAGGGAACGCGGCCGAGCGCGACGCCAAATGACGCGACTGACGCCTTGGGAAAATCTGGGGGAGATGTCCCAAATCGCCCAAATCGCCAATGCCAGATCATCCGATCACTAAATGAGGATCCCCAAAATTCACAACTCGCAAATGTGTCCCAATTCTTGCACACTTACTATTTCGTTTCTCTTGCTGTGTATGTAGACAGTCGCTTTTATTGCAAAATGGCACAGGTGCACCCCACTAGGGCCGGGGACATTCACATGCGTGTTGAGGATTATCTAGACGATAAAATCCAAACTGTCGCCGATCTAGAGAATGTGGATGATCTTCTATCCCGGGTCCAGCAGCAGCAGGACTTATTGAGATTGCAGGTAAATGGAATTGCTATCTCTACTTCTGACTTCAAAGCTCACAATATCTTAGCTGGCTGAAGCACGAACAATCCTGTCGGAAAAGCGGGCTAATATTAACGAGAAGTCCACTGCGCTTCAACAGAGCGCAACAAATTTTCAGTCACAACAACGGGACCTGGACCGCCGTCTCCAAATACTTACTCAGGCCGAGGTCAGCGATGATGCCACCAAGAAGATTGAGTCACGCATGGGCAAAGTGCGAACCCTGGAGGTCGCTCAAGGATATCTGGAGTTGGTTCAAAAGGCGGATATCCTAAGCAAGCGCACAAAGGAAAGCCTTGCAAAAGAGCCAGAGCTGTCACTGCGGGCCTATATTCAGCTAAGAGCTATTTGGAACAAAGTACAGGAGGCACAATCGGCTGCAGAGGGGGCTGCTCCTCAATTGTTATATCTTTTGGAGCAGGAAGTTACCCAGCTCTACCAAGAGTTGAAAAATGTGCTCTCAACTGACCTCCGAAAGACCCTTGAAGTAATGAAATGGCCTGCGAAGGAACTCAATCTGATGAGTGATACCCGGGAACGTTGGCAACGGCAAGTCGAGCTTTTACTTGAGCTTCAGGAACCTGATCTTCTCAGATTTGCGGCGGACACGCTCAAGCTTGATACTGGTATTGCACCAGATCCTGTCATCCTACTGCCTTTGGAAACTATGGTACAACCACTAGCCACAAGATTTCGCTATCACTTCTACGGAGAAAGGCCCACTAATCGACTTGACAAACCTGAATACTTCTTTTCTCACGTTCTGGATCTTGTCGACCAGCACAGTGACTTCATCTCCAACTTACTCGGTCCTATTGTCGATCAACGCGCTCTAACCTCGGACGCATTAGAAACAGTCTACACCGATGCAGTCTCTTCATTTATCACTGCCTTATTGCCAATGGTCAATGCCAAATGTTTATCGTTTTTAGCACAAATTACCTCAGAACCGCAGCTGCTATCTCACTTCATGCGCGAGGCAATGTCTTTCGACCATGCTATCCGGGACTTCTGGGTCTACATGCCTATTCCGAGGATGTTGAATGAATGGCGAGGAGTGACCTGGACCATTTTATATACCCATGGTTATTTCCAAACCTGGCTGACCGTGGAAAAGGATTTTGCATTGGCCAGATATACAAGCATCAAAGATTCACACGACAGCCGTGAGATTGATCTTGATGCTGAGCCTGGTCAAACGAAACCTACAAAAGGAGCAATTAGAGTGAATGACCTGCTAGAGACTATCACGGATCGATACCGGGGCTTATCATCGTTCAGTTACAAGATGAACTTCTTGCTGGACATTCAATTATCAATATTCGACGATTACCACAACTACCTCCGCGATGCCTTGCAAGCATATATCGCAGTATCCCACACTGCTGGACGCCTGCTTCAGGGACAATCTGAGACAGATACTTTTGGTTTGAAGGGCCTCGAATCTCTGGCGAAGATATTCGGCAGTGCTGAGTATCTTGAACGAAAGATGTCCGATTGGAGTGATGACTTATTCTTCCTCGAGCTGTGGGACGAGCTGCTCAGCCGTTCAAAGTCGAATACCGGTAATAAATCCATTGGCAACAATTTGAGGGTTGATGATGTAGCCGCCAAAACATCAACAGCCATTAAACCCGACGGATCGAACGAAGAGACAGAAGCTGACGGGAGTGGACTTTTCGACCAAACTGCGGCAGTGTACCGACGCCTACGGGAACGCAGCGAAGAGGAAGTCGTCCGTGCATTCGACGTTAATGTACGAAATGCGCTCAGAACCTACGGGAAACAGCCTCAATGGTCTTCTCTTGGCGATGTTCCCTCGGAGACTGCAGCATTGGCGCCATCTTCAGCCCTTGATAACCTATTTCAGACGATAAATGTGTTATTGGGTTTTCTCGCTCGCACATTTGCTCCAGGCTCACTGAGAAGAGTAACCAAACACTTCTGCACCTCAATTCAAAGAGAAATATACGACAACGTGTTGATGCACAATACGTTTTCGGCCTCAGGGGCAGCTCAATTACGGAGGGATTTATCTGCCATTGAAGAAAGTGTTGAAAAGTCAATCAAATTGCCTGGTGCCATCGGCGCGAGCATGAAGCGTATCGAGGAAGCAGTCTACTTGTTGGCTCTGCCTGCTAGCAAAGCTAAGCCTGGTGTTAATGACGAAGGCGATGGTTGGGGATTCGATGAAGAAGATGATGAACAGCCATCTGCAACCGTTGCTTTTGAGAGCTCTCCGAATGGGGAGGAGATAGACGAATGGGGTCTTTGGGATGCAGAAAAACGGGTCTTTGAAAGCAACGAAGCAGCACGGGAGGCACTCGCGGATATGGGATTGTATCATCTGTCCGAGGGCGATGCGAGGAATATCCTGAAGCGCAGGGTTGAGTTGAACACCTAGAAATTGGGTGCCGTGCCATATATAACACAAAGCCTTGTTCGAGGATGTAGGCAAGATAGATTCAATTTTATTTTGTCTGAAATACTACCCAGGTCCTAGTTCTTCGAACTCCACCCGCCTCCAAGTCGACAACGGATGCAACGTGAACTTACCCATCTTTGTCATCAGCATGCAAGTTCTCTGCTGGATGTCTGCCTGGTCGTCAGGTCACGACCAACACTAATTCAGAACAACATGGCATTAATTAAGCGACGCCATTTTGGGTCAACTTCCAGATCGTCCATCCCACTTTACGCTCAACTTCACCTCCAGGAAATCGAAATAACGTCTCCCTCCTACACGAGAACTCACAGCCCCGCAATCAACAACAGCAGCCTTGCCCTAACATCGCAAGCCATAATATCTCTTGAGCCTCGACATACGAAGTACATTAGCTATATCAATAGGTCATTATGGGCGACACACCAGCTGCCCACCCACTAACCTCACTGCAAAGCGTGATCCTCACGACGGGCCCCTTCGTCTTCCTCTGGAGCACACTGCGCCGCTACGTGCAGCGCAACGGCGCCCTCCCACTCGCCAGGACAATCACAACGCTCAACAGCCAGGTGTACTCTCTCTTCTCCCTGGTATTGGCGTGCCTAATCCTGAATGATGTATATCACTTCCAAGCCCTAGAATCCACCATCCCCATCGCCGCAGGCATCAAAACCGAGGATCTAGGCTACATCTACCACCTCACCAAATTCTACGAATACATCGACGTCTTCAACCTCGTCGCTTCCGGAAAGGTCATCGGGCCGCACATGGCGTTCCACCACCTGACGATGCCGTTCCTAACGCACTTCCGCGTCCTCAACGTAGACACTCCCACCCACGACTGGCGTTTCTTCGCGTTCCTCAACTGTTTCCACCATTTCTGGATGTACGGCTATTTCGGCGGTGTAGGCCTTTTCAGGCCTATCCTGCCAGTAACGGGGTGGGTGCAGTTAGTGGCTGGGATCGCGGTCGACGTGTATTGGCTGGCGACGCATGGGAGTGAGAGGGAAGGAACGGAGGCGCGGAATCGCGTTATTTGTGTGTTGTTGCTGGC
>Ga0105239_10007703_pt1 | contig 12329 bp, 13 predicted proteins | sample KBSC44metaG_FD_92761 | JGI IMG/M metagenome (GOLD analysis project Ga0105239, IMG submission 92761) | Corn rhizosphere microbial communities from Kellogg Biological Station, Michigan, USA - KBS C4-4 metaG | ecosystem: Host-associated > Plants > Roots > Rhizosphere > Soil | place: Michigan, USA...
CGCCTTCCGATTGGGCGGTATGTCCGACATCCAGCACGATCCGGAATTTCGAGGGAACGCACGTGGTTGCGGCCGGCTGCTTCAAAACGGCAGGATGCAAGCCGGCCGGCGACAGCGCAGCAAGCCTTACAGCGTGGCGCTTCGGCGACGCGGCGCGTTTCGCCGGGCCGGCTGGCTTAGGCGCAGCGACGCGCTTCGGCGATTTGCCCTGCTTTGGTGAACTCTTGAACACATCAGACAGCCAGCCGGCATGACCAGGCTCGATCGGCAGCAGCAATAATGCGGCGATCGCGGCGATGGCAATGCGGCGGCAGCGCAAAACGCCGCGGCCTGCCCCGATGATTTTTCTCGTTGGCGACAGCAATCCCGGCTTCCCCCGGAGTGACTTCTGTTCGAATCCCGCGACAGCATAGGACAGCATCCGCCGACTTCAATCCCCTTGACGCGCCTTGACCTCGTTGTATTTGGCAAGCGCCTGTTCAAATTTGGGATTGAACAACCACATCGCGTCCAGAATTTCGCGGAAGGTTGCGGACGTTCTGGCCCTGTCAGCCTGCCCAAAGGCGAACATGCTGTTGTTTCGCAGGTATCGCATGATCGTCGGGTCGGAAACCCTGTATTTGAGCAGATCGCCCGAGGCGAGCGCGGACCGGGTCGGTGCCGGAACGATCTGGATCAGTTCAAAAAGCTTCATCTGGTCGATCGGATTTGGCAGGGCTTTCACGATCGCCGGCACTTGCGGGAAAAGATCAGCGTGGGCGTTCATCAAGGCATCGCGCACGGCGGTCCAGTGGTTGTAGCGATGATCCAGTTGGCCGGCCCGCGCTTCTTCCCTGTCGTCGCGAAGAATCAGCGCAGGATCGAAGGCGGCCACCTTGTTTTTGACGGCGGCCCACTTCTTCCGGCCATTCCGGTCTTCGGATATGCCTGTCTGAAAACTGCCCTTGTACTTGTTCGACCGCGCATTTCCGACGTTTTGATTGCCGTTGGTCTCGGCAAAGAATAGCCCGATGCTGATGCGGCCTGCGGCATCGGCATCCGCCGCATTGAGGCCTTTTGCGCGCGCAATGGCAATTCCGAGATCGACCACGTCCTTGAATGGCGTATCTGAATTCTGCGCGTCGGTGGGCGGCGCCTGCATGAGCGCGAACAGTTTTACGTACTCATCGAGCAGCGGCTCATTGTCGGCATCAAAATACGCCGGCGGGATTGCAAATTTGTTGGGCCTTCCGATCTTGGAGGGAATAGCGTCGGTGAGGTCCTTGGCCGCGCCCAGCATGTTGTTGCGCGCAAGGTAGAGCGCCTGCCCGGGCAGGTTCGGCAGCGGTTGCCTTGAATCGATCTGCGCGCGCCGCTGGGCCAGGACCAGCTCGAAATTCTTCACCGCATTGGTGTAGGTATCGAGCGCATCGGATTGCTTTTTGGTCAGTGTGCCCGGCTGCGCCATTGCGGGGTTCATCAGACCGGGATTGCCGATGGCGCCCGAGACGAGAAGTCCGAGAACAAGAGCGGCACTGCGCGCGGCGGTATGACGTCCTATCCCCATGGCAGCGTCGCCGGCCATCCCGCATTCAATTGCAAACAAACAGGGAGGCGCCAGGCGCCTCCCCATCCTTCGTGCCGACCCGCGCCACCGCGGTTCATCCCTGCGGGATGCGGCTATTTCTGAATGCAGGTATCCGCGGTCGCCCGGGTGCATTCGTCGAGGCCGGTGAATACCGGGTCCTCCACCTTCTTGCCCTCGATCAAATCGATCATGACCGACGGCGCCTTGTAACCCATCTCGAATGGCCGCTGACCGACCAGCGCTTCGACGCGGCCTTCCTTGGCGATCGCGACTTCATCGCCGATGGTGTCGGCGGCGACGATCACCAGCTGCTTGCTGGCGATCTGCGCCTTGTACTGATCCGTGAGTTGACGATAGGGCTGCGGCGCGCCGAACAGCGGCCAGCCACCCTCGATCACGAACGCATCGAGTTTGGGGTTGGCGGTCAGGATATCGGACATCGCCTGAACGCCCTTTGGCCCGTCGTCATTGGTGAAGACCGGGCAACCGGCGATCTCGGTCCAGCCGCCCTCGCCCTTGAGAGTGTCGAGACCCTTCTTGCCGGACAAGGCATCGCGGGTTCCGGAGGCGCGGCGCAGAATATTGTCTGCCGCGGCATTGCCCTCGATCAGGCAGACGGTGCCGCCGTTCGGCTTCGCCTTTTTGAGATATTCGCCGAGCCTGAATCCCATCAGGTAATTGTCGGTGCCCAGATAGGTCTTGCGCAGCGCGGCGTCTTCCTTCTTGAGGTCGGCGTCGAGCGTCATGACAGGGATTTTGGGCTTGGCGGCCTTGATCGCGTTAGCGATCAGCGGCGCGTTCGAAGGCGAGATCGCGATCGCCACGGTATCGGACTTGCCTAGCATGTCGCCTACGATCTGGGCCTCGCCCGCTTCGTCCGAAGTCGAAGCAGGTCCCGTGTAGAAGCAGTGATAGGGAGAATTGGCGTTCTCCTTATTCCATTTTTGGCAGCCTTGATTGATTGCCTCGAAGAACGGGTTGTCGAGGCCCTTGACGACGATGACGAGCTGCTTCTTCTGAGCCATGGCCGATCCGGCCGACAGGCTCATCGCCGCAGCGAGCAGTGCCATGAGTACCTTGTTCATTAGTCCCTCCCAACATTTTGCAGCGGACGTTTATTCGCCCGATTTGCCAGAGATCGTCCGATTCAAAACTTCACGAGCGCAAGGAACCGGTTGATGTGAGGATGGCTTCCAGGTCCCAGCCATCCGCACGACTTCGAGCTTGTCCGCGGATGTGATCCGCAGTGACGTAAGCGTCAGTTACGATAGCTACATCAGAGGTTGAAGGATAATTCGGACGCCTGATGAGTCAACGGGTATGTTCGCGGAAAGATGACGCAGCGTAAGTTTGGTGCGTTGCACCACCTGTAGAAAACTTTTTTGAGGGGTTTGTGAGCCGAGCACCTCATTTTCCACCGGGATCATTGACGGACTACAGGCCCTGTAATTCAATGCTCCACGTCGTTTCAAGAACAAAGCGCACCCCAGCATCGGTCCGCGCAAGGTGAATACCGGAATGGCCCTTCTCGAACTGATAAATGTTTCGAAGCATTTCGGCGCAATTCATGCCCTCACCGACGTATCGCTGTCGCTCGAGCCGGGCCAGGTCATGGGGCTGATGGGCGACAACGGGGCCGGCAAGTCCACCCTGGTCAAGATCATTGCCGGCAATTTTCGCCCCACCCACGGCACGATGCAGATGGAAGGCCAGGAGCTGTCGATGCACCGGCCGATCGAAGCCCGCCGCCATGGAATCGAGATCGTGCACCAGGATCTCGCGCTCTGCGACAATCTCAGCGCCGCCGCTAACGTGTTCCTCGGCCGCGAACTCCGCAAGGGTGTTGGACCGTTCAAGATCCTCGACTATGCCGCGATGTACCGCCGGGCCGGGCAGATTTTCGCCGAACTGCGATCCGAGACGCGGCCGCGCGACCTGGTCAGGCAGATGTCCGGCGGCCAGCGGCAGGCGGTCGCGATTGCCCGCACCCGGATCGGCGACGCCAAGATCGTCCTGATGGACGAGCCGACGGCGGCGATCTCGGTGCGGCAGGTCGCCGAGGTGCTCAATCTCATCCGGCAATTGCGCGACCGCGGCATCGCCATCGTGTTCATCAGCCACCGCATGCCTGACGTGTTCAGCATTGCCGATCGGGTCGTGGTGTTGCGGCGGGGCCGCAAGGTGGCCGACAAGGACGTCGCCGCCAGTTCGCCTGAAGAAGTCACCGGGCTGATTACCGGGGCGATCGAATACGCGTAGCTAAACCGAAAGTCTCGTGAAGGTTTGTTGGATGGAAATTCAGTTCGACGACAACATCAAGCGCGCAAGATTTCCGTTGCTGACCTGGCTGACCTCGCGGCAGGCGTTCTGGGTCTCGGTCGCGGTCATCCTGGCGTGCATTTTCCTGTCGTTCGCGACCAACTCGTTCGCGACCTCGAACAATATTTTCAACGTCGCCCGCAACTTCACCTTCGTCGCGATCATCGCGCTCGGGATGACGATCGTGATCATCACCGGCGGCATCGATCTCTCGGTCGGCTCGGTGCTGTGCCTGTGCAGCATGATTCTCGCGGTCGTGATGCATGCCGGTTACAGCATCGAGATCGGCATCGCCGCCTCGCTTGGAACGGCGCTATTGATCGGCCTGGTCAACGGCGTGCTGATCGCCTATCTGGGTATCCCGCCGTTTGTCGTGACGCTGGGCATGCTGTCGATCGCGCGCAGCCTCGCGATGGTCGCCTCCAACAACACCGTGGTGTTCCAGTTCGGCCCGGACCACGACAAGCTGTTGTTTCTCGGCGGCGGCGCCTGGCTGCTCGGGATCGCCAATCCCGTGATCTACATGCTGGCGCTGACGCTGCTGACCGGCTTTCTGCTGCATTACACGCGATTTGGCCGTTACGTCTTCGCGATCGGTGGCAACGAGCATGCCGCGATCGTGACCGGCGTGCCGGTGCGGCGCACCAAGGTCGCTGTCTACATGATCTCGGCGCTGTCGGCCGGCATTGCCGGAGTGATCGAAACCGGCTGGCTCGGCGCCGTCACCACAAATCTCGGCTCCGGTATGGAACTGCAGGTGATTGCCGCCGCGGTGATCGGCGGCGCCAATCTCGCCGGCGGCATTGGCACCGCCTTCGGCGCGCTGATCGGTTCGGCCCTGATCGAGGTGATCCGCAACAGTCTAGGCCTGCTCGGCATCAGCGCGTTCTGGCAGGGCACCTTCATCGGATCGTTCATCATTATCGCGGTCACCTTCGACCGGCTGCGGAATTTCCGGTCGTCGGAATGAGCGCAGGCCTCCACTCGATCAACGACGGACAAGAAGAAAATGACGGGCAAACGCGTGGTATTCACCGGAGGAACCGGCAAGGCGGGCCGGCACGTCCTGCCCCATCTGAAGAGCAAGGGCTACGACCTGCTCAATGTCGACCTCAAGCCATTCGACCATCCCGGCATCAATACGCTGATCGCCGATCTGACGGATAGCGGCCAGGCCTTCAACGCCCTCACCACGCATTTCGGCTTTGACGGCTTTCGAGCCGGCAAGACCCCCATGGCGCCTGACGCGGTGGTGCATTTCGCCGCCATCCCGCGGGTGTTGATCGAGCCGGATAACGAGACGTTTCGGGTTAACACGATCAGCACCTATCATGTGATCGAAGCGGCGGCAAAACTCGGCGTCCGCAAGATCGTGATCGCCTCCAGCGAGACCACCTACGGCGTCTGCTTTGCCGAAGGCGACAAGAACTTCAAAAGCTTCCCGCTCGAGGAGGACTACGACACCGATCCCATGGATTCCTACGGGCTTTCCAAAGTCGTGAACGAGAAGACCGCGCGCGCCTTTGCCATGCGTTATGGCATCGACATCTATGCGCTAAGGATCGGCAACGTCATCGAGCCGCATGAGTACGACCGATTTCCGGGCTTCCTGGCCAATCCGCCGTCGCGAAAACGCAACGCCTGGAGTTATATCGACGCCCGCGACCTCGGCGAGATCGTCCATCTGGCAATCCAGAAGGACGGGCTTGGATTCCAGGTTTTCAACGCCGTCAACGACACCGCCACCGCTGAGATTCCAACCCGCGACCTGCTGGGCCGCTACTGTCCCGGCGTCCCGATCAGGCGCGAACTCGGCGAACACGAGGCGCCGCTGTCGAACCGGAAGGCGCGCGAGGTGCTGGGATTCAGAGAGGCGCACAACTGGCGGAAATACGTCAAGACCGGATAGCGGTTCCGACCCCTTATCGCCACCTCAGTCCTCCCCGCTCAAGTCATTGGTTGCCCTTTGGGCCCGGCGGGAGGATGCTGTCGACCGCAGGCACGATGGAGGACGGCATGAGCAAGCCAGGTCTCGACAATCGCCACCGCAACCATGACGGCGAAATCAGCCACAAGCACGGCAACACCCTGGTCGGTACGTTGCGCAAGATTTACGGACAGGGCTTTGCCGCCGGCTATCCCGCAACCGAGAAGCTGAGCGACGTCCTGCAACAGCTGAACGAAACGTCGCTGAGCCAGCTCCGCCGGGATCATGCGACCGGCCACCTTGAGCACAAGATCACGAATGCCTTGAAGTAGGTATCCGCATGGCGAAGGTTCTGCTCTCAATGCAAGACTTGCAGGCGCGGGCGCTGTCGGAGATTCGGAACCAGCCTGGCTGCATGGACGTTCGCAGGATTTCAATCAATCGCATCACCGGCGAGGGGATTGAAAATAACTGGTCGATGTGCGTGTTGTCCGCGGGCGATGCCGATGCCAACACTGCGGCGCGCGCTGCGCTCAATGTCCAGAGGACCTTGCGCCGCGATTACAATCTAGCGACGGATCAGGAGGTAACGTGACCGATCGGATAGTGGGTATCATTGGCCTTGGCATCATGGGCGGCGCCATCGCCCGCAATCTGGTCGAACGCGGCTGGCAAGTCGTGGGATTCGACACCGACCCGGCGCGGAGGAGCGAACTTGAGCTTGCGGGAGTGACCATCGTCGACGGCGCAAGCGCCGTCGCATCCCGCGCTTCGATGGTCATGACCAGCCTGCCCAACGCCGACGCCGCCAATACCGTCGCGACGCAAATTGCCGGATGCGGCCAACCCCCGCGCATCGTCATCGAGCTCAGTACGTTCACGATCGCTGACAAACTGCGCTTCAAGGACATCCTCGAGCCTGCCGGTCACATCGCGCTCGACTGTCCGCTCAGCGGAACCGGCGCCCAGGCCGTGGTTCGCGACCTCGTCGTTTACGCAAGCGGCGACAGCGCAGCGATCGCCCGATGCAACGGCCTGTTTGCAGACTTTGCCAAGCAGAGCGCCGATCTCGGCGACTACGGCAATGGCAGCCGGATGAAGTTCGTCGCCAACCATCTGGTCGCCATTCACAACGTGGCCTCGGCGGAAGCGATGCTGCTGGCCGAGCGGGCTGGGCTGGATTTGAAACAGGTGATCGAGATGGTCGCCCCCGGCGCGGGCGGTTCGCGGATGTTTCAGATGCGGGCTCCGATGATGGCCAACCGCCTCTATGAGCCCGCCACGATGCGGATCTCGACCTGGAAAAAAGACATGGCGATTATCGCCGAGTTCGCCAGCGATCTCGGCTGCGAAACGCCGCTCTTCACGACGACGCAACCGGTTTACACGAAGGCGATGGCGATGGGATTGGGCAATCAGGATACCGCCGCCGTGTTCGAGGTGCTGAAGGCGAAACCCACCTGACGGTTATGATCGGTCCGGCCGCCGGTCACGGTGAAAGACCAAGCGGGGCAATGTTTGCGAAGCAAGACAGCGAGGCAAGCCATGGCGAAACCCTTTCCGTCGAAGACCCACATCGGCAACCACATGCTGCATCCGGAAACGCTGATGCTGAACTATGGCTACGATCCGCAACTGTCCGAAGGCGCCGTCAAGCCACCGGTCTTCCTGACCTCGACCTTCGTGTTCAAGACCGCCGAGGACGGACAGGATTTCTTCGACTACGTCTCGGGTCGGCGCGAGCCGCCCGAGGGAATGGGCGCGGGTCTGGTCTATTCGCGATTCAATCATCCCAACAGCGAGATCGTCGAGGACAGGCTGGCCATCTACGAGCGCACCGACAAATGCGCGCTGTTCTCTTCCGGCATGGCGGCAATTTCGACGTCGATCCTCGCCTTCGTCCGCCCCGGCGACGTCATTCTGCACTCACAGCCGCTCTATGGCGGAACCGAAACCCTTTTTTTGAAGACGCTGGCCGGTCTCTCGATCGGATCGGTGGGCTTTGCCGACGGCATCGACGAAGCCGCGGTCACGCTGGCGGCCGAGGACGCCATGCGAAAGGGGCGGGTTTCGATGATTTTCATCGAAACCCCGGCCAATCCCACCAACGGTCTGGTCGATATCGCGATGGTTCGGCGCATCGCCGACATGATCGGCAAGGCACAGGGGCATACGCCGATCGTCGCCTGCGACAATACGCTGCTCGGGCCGGTGTTTCAGCGGCCGATCGAACACGGCGCGGATTTGTCGCTGTACTCGCTGACCAAATATATAGGCGGTCATTCCGACCTGATCGCGGGCGCGGCCCTCGGCTCAAAGGCGCTGATGAAGGACGTCAAGGCGTTGCGAGGCGCCATCGGCACCCAACTGGATCCGCATTCCTGCTGGATGCTCTCCAGGTCGCTTGAAACACTGAGCATCCGCATGGAAAAAGCCGACCAAAACGCGCGGCTGGTGGCGGATTATTTGCGCACGCACGCCAAGGTGGCCAAGGTTCATTACCTTGCTCACCACGACGAGGCGTCGGCGGCCGGCCGCCTGTTCGCAAGGCAATGCACCGGCGCCGGCTCCACGTTCTCGTTCGATATCGTCGGCGGCCAGGCCGCCGCATTCAAATTCCTGAACGCGCTGCAGATCTTCAAGCTGGCAGTGAGTCTCGGCGGTACCGAGTCGCTCGCCAGCCTGCCCGCGAGCATGACTCACTCCGGCGTTCTTTCGGACATCCGCCAGAAGATAGGCATCCTCGACTCGACGATCCGGTTGTCGATCGGAATCGAGCATCCGTCCGATCTGATCGCGGATATCGCGCAGGCTTTGAACGAGGCTTAGTCACGCCGTCGCTCATCTTCAACGCCGCTCTCCGACAAGGTGACCCGTGGTGGGCTGGGGGGCTGAACAAGGTCCACCCTGTCGGAAGCGCGCTGTCCTCTGCTGGAATTCTCCAACACAGTACCTAACATAAGATCAAAAACTTTCGCCAAGCACTATTGTCCTAAGGGGCACCAATAGGTCAAAGGCGCGGTCCCTTCCTCGGCCTTCGACGGCACAAAGTGCGCTTTTCGATGGCTCAGCTTCCACTTGCCGCGGAACCAGTTGTCTTCAACACGTCTGCCGTCCTCGGCTCGCGAGATAGATGCGCGCCGCATTGCCGCCGAAGATGGCTGCCTTTTCGCCTGGCGAAAGATCGGCCAGCAAGGTCTCCGTGGCGGCGAACCATCTTCCATAACCTCCCGCCAGATTGACCACGGGCCAGTCGCTTCCCCACAGCAGCCGTTGCGGGCCAAAGCTTTTTTCGACGTGATCCACCGCCCGGCGCAGATCCGCGACCTGCCAGTCCGGCGCCGCCTCCGTCACCAGTCCCGACAATTTGCAGACGATGTTCGGGCGCTCGGCCAGCAGGGCGATATCGCGTTGCCAAACCGCGATCTCGCCGGTTGCAAGCCGCGGTTTGCCGCAATGGTCGAGCACGAATGTCAGGCCGGGATGGCGGTCAACCACGCGCAACAGTCGCGGCAAATGACGCGGCAGCACCAGCGCATCGAAAACCAGGCCGCATCTCGCCATTGCCGTAAGTAGCGGCGTCAAGGCCGGGCCCAACAGCCAATCGTCGTCAGCGATGTCCTGAACCATCGGACGCAGCCCGACCAGAAGTTTTTGCATCGCCAGCGCATCGATGCGCGCGAGAGCGTCCGCGGCGTCGAAATCCGTCCAGCCCACCACGCCGCGTACCAACTCGGTGTTGTCGGCGATATCGAGCAGAAACATCGTCTCGGCTTCGGTTGGTGCTGCCTGCACCAGGATCGTGCCTTCGATACTGGCCGCTGAGAGATGCGGCGCCAGATCCAGAGGCCCAAAATCGCGATAGATTGGCGCCAGCTCTGATGTCAGCCAGCCATAGTCGCCACGCGCGAGAGTCCAGAAATGATGATGCGCATCGATCCGCATCAGCCGGCCGCCGATGACGGAACCGGCGCATCCGGATCGAGCAGATGCTGCGCCTTCAGATCGGCCCAAAGCGCTGACGGCACCTGGCTGGCGAGGGCGGCGACGTTGCGCTCGACCTCCGGCGGGGTTTGCGCCCCCAGCACGAGGCTGGCCACGGCCGGATGGCCGAGCGCGAAATGCAGCGCCGCGGTGGATAAGGCAACGCCATGGGCATCGCAGACGCGCTGGATCTCGGCGACCCTTCCAAGGATGTGGGGTGGCGCGTCCCGATAATTGTATTTCGCGCCAGGAACGGCGCCGGTTGCGAGAATCCCCGAATTGAATACGCCGCCGAGCAGCACGCCGATCCCCTTTCGCTCGGCCAGCGGCAGGAACTGCGCCAGCGCCGGCTGCTCCAGCAGCGAATAGCGGCCGGCGAGCAGCATGGTGTCGAACGATCCGGCCTGCGCGAAGCGCACGCACATCTCGGCCTCGTTGACGCCGACCCCGATGCCCGCGACCACGCCCTCGGCGCGAAGCCGGTCGAGCGCCACATAGGCGCCCGCCATCGCTTCGCGAAAGCGGTCCTCGATCGCATCGACGCCGTGGGTCCAGACATCGACGTCGTGGATCAACAGCAGGTCGAGCCGGTCGGTACCCAGCCGCAACAGCGACTGTTCCACCGAACGCATGGTACCGTCATAGGAATAGTCGACCACGGCGCGATGTGGCTGCCCACCGGCAAACCCCGAACCGTCGCCTGACCCATGGAACGGGTCCATCCAGCGACCCACCTTGGTACAGACCACAATGTCATCGCGCGGCACACGCCGGAGCGCCGTCCCGCAGCGATGTTCGGACAGGCCGTGGCCATAGAGCGGAGAGGTGTCGAAGAGGTTGATGCCGAGTTCGAAGGCCCGCTCTGCCGCGGCGATCGAAGTGGCGTCGTCGAGCCGTGCGAAGAGATCACCAAGCGGCGCGGTTCCGAATCCGAGGACCGAGACCTCGAGCCCGGTCCGGCCAAGGACGCGGCGCGGCGGCCCCCCAGCCGTTTGCCCGCTCGCGCTTGCTTTTTTGGGTTCACCTGCCGTGAGAACGCTCCCGCCGCTGCCTGAACTCCCGTGCCATCGGCCGATTCAGTTCAACCCATACACGCATCATAAGCGTCGATCGTGGCCCTGGCGCGCGCGGCGACTTCGGCCGCCGTCATGCCCGGCTTGTAGAGGCTGGTGCCGAGGCCGAACGCGTGAATTCCAGCCTTGGTGTATTCCGCGAAATTCTTGTCGGAGATTCCTCCAACCGCAGAGATCATCAGACCCGCAGGGAGAACGGCGCGAATAGCCGAAATTCCCGATGCTCCGAGCACGCTCGCCGGAAAGAATTTGAGGCCGGATGCACCCGCCTTGGCCGCCAGCAGCGCCTCCGTCGCCGTGAAGACGCCGGGCAGCGTGACCATGCCGCATTCGCCTGCTCTGGCGATGACCTCGGGATCGACATTCGGGCTTACCATGAGCCGGCCGCCGACGTCATGGAGCCGCTCCACGTCCTGTGTCGTCAAAACGGTACCCGCGCCGACCAGGATTCCGCGCGGGGCCAGCTTGACCGCAATCTCGATGGAGCGGAACGGATCCGGCGAATTGAGGGGGATCTCGATGGCCGCCATGCCAAGCTCGATCAGCACGCTCACGATGCCCTCGGCTTCCTGAGGCTTGAGGCCGCGCAGGATCGCAATCAGCTGGCGCTTCATCTCCGGGAAAGGGACAGGGTTCATTTGTAATCCTCTACAATTTTCCAGATCGTCCCGGCGGCCATGGAAAGACCGCGACGGACCGCCTCTTCAGCATCGATGGAGCGGACTGGAACCGACAGCGTGTCAAAGGCCAACCGGTAGAGCCTTTGAAGCCTGCCTGACGCCACCAGCGTGATGTCGCCGTTCGGTTGATCCTTGCCGAGCCCCGCCGCCAATTCCAGTCCAATCAACGTTCCCGAAATTCGCTCGCGCGCCGCAGCAGCGCTGCCGCCGTAAAGCAGCTGGCTCGATCGCACCCGGAACAGCAAATTGGCCGTCAGCACCGGCGCATCGAAGGCGGCGACCACCGCCGATTTGAATGCGCTGATATCCTCGGCCTCCTCAGCATTGGCCACCGCATGCGACAACATCGTTTCTCGCGATATGGCGCCAAAGAGTTCTCCGGTCATGAACGTGGCGAAGCGTTCGACCGTCCCGCCTTTCACCATCGCCCATTTCGAGTGGGTACCCGGGATGCAGACCACCGCATCGTCAGCCGCATACTTACCCAAAGCGCCTAGCAACTGGGTTTCCTCGCCCCGCATCACATCCGGCGCATTGCGATCTCGCTGCGCGATCCCCGGAAGGATCCGGACGTCGCGCGACAATCCGGGGACTGCGACCGCACCCGCCAGGATGGATGCAAGCTGCGCCGGCGTGTCGATGTATCCGGCTTCCACCCACCCCTGCCGGGCACCCGCCATGCCGCAGATCACGACCGGAAGGTCGTCGCCGGCGCCGACGGCATCCAGATGCGATTCCAGTACGATCGCGAAGCCGAGCTTGCTCGCCACCATCATACC
>Ga0105239_10007705_pt1 | contig 12327 bp, 4 predicted proteins | sample KBSC44metaG_FD_92761 | JGI IMG/M metagenome (GOLD analysis project Ga0105239, IMG submission 92761) | Corn rhizosphere microbial communities from Kellogg Biological Station, Michigan, USA - KBS C4-4 metaG | ecosystem: Host-associated > Plants > Roots > Rhizosphere > Soil | place: Michigan, USA...
CTGCCCAAATTGGTAACTGAATTGGCCCGCATCCGGTATTGCAGTTCATTTTTTGGAAGATCTATATAAATTATGGGGGCGTCCCAATTTACCAGGGATGCGGCCGTTCCCATTACGATATTAATATCACTCCCATCGTCCGGTAGTTGTGCGGAAAGGTCCTCAACTACATAAAAGTCCTTAATTTCAAGCAAACATTTGGTTCCCCATACAGAATCTGCCGTACCCAGATAGGGTTGGACTAAAGTTTCAATTTCTGAAACAGGTTTCAAAAAAGAGGTAGTCTCTATCCAGTTTACCGTTAAACCTTCAGCTTCTATTTGTTGTTGAAGTATCGATTTAGCTTTATCCCAAAATACCCCTGCATAACCGTCTATGATAACGTTTTTTTGTTCAATTACCCATTTTGCAAGCGACTCATACCCGTTAAAGATCTTATTTTCACCAATTGGTTGCGCCGGATAAATATTATAAGTACCTTCAATTATTGCGCTCCGGTTTAATTTAACGGGCATTAAAAACTGTGAAGATTTGCGCAGTTGCAATTCCATAGATTCAGTGTAAGAAGTTCGCTTGTTGGGGTAGTTAGAATTCATAATTTATTGTAATGTATCAAGGTGTTTAGCAATCAAAAGCTTTGCATTATTCCAATTTGCATTATTTCAAATATATAAGATATATGTTATAATGTACAAACATATAAATTAAAAACAATTATAGAAATTTTTTTTAGGGAATACATGATAATATTACAAATGTGTTTTATGTACAAACAAATTAACTAATTTTCAAAATGCTTATTATTGCAAATATTTTTAGATAAATGAAATATTCCATCGACCACAAGAGTCCCGTTCCCCTGCATATACAAACTGAAATGCTATTAAGGGACATTATTGCAGAAGAAGAATATAAAAATGGTAAAACTTTACCTAATGAAGTTGAGCTGGCAAAGCAACTGGCTATATCACGTACCACGTTGAGGCAGGCTATAAATAAATTAGTTTTTGAAGGGCTTTTAATTCGCAAAAAAAGAACAGGAACCAAAGTTTCACAAGCCGCAGTAAGCTCCAAATCAAATAATTGGCTAAGCTTTTCGCAGGAAATGAAACTAAGGGGCATAGTGATCAAGAATTTTGAGTTGCACGTTACATGGGTATTTCCAGATGACGCCCTTGCTAACTTTTTTGAAATAAAGACAGATCGTAAAATATTGAAGATGGAAAGAGTGAGAGGCAAACCGAATGAGCCTTTCGTGTATTTTGCTTCATACTTTCATCCCCGCGTTGGATTAACCGGCGACGAAGATTTTAAAAAACCATTGTACGAAATGTTGGAACACGATCACTCTGTTATTGCCACCTTATCAAAAGAAGAGATCAGTGCAAAAGCAGCTGACGCATTTATTGCAGCCAAACTGAAAGTAGCGGTCGGCAGCCCGGTGCTGTTTCGTAAACGGTTTGTATTCGACCAGGGGGAGAGACCGATTGAATACAACCTGGGTTATTACAAGGCAGATAGTTTTGTGTACACTGTTGAAAGTTCAAGATAATTAAATAGAACCATTCACAAACAAAAGCAGATAAGCGTTCTTATAATACATTTCATTAAAAATATTTAGCCCGGGTATTCCAAAGTTCCTTCATTATAGCTTTTCCCAGTTTTACTGTACGGAATAAGATTAACATGCGCCACAAGTGTATTGCCAATTTTGCTTACTCTTATGACAAATCCGAGAAATTACAATCACTAAACGTTTATCATTTTTACAGACCATTATAAACTTTTTTTGATTTTAGAAATATCGCGCCACCGATATTAAAAACGAACATGAAAAATATTTTTTTAACCACAATTCTCGTAATCAGCGTTTTTACAAAAGGATTGGCTCAATCCGGGCGCGAATTGGCGACACAAATTAAGACAGATAAACAGCTGGATACCGTATATCTAAAAGCTACAACTCTTTTAAGCAAAGGCTTTAATGCAGGTGATGGGTACCCCCAGGTTTGGATACGTGATTTTAACACTTTTATTGAAACTTCATGTAAAGTTTACAGCCGCGACAGTATCAGGGCAAATTTGCTTACTTTTCTCAGGCTTCAACAACCAAATGGCGAAATTGTAGACGGTTACGTATTAAAAGGTCATGTAACGTGGAATGACCCTAATATTTACACCTCTCCAAATGACACATCTCATGTAGGGTTTAAGAATACAGTTGAAACAGACCAGGAAACTTCGCTGATACAAGCAATAGCCAAATATATTCGTATAACCGGCGATAAATCAATTTTGCAGGAAATGATAGCCGGGAAAACCGCGTTGCAACGGCTGGAGATATCCATTACTTATTTACTAAAGAACCGTTATTCAAACAAATTTCACCTTTTAACAGGGGCTACAACGCAGGATTGGGGAGACGTACAGATTGAAGGCGGTGCCGTGGTTGATATTGACGAAAATACCCATTGGGCCATGGACATATACGACAACGCCATGTTTGTTATAGCACTCAATGATATGGCCGGTTTTTATAAAACAGAAACAGAGCAAAAAAAATGGCAGCAGCTAAAAACCACTACTGTCAACTCCATCAGAAAACATCTTTGGGATGCAAAACAACATAAATTCATTCCGCATTTGTATGTCAATAAATCGCCGTTCCCTGCAAGTTTTGACGAAAATAAAATCTATTTTCATGGGGGGACAGCGATCGCTATTGAAGCAGGCATTTTATCGAAAAGTGAAATTAAACTTGTTAATCAGGATATGTTACGAAATGTAAAACTTTCCGGCGCTCCTTCCATTGGCTTAACACTTTATCCCGTATACCCGGAAAATATTTATAAAAACTCCTCAGCGTCAAAACCATACATATACCAAAACGGCGGTGACTGGACCTGGTTTGGCGCAAGAATGATTCAGCAGCTTATAAAACATGGTTTTATCAACGAAGCGTATAAAGAATTACTGCCTATGCTCGACAGAACAATCAAAGACAAAGGTTTTTATGAATGGTATAGCGTTGATGGTAAGCCGAACGGATCCGCAGCCTTTAAAGGCTCAGCTGGTGTATTAGCAAAAGCTATAGATGAATTGAAGGAATGGGCAAAGAATAATTAGATCACGAAAAACTCCGCTAAGCAGGAAACTTCCATGAGCCTGACTGCTTCGTCCCTATTTTACCGGCCTTTAATATATGCAAGATATTGCTTCCTGGTTTAGCAGTATCTGCATTGAAATAGAACGCATATCCACTTACAACTGCCCAATCTTTAAAAGGAAGAAGCACCAACCATCACTTCAAAAGCCAATGGCAGGGCCTCCCCTGCCATTGGCTTTAATCATAGCTAAAAAAGATTAGTTAAAGAACTATGTCTTAAAAAAGCAAGCCTTTAGTTATACCCAGGGTTTTGCTTTAACGCTCCGTTGCTTTTCTTAATTTCAGTATTTGGAATAGGGAACAAGTAATAGTAGTCTCCTTTCCATGGTGTTCTTACTTCTGCTTCAGGAATTACACCAAATGTAAATGACAGCTTTCCTAGTAAATCTCCTGGCTTAGCGCCTGTCCAGTCCATAGTAACTTTGCTCAGGCCCCTGATTGGAATATCCACATGTCCGGGCGCGGCTTTCCAACGCATAAGATCAAAGAAACGTGAATCTTCCAGGAGCAATTCTATAGCTCTTTCGTTTCTGTAATCTCTAACCAAATCAGCACCAGCGCTTGTTATGTCCGGCATATTAACCGCTGGCCTTTTTCTAACTTTATTAATGTACTGACGAGCCAAATCTTCGTTACCTAAAGCCATTTGAATTTCAGCATAGTTTAAGTAAAATTCCGAAATTCTCATGAAAGCAATTATTTGGGCATAGTCATAGTCAAAACTGGCGCGTGGCCCGGTAAAGTCTGTCAGCTTTTTAAAGGTATAACCTGTTTCAACCCTCCAGTGAAATGGTGTCAACCCCTTTACCCAATATGTTTTTGAATCCCTGCCAAAATCAAAAAGATCTTGCCCATTTTTAGGATCTACTTTATTGGGGTTTAAGTAAGGGCCCGCATTATCGGGGTTAGGATTTGCGTCTTCCCAATATTCATAGGTCCTTACAGTACTCTTAGCACCATCATTTATGGTTACCGGCGCACAACCCGGATAAATGATATCAACATAATAGCGTGGATCTCTGTTAGCATTAGGATTCTGCGGGTCATATCCCGAGGCTGCATTTACTGTTACGCCATCATCCTGGTAAGGATATTTTCCATTTGTTAGTTGAAACATATTAATTAATGTCTGCGTTGGCTCAAGCCGTTGCCTGGCATCAAAACCACAAGGCCAATAATCGTAGTTATAACCCCAGTCAGGTATCCTGTTTCCAGGGGTAAACGATTTACCAAAAATAATTTCATCTGTTTTAATTGGTTTTACAAACAGGTCTTCCAGCGTAGGGTGTAATGTGTATCCGGCATCAATCACAGCTTTGGTAGCCGCTTCGGCTGCCTGCCATTTTGATTTATCGTTCGATGGGTTATTCAACGGACTCGCCATGTATAATAACATCCTGGCTTTTAAAGCCATGGCTACGGTTTTATTAATTTTCCCGGGGGTAGCGGTAACGCCATCCAGTAAAGTAATTGCCTGGTCGCATTCATCTAATACAAATTTTGCACATTCATCATAAGTATTCCGGGGCTTATCAAAACTTTTATCAGTTAAATCAAAGCTGCTTGTAATTATTGGCACCCCACCATAAGTGCGCATCAATTCAAAATACATCCAGGCCCGTATACAATGTACTTCTCCTTTCATCGGATTGAGCTTATCGGCGCTAATGGGGGAATTGGTTGTTTTCTCAAAGAAAATATTAGCTTTCCTGATATAGCTATATTCTTCATTCCAGATGTTCGTAAGATCGGTAACGTTATCCGGCGTAAGAATTCCCTGCAAATATTCACGAATACCGGCGGATCTGTCATGCGTTTCCGGTTGATCAACGGCTACGTCGGTGAGTGTTTCATAGCCGCCGCTTCCCGGGCTCCATGGTGGTTTTATACCATTGTACACGTTATACACATAATTTTGCAGGAATGTAGGGTCGGTAAAAACAGCATCTTCAGATATTGAATCCAGTGGCTTTTTATCCAATACTTTTTTACAAGAAACTACAGCGGCTATGACGGATATTATCAGTATGACAATGCCCCTCGTAGCTATTTTTTTATTAAATATTAAATATTTCATATGTTTTTTATTTAGAAAGTAAGATTAAGTCCAGCATTTAAAATTTTCATATTTGGATAACCTCCTCCATTTCCATATAAGAATTCCGGATCGCCAGCGCCATATTTTTTAAGATTGTTCACCAGCATCATTAAGTTATTGCCCGACACATAAAATCTTAACGAGGAGATTTTAAGCCTGGAAACTAAACTTTTAGGAAGGGTGTACCCCATTTCAAGCGTCTTTAAACGCAGCCATGTCGAACTGTGGTAGTAAAAATCAGCGTCTGCTCCTTCTGTGCCTACCGGCTCAATCCTTGGGAGTGCTGAATTAGGATTTGATAATGAATAACTGTTATTAGCTACGTATTCAAGTCCGTTACCAGCTGCACCTGAATTAAATCCATTGTTTAAACGAAACTTAGCTCCGCTTTGCCCTTGTAATAATATACTTAAGTCAAAGCTCTTGTAATCTAATCCGATGTTTAATCCAAATTGCATTTTAGGAACGGCTACCCTGCCTTGGCCGGTGGTAGGGTCAGCAGGAATAGAACCCGCATCAAACCGGTACTGATCATTTGCATCAATTTTGCCGTCATGGTTTAGATCAGCAAAAATCAACCCGCCTAATGTTGCACCAGGGTAGCTTGTATTGGCAGTCAGGTCCGCAGCGGTTCTGTAAATGCCAATAGCTTTATATACCAAAATAGAACCGATGGGATGTCCTTCTGCTTTCTGGTAAGGTTCTGATTGAGGCGTTTCGTCGAAATACACCACTTTATTTGCATTGAATGACACATTCCCGCTAACATTAAGATTCACTTTCCCTATACTCTGCCTGTATCCTGCCTGAAATTCAATTCCATGACTTGCCATTTTACCGATGTTCTCGTCCGGTAGTACCAATCCTGTATATCCTGGAATTGATGCCTGTCTTTGACCCAGGATATGTGAAGTCGCGCTTTTATAAACGTCTACTTCAAAGGTTAATCTATCCTGTAAAAAACCGGCCTCTAAACCTAAATCAGTTTTTTCACTTACTTCCCAGGTAATGTTAGGGTTGGGTGTTGACGTTGCAGTAATACCCCGCACGTCGTTCCCGTTTACTACCCAGCCTGCACCATAGCCAAAAGCGCCGATATACTGAAAGGGATTTACCCTATCGTTGCCTAACCGGCCCCATGACGCCCTCAATTTCAAGTTGCTGAACAGATCCTTCGGCATAAACGATTCTTCACTAATTACCCATGCCGCAGACGCCTGTGGGAAAAATCCAAATCGGGTAGCTTCAGGGAAGATAGGCGAGCCATCATACCTGGCACTTAATCCTAAAAGGTATTTATTTTTATATGCGTAGGATACCCGTCCAAAATAATTTTGCCTTGCAGATTCAGTGGCACTACCACTGTTACTCCCATTTGCCGGGTTTGTGCTACCTGCAAAAAGCTGGTCAATTAGCGGGGAGTCAAATCCAAGGCGTTGCGCCCAGAAATTGTTATCCTTGTACGACATTTGCTCGTAGGAAACGAATGCGTTGATTTTGTGGTCCTTGTTTATAGTGGTACTATAAGAAAGTTTTAAGTTTTCTGTTGTTCTTAAACTTTGAGCAAAATCCTCCCGCAATCCAATATCTTCTACTGATCTCGATGGAACTTTTACAATCTGTCCTGCGGCATTTTTTTCATAGTAAAACCAAGTATAATTAAAAGCTTTATTATAGTTCATGGTTTTGTCTATAGATGCAAAACCATCAAGAGACAACCCCTTTAAAAAGGGCATGTTATATTTGAATTTGAGTGTACCACTGTAAACATCGGCTTGATACTTACGGTAACCCGGACTCAGAATCCTTGCGGCCGGATTTAATTGAGACCATCCTATAGCCGGGTAACGATAATCCCCACCCACATAAGCTTCCTGTAGCGGACTGGTAAATGCAAGGTATCCAATTTCGCCGCCGGGGCCACCCTGGGGGGTTTGTGTGTTTTTCTCTCTTAATGAAAGATCGAGCCCCACATCGAAATTATCGGTAACCGATACATCCAGGTTATTCCTGATATTGTATTGATGAAGTTTTGATTTATCGTCGCCGCGAAGAATAGCGCCCTGGAAGGCTGTACCAATTGAAGTAAAATATTTTATCTTGTCAGTACCGCCCTGCATAGTCAGGGATTGCCTGTTTTGCGGAGCAGGGGGACCAATCAATGCATTCCACCAATTTTCCCCTCTCCTTGTTCCATCAGTAAAAGCTTTAACTAATTCGTCAGGAAAGTCGGGAGGTGTGCCTTCTAATGTTCTTCTATCATTAAGAACCTTCATATATTCCAGTGCATTGGCAGATCGTACCTTCATTGTCGGGGACTGATTCGAAAAGTTAGTATTGAAAGCGAATGTAGGCTTCCCGCTTTTACCGCGTTTGGTAGTCACCAATATAACGCCGCCTGCCGACTGTGCACCATAAATAGCTGCTGATGCATCTTTCAACACAGAAATCGACGCGATATCGTGTGGGTCCAAACGGTTGAGCCCATCCGGGTCAGCATTCGCCACTCCATCAATAACTATCAATGCGGAGCTGTTACGATAAGTATTATATCCCCTTACCAATATTTGTGCGTCATCAAATCCCGGAGCAGCACTTGTTTGATTTACATATAATCCGGCCAATTTACCCGACAGGGAGTTAGATAGCGATAGCGCGTTGGCCTTTTCGAGCTGCTTACCTGTTGTTTGCACAACGGCATTGGTGAGTTCCGATTTTTTTTGAGTACCATACCCTACAACTACTACTTCGTCAAGCTTTCTTAAATTTACTTCTAGTTTTATGTTAATTACAGTTGAAGAACCTACTGCCACTTCTTTGTTCACGTACCCAACATAAGAAGCAACCAGGATGCTATTTTCATCTTTCACTTTAATGGTGTAGTTTCCATCAAGATCGGTAATGGCTCCATTCGTGGTACCTTTTTCAAAAATGCTGGCGCCGGGGATCCCCATGCCGTTTTCATCTGTTATTTTCCCCTTAACAACAATGGTTTGGGGATTAGGTGTCTCATATTCACTAATCCTAAGGGCCTTTCCTTCTTTATCTGCGCGGGGGGCATGGATATTTGCCCATACAGCTGAGCAAAAAAAGCATGTTAAAACAAACCCACAAATAGTGAATTTAGTTATGTACCTAATATAGGGTAGTAATTTATATTTCATAATTGGCAATTAATGGTTGATATTATTAAAATTGGATTTTGGAGTCTAGGTATTGTTGGCACCGCAACAGAAGCATCTTGCTGAGGCGCCGCGGTATCTTTCTAAGGGCTGTTGATTTTTTCCATATTTTTTGTTTTGCTGCCTCCCGGGCGAGATTTTATAGGTCTTATTCTTTTGTGAAAAATTGAATTATATAGTTTATTGAAATAAACACATCGTAATAATTAAATGTAATTATGTACATACATATAACAAAAATGTATTTTACCAAAATAAAGACCTTCAACACAGCCAACCAGACATAAACTTATTGAAGAAAAATATTTGCGGTTTATAATATGCTCAATTTTAGTTTTTTGAAAACTAAAATGGTTTAATTAAAATATTCATGTATTATTGTACATATGTTATTATGTACATACATTCATTTCAAATGTAAAAAAAAAATAATGATAACTCATAATTTTTTTTCATAAAGGCTTTGATGTATGTTTTTGAAAGAGGAATATTATATATATAGTAATCTGCTAAATTATAGCTCATTAAAAACTAAAAATAGTTGACACGCATAGCAACGCTGAAAAAGAACATTTTCAGACGCTTACAGGCTTAATGGGATCAGCAGTCACGTTTATAATAATAAGTCTTTCGTGGGTCCTTATTATTTTTTGAGAATAAGACAGAAAATAAATAGTGAGTCGCATAAAACATCATAGTGCAGATATATTTTTTCGATACTCTATTTAAATATGATACACATATGAAGCCCGTTTCCACCATCGTTTTTTTTGCAGCCATTTGTTTGCTTTTTTTATCGTGCAAGCAAAAACCTAAAGTTTTTCAATTAATATCTTCGGAGCATTCCGGAATTAATTTTATTAACAAGATAGTTGAAAGTGATTCTATTAACCCTATCGACCTGACTAATATGTACAATGGGGGCGGTGTAGGTGTCGGCGATTTCAATAATGATGGTTTACAAGACATCTATTTTACCGGCAACATGGTATCTAACAAATTATACATAAACAAGGGTAAGTTGCAATTTGAGGATATTACAAAAAGTGCCGGGGTAAGCGGAAATGGTAAATGGTGCAAGGGTGTAGCAGTTATAGACATTAATAATGACGGATGGATGGATATGTACGTTTGTGCGTCTATGGATAAAAACCCTGAAAAGAGAAAAAACCTCCTTTACGTTAACCAGGGCCTGGATAAAAGCGGGCTGCCCTTTTTTAAAGAAATGGCTGCTGAATATGGATTAGATGATACTACACATTCCACCATGGCCACTTTTTTTGATTATGATAACGATGGCGACTTGGATATGTACCTGGTTGTAAATGAGATTCCAAAAAACATAAATCCTTCTATTTTTAGACCCAAAATTACCGATGGCTCTTTTCCAAGTACCGGAAGATTATATAAAAATGACTGGAACGCCAGCCTCAAACATCCCGTATTTACAGATGTTACCAGGCAGGCAGGGCTCACCATTGAAGGTTACGGACACGCCGCAACTATTGCCGACATTAATAACGATGGATGGAAAGATATTTTTGTGACGAATGATTTTATTTCGAACGATCTCCTTTATATAAATAATCACGACGGAACCTTTAAAGAAAAAGCTGCGTCCTATTTCAAACATACTTCTGCAAATGGAATGGGGCAAGATGTGATAGATATTAACAACGACGGTCTGTCTGACATCGTGGAGCTGGATATGAACCCAGAAGACAATTATCGTAAAAAAATGATGCTGAATCCAGGCAGCTACCAGGCATTTCAGCTCAATGATTTTTATAAATATCAATACCAGTACGTAAGGAATACAATCCAGGTTAACCAGGGACCAAGGGTAAATTCGAACGACTCAATTGGCGACCCGATTTTTAGCGATGTTGGATACTTTTCAGGAATGTCGGCAACGGATTGGAGCTGGACTCCGCTAGTTGCCGATTTCGACAACGACGGCTTTCGCGACGTAATTATTACCAATGGATTTCCGAAAGATATAACAGATCATGATTTTATTGTTTTCCGGAAAGATGCTTCACCCGTTATCCCAATGTCGTATACCTTGAAGCAAATACCCGAAGTAAAGCTGCACAATTACGCTTTTCATAATAACGGCAATTTAGCTTTTGACGATGTATCCAAAGACTGGGGACTAACCACCCCTACTTTTTCAAACGGGGCCGCCTATGTAGATTTAGATAATGATGGTGATCTGGATATGATTGTTAACAATATCAATGATGAGGCATCTGTTTATGAGAATACAACAATGGATTCGAAATCAACGGATAAACACTATTTGGATGTTAAACTGATTGGCGATTCCACAAACAGAAATGGATTGGGAACATGGATTGCGTTATATTATGGCGGGAAGCAACAAGTCTATGAACAAACACCGTATCGCGGCTATTTATCTTCCATACAGTCAAACCCTCATTTTGGGCTGGGCAATGTTTCGGTTATTGATTCCATGATTGTAAAATGGCCGAATGGTAAAAAACAGGTTCTACAAAAAGTGCACACCAATCAAACTATGAGTATTTCAAAGGCAAATGCAAAAACGAATTATTCGTGGGCTCATCCATTGATTGCAGCAAATACACTCTTTAAAGAAGTATCTGATTCATTGAATATTCATTACGCGCATTCCCAGAAAGATTTTGTCGATTTTACCATTCAAAAATTACTGCCGCATAAGTTTTCGGAATATGGGCCCGCGTTAGCCGCCGGTGACCTGAATGGCGATGGGTTGGATGATATGATTGTAAGTGGGGATTCCGACTTTGGGACCACTATCCTGTTTCAGCAGGCTAATGGAAGTTTCATAAAAAAAGCACTGTCACAGCAGCCTGATAAAAGTATAATGCAATTTCAGGATTTGGGTGTAACGCTATTTGATGCCGATGGCGATGGCGATCTGGACATATTTATTGCACGTGGAGGTTATGAAAATAAGCCTAATTCAGAAGCTTACCAGGATGTTTTTTACATTAATGACGGCAAAGGTAATTTTTCAATTGATTCATTAGCGCTGCCCCGGAATCTAACCAGTAAATCCTGTGTGCGGGCATTTGATTATGACAAAGATGGAGACCTTGATCTCTTAATTACGGGAAGGGTTGAACCATGGGGCTACCCCAAGCCTGTATCAAGTTATATCTACCGCAATGATTCTAAAAACGGCAAAATAAAATTCACGGAGGTTACAGGCAAGGTAGCGAAAGACTTAAATAATATTGGTCTTGTATGTGATGCAATGGTTACCGATTTTGATAACGATGGATGGCCCGACCTTGTTTTGGCCGGAGAATGGATGCCCATAACGTTTTTAAAAAATGATAAAGGCACTTTTAAAAACGTTACCACAAAAACTGGCCTGTCGAATGAAATTGGATGGTGGAACAGCATCGCCGCAGGCGATTTTGATAACGATGGAGATATTGATTATATAATAGGAAACCTTGGACAAAATTCCTTTTATAAAACAAGCCAGCGATACCCGGTATCAATTTATGCCAAAGATTTTGATAACAATGGGAGTTACGATGCTTTCCCTTCGTTATTCCTTCCCGCCAGCCAGGAGGATACTACAAAAAAAGAGTTTCCGGCACAAACAAGAGATGATATTGTAAAACAAATGATAGGGATGCGTGCGATATTTCAGAATTATAAATCGTATGCCAATGCAACAATGGATCAGTTGCTTACAAAAGAGCAATTAAAAGATGCATTAATATTAAAAGCCAATAATTTTAATTCCTGTTATTGCAGAAATGATGGTAATGGTAAATTCACACTGATCCCTCTACCGCTTCAGGCCCAGCTATCCGCTTTAAATGGAATGACGGTAGACGATTTTGATGGCGATGGCAACC
>Ga0105239_10007707_pt1 | contig 12323 bp, 8 predicted proteins | sample KBSC44metaG_FD_92761 | JGI IMG/M metagenome (GOLD analysis project Ga0105239, IMG submission 92761) | Corn rhizosphere microbial communities from Kellogg Biological Station, Michigan, USA - KBS C4-4 metaG | ecosystem: Host-associated > Plants > Roots > Rhizosphere > Soil | place: Michigan, USA...
CACGCCTTTCGGCAACGGTGACCGCTGGGTCGAAGTCGCCCCGGCCGGCGCCGCGACGACGGTAGCGCTGGTGCTGCCGATGGAAGGTCAGGAGGTGGGGATCGAGTCGCGGATCGCCTTCCGCAGCCGTGACGTGGACGCCGACCACGCGGCCCTGCGCGAGGCGGGCGTCGACGTCGACCCCGAGGTCATGCGGATGGGTGATCCGGTCCCGCCGATGTTCTTCTTCCGCGACGCCGACGGCAATCGCCTGCTGCTGGTCCAAGGGGACTGAGCCGGGGGCCACGGCGATCTCACGCTTCCTCCTCGCTGGTCGTCTTATCCCCGAGACGACCAGCGAGAGGAGCGAGAGATGAGGACGGACACGCCTGCGGTCCCGCCGGCGGAGCGGGTGGACGGGCTCGACTGGGAGGGGCTTGGCGCCCAGCTCGACGAGCGCGGCTTCGCGGTCACCGAGGAGGTGCTGGACGAGGGCGAGCGGGCGGGGCTGGCAGCGCTCTTCGACGCGGGCAGGTTCCGCTCGACCGTCGACATGGCGCGCCACCGTTTCGGCGACGGGCGTTATCGCTACTTCGACCACCCGCTGCCGTCGCCGATCGGCGAGCTGCGCGCCGCCTTCTACGGCCGCCTGGCGCCGGTCGCGAACGAGTGGGCGGAGCGCCTGGGGGAGGAGGAGCGCTACCCGGCACGTCACGCGGAGCTGCTCGAGCGTTGCGCCGCCGCCGGCCAGGAACGACCGACGCCGCTGATCCTCCGCTATGGCGAGGGCGACTGGAACGCGCTGCACCAGGACCTGTACGGCGAGGTCTTCTTCCCCTTCCAGGTGCTGACGATCCTTTCCCGTCGCGGCGTCGACTTCGAGGGCGGCGAGTTCGTCCTGCTCGAACAGCGCCCCCGGGCCCAGAGCCGCGCCCACGTCCTCACCCCACCGCCGGGCGCCTTCGTCATCTTCCCGACCCACCACCGCCCCGGCGCCGGCAAACGCGGCTGGCATCGGGCCGGCATGCGCCACGGCGTGAGCACGGTGACGAGCGGCTCGCGCACCGCCCTCGGGATCATCTTCCACGACGCGTCGTGAGGGGGCGAGCGCTAGAGCACGTTGAAGCAGCCGTAGACCATGTAGAGCGGGTTGGTCACGGTGTCGCCGTGGACGTCCTTCATCGTCGGGCCGCCGATGAAGGAGGGCGGGGACGAGGCCTTGAAGCAGCCGTCGGATTCGACGCTGACGTCGTACTCGACCGAGGTCGCGCTGAAGGGCACGGCGTGACCCTGGGGGAGGTAGACGTTGAGGGAGCAGTTCCAGTCGCCCGGGCCTTCGGCCTTGGCGGCGCGGCGGTTGCAGTTGGGGAGGATGTCGAGCTTGGCGCCGGCCGGGACGTGGCGGCCGATCAGTTCCTGCTGGCGGAGGGTGAGGTGGTTGAACTCTTCGCCGATCGCGGCGCTGAGGCGGTGCTCGGTGTCCGCGGTCGGGCCGACGTTCGAGAGTAGGGCGAGGACCGCGACGAGTGCCGCCGTCGCCGCCACCGCCTTCACCGGCGCGCGCCAGTTGGTGCGGCTTTCGACCGTGCTGGTGAGGAAGTCGCGCCGGCGGAGGATATGGCGGCTCGCCCAGATGCAGGCGACGATCCAGGCGACGCTCACCAGGCTGGAGATGACGAGCGGGCCGAGGAAGCGGTGCTCGACGAAGAGGCCGTGCCAACCGAGGAAGGCGGAGCCGGGGAGGAGGAGGTGGACGATCACGCCCTTACCGATCAGGTTCAGCAGCTGGGTGATCAGGGCGACGAGGAGCGGGCCGAGGACGCCGACGATCCCGTTGCGGGTCGCCACCGAGAAGAGGATCGCGATGCTGGTGAAGGCGAGGGTCGGGAGGAGGCAGAGGAGCCAGCTCAGGACGGTGAGCGCGAGCAGCTCTCCGGCGGGGGTGGTGACGCCGCTGAGGTCGACCATCGAGTTGGCGCCCATGAAGGCGATCCCGGCAAGGATGCTCGACAGCGCCAGCAGCAAGGTGAAGGCCACCGAGAGCGCGAAGGCCGCGAGCAGCTTGGCGACGAAGACGTCGGTGCGGGTGGCCGAGCGGGTGAGGATCATCTTCCAGGTCCCGTGGCGGTCCTCGGAGGCGAAGATGTCCCCGCCGACCAGCCCGGCGATCACCGGCAGGCCCCAGTTGCCGGCAAAGGCGAGGAGGACGAGCGAGACGGCGAAGCCGGAGGAGTGGACGTAGACGCCGAACAGGGCGTCGTTGGGGGTGCCGCTCTGCACCTTCAGCACCGCCGCGAAGGCGAAGGGGCAGGCGACGGCGGCGATCGCCAGCAGGCGGACGATCAACTGCGCGGAGAGCTTCCCCAGCTCGGCGCGGAAGGCGTTCCAGATCGGGTCGGCGCCTCCGATCGGCTGTGAGGCCGCGGCGTTCGCCGCCGGTGGTGCGATCGCGTTCACGAGGCCGCCGTCACCGTCTCGGCCAGCTCCTCGGGCTCCAGCTCGGCGACCGCGGCGCCGTCGTCGGCGGTGAGGGTGAAGAACATCGTCTCCAGCGGGCTCGCGAGGAGGTCGAGTCGACGGACCGCGATCCGGGCGTCCCCGAGCGCGAGGACGAAGTCGTCGAGGCGGTCGGCCGCGACCGCGAGGGCGAGGCCGCCGCGACGGGCCCGGCCGGCCCGCAGGTCCGGGTGGGCGGCGGCGATGCGGAGCGCCGCCTCGTCGTCGCTGGTCGCCAGGGCGTAGGCCGACGCGGGAGCCGCGGCGATCAACTCGGCGGCGGAGCCGTCCCAGACGACGCGGCCACTTTGCATCACCGTGTAGGAATCGCAGACGCGCTCGAGCTCGCCGATCTGGTGGCTCGAGAGGAGGACGGCGACGCCGCGCGCGGCGAGATCGCGGACCAGGGTCGTGACCGCCTGGGTCCCGGCCGGGTCGAGGCCGCTGGTCGGCTCGTCGAGGAGCAGCAGGCGCGGCGAGCGTAGGAGGGCGGCGGCGAGGCCGAGGCGCTGGCGCATCCCGGTCGAGTAGCCGCCGACGCGATCCTCGCCGCGGCCCTCCAGCCCCACCTTGGCGACCGCCTCGGCGACCGCCGCCCTGCTCGGCCCGCCGTCGAGGCGCGCCAGCAGCTCGAGGTTGGCGCGCCCTGAGAGATAGGGGTAGAAGCTCGGCTCCTCGACGAACCCGCCAACCTCCTCGAGCGCCTCGCCGCCGAGCCCGTCGAGATCGCGGCCGAGCAGTTCCACGCTGCCATCGTCGGGTCCGATCAGGCCGAAGAGCATGCGCAGAAGCGTCGTCTTGCCGGCGCCGTTGGGACCGAGCAGCCCGCGCACCTCGCCGGGTGCGACGGTGATGTCGACGCCGTCGACGGCGAGCGTCGCCTCGAAGCGCTTGCTCAATCCACTTGCTCGGACCGCGAACATCGCCGGCGAAGATAGGTCGCCGTGGGATACCCATTTGTGACGGGGATGTGAATACCAACTTTTTACGAGTTGATAACCGACCTCGCCTCAGTGCCGCGTACCTTCCCCGGCGAGCCAAGAACACCCGGCTCCACGCATCGTCTTCCCCCACATCGTCTCGATAAACGCCCAGGTCTCGTCCAGGAGGAATCCACCTGTGGCCACCCAGTCGTCTCCCCCTGCGCGCAGTCGCCGCTCGACCGTGCGCCGTCGCCGCTTCGCCGCGGTCGGACTGCTCGTCTTCGCCTTTCTCGCCATCGTCGGTGTGGCCTCGGCCGCGCTCGGTGGCTTCGACCCGTTCGGCTCCGATGAAGTCGGGCAGGTCGTCAACGGCGCGGTGCTGCTGCCCACCAACCAATGGATCTCCCCGATCGGCCGGCGGATCGAAGACCAGAAAGGCCGCCTGCAGTCGAGCGCGATCAGCCCCGACGGCAACTACATGGCGGCGCTGACCTGGAACGACTTCACCGGCTACCTGTCGATCATCGACCTGAAGACCGGGCAGATCGTCCAGGAAGAAGGGAACGGGGAACACCTCGATCCTGAACTCGGCGAACCGGGCGAAGAGGTGGCGGCCGACGGGCCCTTCTACTCCCCGGACGGCAAGACGCTGTGGGTGCCCCAGACCGGTGACATCGCCAAATTCACGGTGAACCCGGAAACCGGTCAGGTGTCAAACAAAACCTTGATCACGATGCCGAAAGCGGCGAACACCCACGCGCCGGAATACAACACGGAACCCGTTCATCCCGGCGAAGCGATGCCTTCCGGCATGGCGTTCTCCGAAGACGGCAGCAAGGTGTACGTCGCCCTCAACGGCTCCAATGCGCTCGCGGTCATCAACACCGCCACCGACGCGATCGAAAAGGAAATCCCGGTCGGCAACGCGCCGCGCCAGGTCGTCGTCGACGGTGACACCGCCTACGTCTCCGACGAGGGCGGCCGCCCGGCGCAGCCGGGCGACACCACGAACTACTCCGACGGCACCGCGGTCGTCTCCGACCCGGTCACCGGCGCCGCCAGCACGGGCACCGTCTCCGTCGTCAACCTCGGCAGCGAGGAAGCCGAAGGCGAAATCGCCGTCGGCCTCCAGCCGACCGCGCTCTATCGCGACGGCTCGGCGCTCTTCGTCGCCAACTCCAACGACGACAGCGTCTCGGTCATCGACACGAAGACCAACCAGGTGGTGCAGACGGTCAGCACCAACCCGCTGCCGGGCGCCAAGGTCGGCAGCTATGCCAACGCGCTCTCGATGCCTGACCCGAACCACCTGCTGGTCAGCATCGGTCGCGACAACGCGATCGCAGTGTACAGCTTCAAGGGGCTGACGATGCCGGGCCACGGTCACTGGGGCTACGAGCGCCAGAACCACGGTCACGGATGGCACCACGGCCACCATCATCACCCGCAGCCGCCGGAAGTCCCGGTGAAGGAACCGCTCGCCTACGAAGGGCTGCTGCCGACCGACTGGTATCCGGTCGACGTCCAGCCCGACTCGACGATCGGCAAGATCGTCGTCACCAACGCGCGCGGTATCGGCGACCGCGGCCCGCAGGCGAAGATCTGCAAGGGCCCGGAAACCTCGCCGGCCACCGAATGCGCCACGGGGTACAACACCTACGACGAGACCGGCACGGTGACGGAGTTCCGGATGCCGTCCCACGGCGAACTGATCCAGGACACCAAGGCGGTCTTCACCAACAACAACTGGAAGAACGTGCCCGCGATCAACGGCGGCGCCGGTGACACCGTCCCGCACGTGATCCCGGCTCACATCGGCGGGTCGTCGCCGATCAAGCACGTCTTCGTCATCGTCAAAGAGAACCGCACCTACGACCAGGTGCTCGGTGATCTGGGCGAGGGCAACGGCGACCCCGAACTCGCCCAGTTCGGGGCGAAGGTAACGCCGAACCTCCACGCGTTGGCGAAGCGCTTCGGCGACCTCGACAACTTCTACAACGAGGGGACGCTCTCGGCCGACGGCCACAACTGGATCGTCCAGGCCGAGGCCAACGACTACATCGAGAAGGAGTTCGGCGCCTTCTACCGCTCCTACCCGGCCGAAGGCGACGACGCGCTCGCCTACCAGCGGGACGGATTCCTCTGGAACGCGGCCGAGCGAGCGGGCCTCAGCGCCAAAGTGTTCGGTGAGTACAACTTCTTCATCACCCCCACCGGGAACGGCACCGGCGGGACGTGGAAGGAATGGTACGAAGACTCACAGGTCCTGGGCGGCGAAAAGGGAGGGCCGCTGCCGATCCCAACCGACGAATACCGGACGAGCAGCGACATTCCGTCGCTGAACGAAATCACCGACCACGCTTATCCCCGGTTCGACCTCGAAATCCCGGATCAGTACCGGTACGCGATCTGGAAGGAAGAATTCGAACGGGAGGAAGCGGCGAACGAAGTCCCCGATCTGACCCTGATCTGGCTGCCCGACGACCACACCGGCGGTGCGCCGGCGCCGGTCGCCCAGGTCGCCGACAACGACCTGGCGATGGGCAAGATGATCGAAACCATCTCCCACTCGAAGGTATGGAAGGAATCGGCGATCTTCGGGGTCGAGGACGACACCCAGAACGGGGTCGACCACGTCGACGGGCATCGCGGCCCGGCGTTCGTGATCAGCCCCTACTCGGCGGGCGGCGTCGACAGCGAGTACGGCTCGCAGCCGAACATGGTCCGCACGATCGAGCAGATCCTCGGCATCCAGCCGATGAACCAGATGGACTACTCGGCCGAGCCGATGTACGCGGCGTTCACCGAACACCCGGACTTCACCCCCTACGCGGCGGAACCGAACCAGATCCCGCTGACCCTCGGCGTGCCCGGCTACCAAGCGGCGCCGGTCCCGCAGTCGATGAAGGGCACCTACGACGCCTGGCAGAAGTGGCGCAAGCGCCAGCGCTTCCAGGGCATGGACGGCAGGCCGGACTCGGCGAAGCCGCTCCTGCTCGACCGTTACGACTGGTACTCGACCCACGGCTGGAAGCAGGCCTACCCCGGCGATCCGAAGGTCTACGGGCCCGAGGAAGTCCCCGGCGGCAAGCTGCCGGCGGCGCTCACCGGCGATTGATCCGGCGAGGTGGCCGCTGCTCCTCGGTGCGGCGGACCACCCCGGCGTTCGTTCCGCATAGTGGAGCTCCCCTGACGCGCGTGCCTCGGCCGAGAGTTGGGACCCCGACAGACGGCCGCCGTACTCGCCGCCGCTACATCGATTACATTGCCGTACCCAAGTCGCCAGAAAGGGACCTGGCGGCTCAGGGTGTAATCGTCTCGGACAGGGGAGGTCGCGGTGGAAGACGGAGGCTCTCCTGCTGGGGTGTCGGACGATCGCAGGCCTTCCCCTTTCTTCCGCCGCCCGGCGGTCAAGCATGCGATTCAAGACCTTGCGCGTGCCGAGAAGCTCACGATCTTCGTCGGTGCAGGCGTGGGCACCGAGCTTGGATTGCCGAGTTGGTCGCAGCTGGTGCGACGGCTTCTTGCCGATGCGGTGGCCGGCCCAGAGGGACGCGTATGGAGACGCCATCTCAGCGCCGAAGAGACCTCGATCGTGGAGCGACTACTGGTCGCAGAGTCCGTGCTGGGTGCTGCGACGATCGCGAAAGCGCGACTCGGAAAGCGGTTCGAGCGATCACTTCGACGGGCTCTTTACGGCGAGGAATGGCGGGACCAGACGCTGATCGCGCCTTGGAGCGACTCTCAGTATCGGCGCCTCGACTCGACCACTGTCGAGGCGATCGCTGCGATCTACGCATCCTTCGACGAGGGAAACCGTGAGTGCGACCTCGTCACCACCAACTACGACCCTTCTCTCGAAGAAGCCCTCGCAGCAATCGGGATCGATGCCAAGCCATGGTTCGGGGACCCGGCGCCACCCCAGCGAGATGGCATCAGGCACGTCGTGCGCCACCTTCATGGCTTTCTGACGCCCGACGAGTCCGGGGGGGAGGTGGTGCTCACCGAGGCCGACTATCACGAGGCTGGTGCACAGAGCTTCTCTTGGCAGGAGTCGTACCTACGGAGGCGGCTGGGGGAATCGAGAATGCTCTTCGTCGGCACGTCGCTCTCCGACCCCGATGTTCTGTCGATCCTCTTCCGTACGGTCAAGGGTGGTCGCGATCCGGCCGTTGCGATATTGGTCCAGCCGTCCCCGACGGAGGGCGTCCCCGATCTCCCGTCGGCACCTGACGACACGGTGGACGCCTCAAAGGACCTTCGCGACGAGCGGTGGCGGAGTGCGGGCCTCGACGTATTGGAAGCCGACTACATCTCCCAGCCCCGTCAATTCCTCTGGGAGGTTGCGCTCCATGCGCGGGATCCTGATGCCACGCCGTACGGCGACCGTTTGGTCGACTGGTACCGCAGTTGTTCCGAAGACCTGCTCTTCGGTCTCACCGACGATGTGTTCTTCAGGGAATCGCAGGACGCCCTCAGCGGCTTTTTTGCCGATGTTCTTTGGCAGGTGCGTGAGATTGTCCGGGAAAGGGGACATCCTTCGATCGATGATGAGTCGCTTGCGGTCCGTCTTTGGTTGCGAAGCACTCTCCCTCTCCACCTCGGTCTCGAGGAAAAGCCGGACCTCTGCGCCATGGCCATGATCGCCTGCTCGGATCGCGCCTGGCGGTCGCCGGAGGCAGTTGACACGCGCCGGATCATGCTGCCGACGCGTCGCGCCGCACTACAGGCATTCTGTGAGCGGCGGGTCGTCGAACATTCCCAGGACGGGAGGGACCAGTGGAACTACGTCGTGGCGATTCCGGTGGTTTTGACGGCCGGCCACTCTCGGCTGCCGGTTGGTGCGATCACGCTCGCCTCGACCGCCGGGGCGGAGAACTCGCTCCTCACGCGCCTTGAATTGGAGATTCGGGAGGAAATTGTCAACTTTTTGCGAGGCGTTGCACATGGCCTTCTCAGCAGCTAATCAGCAGTCCCTATTGTAGAAAGGGAGTGATCGACGATGGCGACTAAATACATCCCAGCGGTTCCAGGGCCCGATTCAGCTTCGAGTAACGTCAAAGAGCACCTAAAAGAGGCTCAGCAACGCCTTGAAGAGGTGCGGCGAGATTTGAAACGGGCCGCTGCCGATACCGCCAACAAATCCGGACGTGCGGGCGCGGGTCGTTAGTTCCTGCCAGGCGGGCGGGCAGTTCGTCTTCGTCTAGTCCGTAGCCGCCTGCAGCGCGAGGTACTCGTGGATCACCCGCACGGCCATCGAGCCCTCGCCGACCGCGGAGGCGACGCGCTTGATCGAGCCGGAGCGGCCGTCGCCGACGGTGAAGACGCCGGGGAGGCTGGTCTCCAGGGGGAGGGCCGGGCGGCCGACCGCGCCGGCGGTGCCGCCGAGGTGGGTGACCTCGAGGTCGACGCCGGTGAGGAGGAAGCCGTCGTCGTCCTTGGCCAGCTGGCCGTCGAGCCACTCGGTGCAGGGGTCGGCGCCGATGAAGATGAAGAGGCCGCCGCAGCCGAGGTCGCGGCGCTCGCCGGTGCGGTTGTCTTCGACGACGATCCCCTCGAGCGCGTTGCCGCCGCCCACCTCGCGGACCTCGGTGTGGACGAGCAGCTCGATATTGTCGATCGATTCGATCTGGTCGACGAGGTAGCTCGACATGCCCTTGCGCAGGTCGCCGCCGCGCAGCAGCAGGTAGACCTTCTCGACCGTGCCGGAGAGGAAGATCGCCGCCTGGCCGGCCGAGTTGCCGCCGCCGATGACAGCCGCCGCGGAGCTGCCGCACATCCGCGACTCGACCAGCGTCGCCGCGTAGAAGACGCCGGAGCCGTTCAGCCGCTCGATCCCCTCGACCGGCAGCTTGCGGTAGGCCGCGCCGGTGGCGAGGACCACGGTGCGCGCCGCCAGTTCGTCGCCGCTGTCGAGCTCGAGCACATAACGGCCGTCCTCGAGGCGGAGGCTCTCCGCCCGCTCGGGCACCGCGGTGCGCAGGCCGAAGCGGCGCGCCTGGGCGATCGCCCGGTCGGCGAGGTCGGAGCCGGAGACGCCGGCCGGGAAGCCGAGGTAGTTCTCGATCCGCGAGGAGGTGCTCGCCTGGCCGCCGAGCGCGACCGCGTCGACGAGCAGCGTCGAGAGCCCCTCGGTCGCCGCGTAGACCGCGGCGCCGAGCCCGCCCGGGCCGCCGCCGACGATCAGGCAGTCCCACGCTTTTTTCGCCGTCTTGTTCGGGGCGCGCAGGTTCAGCGCCGTCGCCGCCTCGAGGATCGTCGGCGCCCGCAGCACGTGCTTGCCGCTGACCAGCATCGGCAGGTCCTCGAAGGCTGGCGGCTCGCCGTCGACCGGGGAGACGATCCCGTCGGCGCCGTCGAGGTCGATGAAGCGGTGCGGGACCCGGTTGCGGGTGAGGAACTCGCGCAGCTGCCGGGTCCCCGGGTCGGTGCCATAACCGATCAGCCGGGCGCCGGTCTCGGCCTCGATGATCGTCGCCCGTCGACTCACCAGCGCGTTCATGATCAGGTCGCCGAGCCGGGTGTCGCGGGAGACGACCTCGCGCAGCGCCTCGCGGCTGACGAAGATCCCCTCGCCCGCTTCGGCGACCACGGCGGTCAGCAGCGCCGGTTCGAGCGTGATCAGGTTCAGCTCGCCGGCGAACTGGCGCTCGCCGTAACGGACGACGACCCGCTCCTCCTCGGTCCCCACCGCATCGAGGATCTCGACGCAGCCACGCAGCACCACCAGCAGCTCATAATCGAGGTCGCCCGGGGAGTACAGGACCTGCCCCTCGGCGAGCGGCTCGCGGCGCCCGGCCGCTTCCATCGTCGAAAGCTGGGGCCCGTCGAGCCGGGGGAAGACGACGTCGCTCTCTTCCCCGAGCGGCGGCGGCTCGGGCGGCTGGGCGGAGGGGCCAGGATCGCTGCTCATCGAGGCCTAAAGGTAGACGGTCGACGCCGGCGCCCACAACGGTAGCGTTGGTGTGTGCCGACCAAGACCGATGAGCAGCACGCGCGGCTGATGGAGGGGCTCGCCGCCTCGATCCGCGAGAAAGGCCTGGCGGGGACGCAGGTCTCCGACATCGTCCGCCACGCCCACGCCTCCCGGCGCACCTTCTACAACCACTTCGAGGACAAGGAAGCGTGCTTCGTCGAGCTGATGCGGACGCTGGCCGATGCCTTCCTCGAGGAGGTCGACCGGTCGATCGACCGCGAGGCGCCGATGGCGACGCAGGTTGAGCAGGCGATCGACACCTACCTCGGCCTGGTCACCGGCGACCCCGACCTGATGGCGACGTTCGCCAGCCCGGCGCTCGGTGAGCGCACGGTGCTGGCGCAGCGCGAAGGGTTCGAGCGCTATGCCGAGCTGATCGTCGCGGTGGTGGAGGGGGACTCGGCGCGCGATCCGCGGGTCGAGCCGATCTCGATCGAGCGGGCCTACATGCTGGTCAGCGGCCTGCACCAGACCCTGGTGCGGGCGCTGGTGCGCGGCGAGGACCTCGGGCCGGTCTCCTACGAGTTCAAGGCGGTCATCAAGGCCGCGCTCTCCGGCTCCTCGGCCTGAGCGAGCGCCCGCCGGCGGACCACCGCGACGCCGCCCTCCGACGGCGCGAAGGCGACGCCGCGGAAGCTTTCGCGCTCGCCCGGCTCGCTCGTCGTCGCCAGCTCGAAGTTGCGCAGCAGGGTGCGCAGGACGATGTCCATCTCGAACTGGGCGAAGGCGGCGCCGAGGCAGCGGCGCATGCCGCCGCCGAAGGGGATCCAGGCGTAGGTGTCGGGCTTCTTGCCGACGTAACGGTCCGGTTCGAAGCGGTTGGCGCGCTCGTGGAATCGGCCGTCATGGTGGAGCGGGGCGATTCCGGTGACGACGCGCGAGCCGGGCGGCAGGACCCACTCGCCGAGCTCGAATGGCTTCATCACCAGGCGGGCGGTCGCGTTGATGACAGGGCGGACGCGCAGCACCTCCTCCGCGGTCGCGACCCGCAGCGCGTTGTCGTCCCCGCGTGCCTCGTCTTCGAGCCGGCGCAGGACCTCGGGGTGGCGGCGCAGGCGCTCGACGCTCCAGGCGAGCGCCGAGGCGGTCGTCTCGTGGCCGGCGACCAGCAGGGTGAGGAGCTCGTCGGCGAGGTCGGACCTGTTCACCTCGCCACCGTCGGCGAGCTGGGCGCGCAGCATCAGCGCGAGGATGTCGATCCGCTCCTCGAGCGCGGGGTCGGCGAGGTGCTGGTCGACCAGCGTGTCGGCGAGCCGGCGGTATTGCGCGTGCATGCGCTTCCAGCGGGCGCCGGGACTGCGGCGGCCCCAGTCGCGCCGCAGGATCGCCGTCGTCACCAGGCGCTGGCCGAGCGTCGTCATCGGCGGCAGCAGCTTTTCCAGTTCGGCGAGCTCGCGGCCCTCGGCGCCGAACACGGTGCGCAGGATGATCCGCAGCGTGATCGTCTGGAAGGAGGAGATCGAGGCGAACTCGACGCCCTCGGGCCAGGAGGCCATCTCGCGCAGCGCCTCCTCCTCGATGATCGCCTCGTACGAGCGCATCCGCTCGCCGTGGAAGGGGGGCAGGAGCATCCGCCGCTCGTCCAGGTGGCGCTCTTCGTCCATCGAGAAGAGGGAGCCGGGCCCGAGGATTTCGCCGAGCGGGTTCTTGCCCCCGTGCAGGACGTCGGGCTTCGCCGTGTAGACCGCTTTCACCAGGTCGGGCCGGGTGACCAGGATCATCGTCCCGAAGGTCGGCATCCGCATCGTCAGCGCGTCGCCGTACCGGGTGGTGAGGCGGCGGATCAGCTCGTTGCGGGCGAACAGGAAGGCGAGGCCGTTGAGGAGGCTCGGCGTCTTCGGCCCTGGCGGGAGGCGGTAGGTAGGGGTGGCGTCGGCGCTGCTCTCGGCGGTGGTCATGCCGCGATGGTACTGGTGAGTACCGGCTTGTCAAGGAGAAATTGGCCGGCC
>Ga0105239_10007709_pt1 | contig 12323 bp, 10 predicted proteins | sample KBSC44metaG_FD_92761 | JGI IMG/M metagenome (GOLD analysis project Ga0105239, IMG submission 92761) | Corn rhizosphere microbial communities from Kellogg Biological Station, Michigan, USA - KBS C4-4 metaG | ecosystem: Host-associated > Plants > Roots > Rhizosphere > Soil | place: Michigan, USA...
ATTCTCCAACCATTGCTCCCCTTTCACCGCGGTCTCTCGCAATCCGCGCGCAATAGAAGGCCCCATCCCCGGCAAGGCGACCGCTATCTCTTCCGCGACCGCCGGCAACAGAACAAGATATTGGCGGATCGCCCCCACCACCGCATCCTCGCTCACCGTAGGGCTCGCCATCTCCAATGCGGCAAAATGCTGCGAATGCAAATCGAGGTCATCCTCCCCGATGTCCAGGATGTCACCCAATCCATCTCTCGCCGTCGCATATCCTGCCCGAAGTACCCCGTCATATCCCCGTAGCGCTGCTATCTGCTCGCCCAGGTACTTCAGCTGCGTATGGTTCTGCCGGAACCACTCCGAAAAAGTCTGCGCCATCAGCTGCCGCCCGATAAAAATGCCGAGCAGCACCAACACTACTTCTTTCATAATCCATACAGTTTTAATAAAAATGAATAATCCTCCAAATCCTTCGCCCGCTGAAGACTAAGCAGCTCGTTCTGCTGGGTGAACCGCATCAGGTCAAGATAGTCCCGGTCGATCCCCGCCGAAGCCTCGTCCACAAGAGCGAGCCGCTGCTGATCGGTCATTTGAAAGACAAGCACCCCGACCGCCTTCCCCAACTGCTCCAGGTTCCGTTCGCTCTCCGCCAGGATGCCCGCATACACCGCCTCGATCTGCCCCAACTCGGCGGCACTGAAGTGATCGTCGTGCCGGAACCGAGCCAGCCCCTGCTGATAAGCCGCCACGATCGCTTCCTGCCGCTGGATCGCCTCCCTCACCTTGTGATAGCCGGAAATGACCGCCTTCACCTGCCCCAGCTCCTGGAAGTACTCTCCATACAAGTCCTTCTGCTGCTCGACCCAGTCCAGGATATCATCGAGCTCCAGCGCGCTCATCACGTTCTCTACTTCCTTCTGCGCCTCCTGCAACACGATCGTCTGCGTCTGCGCCCGCTGGATAGTCAGGTCCACTGCCCGGATCACCGTCTTGATCCCTTCGCTGATGATTCCAGCGATTTCCTGCGCGTGAGCCCCGGCCCCGCCAAACAATAACATAGCGACCCCAAGTAGCAACTGCTTCATACGAATAATTTTTTCGCCCTCAGATCGGCCACCAACCGCTTGATCGCCGTTTCAACATCCCCGTAACGTTGGATATATTGCCACACCAGCACCTTGTCCTTCTGGTCCGAAGTGTAGACATAATATTCTTCTTCGGACACCTCCAACCGGTACACCTTCGAATGCAGGGCCCCAAGCCCGATCCACAAATCTTTATACAGCCGGCCCGGCTCGTGCCCCTTGTTGATGCTCAGCACCTCCGCTTTCTGTTTATCGGTAATTCCCAGCAACGCCTGGATCTCGTCAAATTTGTTCTGGAACTTACTCTGGTCCAACAACACTTTGATATCCGAATTATTGACGATCGCCTGCCGGACTATCTCCGAGGACACGATATCCTCCACCTCCTGCGTCACCACCACCGCCTTGGCAAAGAATTTCCGCGCCGTCTTGAACAGGTATTTGATATACTCCGCCATCCCCTCCTGCGCGATCGCCTTCCACGCCTCTTCCACCACGATCATCTTCCGGACCCCCTTCAGCTTCCGCATCTTGCCGACAAATAACTCCATAATGATCAGTGTGACCACCGGGAAGAGGATAGGATGGTTCTTGATATTGTCCAGTTCAAACACGATGAACCTTTCATTCAGCAGGTCGAGGTTGGCCCGCGCATTCAACAGATAGTCGAATTCTCCGCCCTTGAAGAAAGGCCGGAGCACGTAGAGGAAATTGCCAAGGTCAAAATCCTTATCCTTCACCTTTTCGGCTGCAAGCACGACGGAAAATTCATCCCGGAGATACTCATAAAAGCTGTCGAAGCAGGGAAACACCCCCCGGTCCCGCGTAATCCGCTCAAAATAGCCCTGCAACGCATTCGACAGTGCTACATATTCTACCCGGTTATGCCCCTCCGATGATTTCTTCCACAGCGCCAGCAGAAGGGTCTTGATGCTTTCCCGCTTTTCCGTGTCCAGTTCATCCCCTTCACCGATGACAAAAGGGTTGAACCGGATGGGATCATCCTCTCGATACGTAAAATAGTACCCACCGTGTAGTGCACATTGCACCTCATAGCTATGTCCTACATCGATCAACAGGATATGACAGCCCTGCTCATAATATTCCCGTACCTGGTGATTCATAAAAAAGCTCTTGCCTCCCCCGGAACCCGACAGCACAAACATATTCCCATTGGCGATCATCCCTTCTTTTCGCGGCTCATCATCGATATCCACATGCACCGGCCTTCCCGTCAGCCGGTCTCCCAACCGGATGCCAAACGGACTCCGGCTACTGCGGTAATTCTCTTCGGGGATGAAGAAGCACACCGCTTGTTCGCCAAATGTTCGGAAAGTCTCATTCATGGGGAAATCCCCCTCATTCCCCGGCAGACCCGCAAACCAGATCGGCGCCGCACCCACCGTCTCCAGCCTCGGACTCGCCTCCAGCCGCGCGATGGCGCTCCCGATCCGGTTGCGGAGCTCTCCTTTCTCTGCCGGGTCAACCGTCCAGGCAAAAACGTTGAAGTGGGCCCGAACGGGAAGCCGCTGTTCCTCCAGCGCTTCATTCAGATAGGCGTTCGTCGCCTCTTCGCTGACCGCGTTCTCCCGCGAATAGGTGGCAAGCGACTGAAGCCGGAGTCTTTTGGACTCCAGCTTCTTCAATGTCGCTCCGGTCTCATCGATAAAGAGGTATTGGTTGTAAATATGGTCGCAGGGTAGGAGGGGACCCAGCGCGCTGGCAAACCCAACAGAATAACGGGTACGATCCCTGCTGTAGGGCGCATAGTCGATCCGGCTCCCGCAAAGGCCCGGCAGGTCCTCGGCATCCGCCAACGTAAACAGCATACAATGCCGATCGCCGATCCGCATCTCCGGTTTCCATTCAATGTCCCGCAACACCGGCCGGTCCTCAGCGCTCAAGGTACTATACCGTTCGATCAACCCCGCCCGCCGCGGCCCGCTCCAAAGATCCGCCGCAACTAAAGGCTCCGCCGTGATCAATCCGCTGTCTTCCAGGATCCGCACCAGCTGCGATACCTGGTCGCGAAACTCCTGGATCACCCCCGGATCGACCGCTTCCGCCGGAAGCAGGCTTCCCCGCAACAGGCTTGAGAAGGCCGAGGTCGACTCCTGCCGGTCCTTCGGCTTCCGGGTTAGGAACAGGTAGGATTCCTGCCGCAGCCACGGCCGCTCGTGAAAGAACCGCTCGTTGCTTCCCGCCAGGAAGCTCTTCTCCCCGGAGAAGTCCGCATGGTACCGGTCCGTCAGAAACCAGTCCTGCAGATGCACAATGGTATTTGGCGGCAACACCCGCAGACCCTTCAGGTAGGCTTGGTGCAAGCCCTCATATTGATCCGCCGAAAGGGTAAAGATTTCCGCCTTCCGCAACCGGAAGCCAAGCGTATAGTCCCCCTTCCTGCTCAGGATAGCACCGTCTTCCACTCCGTAGATTGGTAACAGCTCACTAAGGTTCCTTTCCATAACGATCCAATTCTTCACGCGCCTCACCGCCGCACATCGCAACTCCCGCAGACTGCTATTGCACAAATAGCCTCCTCGATCGCACGCACACCCGCCGTGGCAATTTCCTCGCCGCTTGCCGCTTCATCCATCCATATCGCCCGTACACCCGGTTCATCCGGTACACCTGCCGGAACAACACTGTCCCTCCAACCCCAACGATCCCCAGGCAGACGAATGGGTTCACGCCTATAATATATAACGAAGCAAACAGCACCGGCAACCCCACGACACCCCCGGCCAGCCAGCCGATATACTGCGCCTGCAACCCGCGAAACTCAATAGCGCGGTTAACGCCTTTGTTAATATTGTACACCTCCGTTTTCATAGCCCGAAAAAACTCCGCAGCAAAGTCGCCACCACCACCAAAAAAATGCAGCTCCCGAACCAGCTTGCCGCGACCTTGCCCGTATCATGATCCCCATGCGACCACTTCTGATAAACCTTGATCGCCCCGATCAACCCCAATATCGCCCCCACCGCATACATCAAATTCACGCCCGTATCAAAGTACGATCTCACCATCGTGTTGGCCTGGTTGATCCCCGTATTGCCGTCCTGGGCATACACCGCCACTCCCACATACATGACCACCCATAGGATAAACCGCCTCTTGACACGTTCACTCACAAACAAACTTCGCTTCACTTTCCACACTCTCCACTTCATCACACTAAGGTTTAAAATTCAAAAAAAGAGCTCCACCCATCGGATGCTATCCATCCCACAATCCTCTCACCCGCTCTGCATCCAGCCGGATGGAGCCCAAACTTGTCAACGCCTGAACAATCTCGTCCGAAACCTTCCCCTGGTAATTCGTACCCTTCAGCCGGCAATAAGGCCCCTGTCGCATCAACTCGCCCAACACCGCCGCCAGTTCCCCTTCCCCCATCTCCTCCCTCGCCGCCCGCTCAACCAACGCCGCCACCCGCTTCAATAGTCCCGCCGCCACCACCGGCAAAAAGTCCCCTCCCTCCGGCTCAACCACCGCCGGCACCAGCGCCTGCTCCTGCAGCCCATTCGCCGCCGCAGGCAACAACATCACCACCTCCCGCGATCCACCCGGCACCGCCGGCACCACCTTAATATCCTCCCCCTTCCCCGGCTCCGTCCGCGCCCCGGCCACTTTCATCCCGTCAGCAGACAATTCCGTATATAATTTGGTTAAACGGTCATCAGCCACTGGCGCCTTCGCCTTCCGCTGGCCCCATCCCAGGCCGGCGCGATACTTAATTGCCCACCAGCCATAATAAAGGGCAACGGCCCCCGCCACCAGCATCCAGTAATCTTTCCAGGAGATCGATTCTAACATCTTTGTTCAGATTTATGGGAACAAAGATGCATCAACGAAAAGGTGAAATTTCAGAACTTCTGCCCCAACTTGGGTAAGAAAAATTGAAAATCAGTTTAACCATGGTGTCGCAAATTGCGACACCTCAAAAACCCGTCTTATGACAAAAGAAATAATAACCCGGCAACTTAAATAGGGCGGTAAACCGGAATTGGAAGTACTTCCCCGATGATTTTATGTTCCAACTCTCTCAGGAAGAGATTGACAACTTGATGTTCCGATTTGGAACATCAAATAATAGAAAAGGACGTTCCAATTTTTCTCAATAGATGGATAATCAATTAGATATGGCCGTTGGATACGACGTTCATTAATTCTAGTAAATATGTTAGTAATATTTGCTAAATTGGTTGGCTATGAGCAGTGAGCAAACTAAACCCATCAAACCCGAAAATATATTTCATATCTATGGCGAGCTGTTTCCAAATGAGTTTGAATTTTTGGTTTTATACCATCTTTACATTAACTATCCTGCATCTGAGATGCAGTATGCGGAAATCAAGCAAGCAATTGTAGATACATCACATCTTCCTTTTTTCACAACGGGCCGTGACCGCCAGATAGAAAGGACATTCAAGGGACTATTGCGATCCTTTATTGAACGTGTACCATCAAAATTTAATCGCTTTATCCTTACCCCGCATGCAGAAAGAATTGTAGAGATCGCAACACAGCGCATAAATAATCCTTATCTGAAATTTCCATTAAGAGATACATTTGAAACGTATTTTGCTCTTCCTGCCGACCTGTCAGACGATATCACAAAACTCCAGTCGTGGTTTAAATTCGGTTTTCAGAACAATGCCAGACAAGTGGTGTCCGGACATTTGGAAGGATTAAAACTGTCCGTAGATGACGCTGTCAAAGCACTGAATTTAGTACTCGAGGCGGATAATCTTTCTGCAATACAAATGCTAGAGCAGTTTTCCAAGCACTTTCAAGTACTAGGGGACAAAGCACGACAAATTACAGAAGCCATTAAAATGAAGGTCGATGTGCACTACCGGTTACGCGATATTGTTGAAACATATTCTAAGAATGCATCTGACCGGGAGCGAATTGTGGAAGACAATGAGGTGTCGCAAAACCATCGGCGCATAGCAGCTCAAATAAAGGAAGAAGTATCTGCCTTCTTTGATAAGGTGGACAAGCAACTGGATCTCATTAATATGAAAATGGCTTTCGCAAGTTCGAAAATTACTGAGTTGCAGGAGTCTCTGCGGACACAATCCCGTTATAAGATCAGTTTGAAAAAAATGTTGGTATATCTGTTGGAAAACAGTCACCCGGATCCCCAGCAATGGATAAAGTTGCCAGAAAATTTCCCTTTGAGAGGGTTAGTATCACAAAAATTCCGTTTCAGAGGAATCAGATATTATGATGTGGGTTTTCTTAAGCGAACGACGCCATTTGAACAACGTACAGACGCAGATTATGAGGCTAGCCAGCGAGTCTTATTTGAGCACGAGTTGCTTAAACAGGCATCTGTTCAAAGACATTTCGAGCAGGTTCAGGCCGATCTGTCGATATCTGGTGAAATTTCTCTTGATAAGAGATTATTTGAAATTATTCGGCAGGAGAACAGCGTAGAAATAGGTATACAAACTGGCTATGAAGTCATTCGCAACATATCACCGGATAGTCATATCGATATCCAGGAAGAACTTCAAAGCTATGACAATATAGTTCATTTATGGAGAATAACAATACAACGGAGGTAGGCTTCGGGTTCTTAAACAACCCCCAGGTCCAAAGACATTTTTCAGAACTAAACATCGAATTATTGCGGGGTAGGCATATTATGCCCTCCTCACCTTCTCTTTTTGCATTACTGGATGAGTTCGAAAAGGATTTTGCCTATTACTATGACGTACTATATCGATTAGTGCTGCAGAGACGGAGTTACGATTCTGTTAGCTTCTTTTATCTTGAATTTCCTGAAGCCGGTAAGGGAAATCTTTCAAATCCTGCCCTTTATGCAGAAATGGATGGTAAAATAACTGTTGTGGCCTGTATACTGGCAAACTTGTATTACTCAAACTACTTCAGTTATGATAAAAAATTCCAATGGGAAGAAATACAATATGAAATAGAGCATGGCGAGCATCGGGAGGCATATCAGCAATTGTTTTTTAACGATGTTCGACCGGTTTTTACGGACAACGAATGGGATAGTGTACGCAAGCAATTCGGAACGGTAATCAATTTCTTTCATCGGATTGGCTTGGTCGAGAAGGAAGACTCGGAAGAACAAATTCATTTTACCATATTGCCGACTATTCACCATTTCATAGAGATATATAAGAACGAAATCGAGCAAATTGACGATTTTTTGAAGCAAATAAAAGTATGATCGACAGACCACAATTGTATTTAATATGACTCCACGTTTGTATTCTATATCTACTGTTTGCCTTTTAAAGCACTATAATCAGGATTATCTGTTGCATGCCCTGAGGACTGACTTTACGGGATCAAATGGCGTTGGTAAGTCGATAATAGCAGATCTATTTCAAATTGTTTTTGTAGCGGATACCCGATTCATAAAATTTGCGACGGAAGGCATTGATAAAAAGAAGCGTAAGATAGAGGGCCTTCCCTATGACAGTGCTATAGGCTATGTTTTTTTTAATGTTGAAGTAACCGAAGGATATTTCTTGACATTGGGGACCGCGATATTTCAACAAGGCCAACAGCTTATCAAGCCTTTCTTGGTGACCGCGTCCATCGATTTGGAGAGTGTCAGGTTGGAGCAGCATACCTTTTCAAGGGACAAGCTGATGTTCAGCAGTGATCTGCTAAAGCCAAACCGAGAGCCCTACACATTGGACGAACTCGCAAGAAACTTGCCGGACAAGAATGGATTATATATACATTATTTCAACTCAAAAGATGAAAGAGGTATTTATTACAATTGGCTTTATAAGAATGAACTGCTACCCATCAATCTAGTAAAAGAAGGCAACTTAAAGGCTTATGCCAAAGTGATTCAGTCCTTTTCGAAATCTAAAGCTTTGGACATAGATAGCTCTAAAAGTCTTATCGAGTATTTATTCGAAGAAGATGAGGTTGAAATTAGCCAGGAATATCATCAACAAGAGCAGGTTATCAGGAAACTCCTCCATCAGTTTAAGACAACGCAAGGGCAGATTGATGACATTTCAAATAAACAAACGGATTTGCGAGAGCTGAAAGCCTCTGAGGAGAAGAGAAATGCCGCTGCATATAGGATTGATGTCGGTAAATACTTGCAAGCCTATCATAGTAATGTGAGAAAGCAGGGCGAGTTTGATAAATTGAAAGATGAGCTGGACAGTAAGACAAGAAAGCGTGAAATGCTACGGGAGCGGTCGGGCGAGTTATCGGAGGAATTGGAAGAAGCAACTACTGTCGCCAGGCGTGATGATTCGGTTTTCACCGACCTTGCAGGAAAACGATCTTTATTTAGGAGGTTGGAAGAGTTGAACTTGGAAGAGAAGGCACTTCGGAATATTGATGCCAGCGAGTTGGTTCACCAGGTACCGCCCGGTCGTGTTTCTGAACTATTGGAAAAAGACGCCAGATATTATGAAGAGAATATTAGCGAATCGAGGGCGGTACTGCGGCGTTATAACTCAATTAGGGGCATAGAGAAAAAGAGAAAAGAACAAGACGAATGGCTCCAGGGTAGATTGCGCACACTTAACGATAGGGAAAAGCACCTTTCAAACTTTAGAGATACGCTGCAGACGGTTGAGCGAAACAACCTGTTTGTTCAGGCGCTAGCTAAAAATAGCAACTTAACTAAAGTGCAACAGGCTATATTGGTACACTTACGGTCGGTATTAATTGGTAGACCGCCGAAAGCTACCGAGGGGCTAAGGTATACTGAGGCAATTAACTTTATTGATAATTTGGAAGTGCAGGATGATAAAGTTAACAAAGGTTGGTGGTTGACAACAGGCAAACTGCATGAATTTGTCCCCGAGACATCCATGCTTCTTCCGGACCTATCGGCGATAGAGTTTAATGACGTTGGGCAACTGAAGGCATATATTGACCAGGAAATGGATGAATTGCAGGAGCAAAAGAAAATATATGCTGACCTCCAAAATGGCATAATGCCAAAAGCATTTTCTGAATATGACTTTGATATTGACCTGTCGGATGCTACCAAAATTAAAAAACACCAAACTGCCGCTCACCTGATCGCGGTCGTTAATCACAAATTGGAGGAAATAAATAATCAGCAAAAGATGGAAATTGAGGAGATAGAAAAAGCAAAGACGCAATATGGTATTTCCTTTGAAGGCGTTGCATACGAGGAATTGCTTGACAAAACGAAGAAAAAGGCTGAAAGTGCTAAGGAAAGGCAGGAGGAGCTTGCCCAACAATTCAACAAAGAAAACACCGAAATTGCTTCCCTGGAATCGGCCTTGCCCTTTTTAAAGGAGAGCTGCGCGAAAATAATGAAGGAATTGGAGGAAACTCAGGCAGCGTTTGTTGGCGAGCGACAGTCTTTCCAGTCAAAATATCCGGAAATGGACTTGCCAGGTGTGGAGGTGACCTCATACTCGACACAGCAGATTAATCAATTGGAAAGGGATTTCGTAGCGGCGGCGGGAGATTACACAAGCAGATATAATCAAATCGTTGGAAAATACAATGAAACTAAAGATCATCGAGATATCCGGATAAATGAGCAAATACATAACCAGAACTTTAATTTCGAAGTTTTGGAACAGGTTCTGTTGGGTTCCAAGATCCGGACCGTTGATGAAGTTACCGGTCACCTGGAGACGCTGAATTCCGATCTGTTGGCGATAGCAGATGAACTGTCGGCAAGCCTGATAAAGGTATTCGGGAAGACGGAGGACTATTTTGATAGATACAAAGAGCTCGTTAATTCGTTGAATGATTTTTTTAGAGGTAAGCTTATTAGCAATCGGTTTTACTTTAGGATCGATTTTGAGCCGGCGCCAAAACTGGATATTAAGTGGATTGAGTATCTTAGAAGATCTGCCTCAGGAATTGCGGCTGGCAGTGTTTCCGGAGAGTTAAGTCCCGAACAATTTATTGAAGAGTTTTATCTGAAGTATTCTGGCAATAGGTCCAGGGTGCCAATAGGAGACCTCCTGAATCCTAAACGTTATTTTGTGTTGAAGGGGAAGCTCACCGACAAGAACGACAGGGATATTCCAGGAAGCACTGGTGAAAGTTATACTGCCATTGCGTTGCTTGGAATAGCCAGGTTATCCGTAGTGCAAGATGGAGACCGCGCCGGTCTAAGGTTTATCATTCTTGAGGAATCTGCCACCTTGGATAATGTCAATTTTAATTTATTTCCGACGATCGCCAAACAGTATGGGTATCAAATTGTCACGATGACACCGAAGCCATACGCTATCGGTGACGATGAGGGCTGGTTTATTCACCAATTGATCCCTGGAAAAGAAAACGAGGACATCAATTATCCAAAGACTATGAGCTATTTCAGGACAAATAAATCGCAAATGGAGCTTACTGAGTATTTAAAGGCAAGGAGCAATGAACTGGCAAACGTTTAAGTCTCTATTTGAACTGTATGAATGCGGAAGGACTAAGTCCAGGCCAAGTTTAACGAACAATGCCACATTCAGGTACCATGCGCTCCAGACGAGAGAACTGCTTTTTACAAAAAAAGAAGTATTAGTGATGGACAGGGTGGCCTTCGAACTAACCTTTAAGAATAGATATCTCCAGAAATACAATGAATGCCTTGGACTTTTGAACGATATTGGAGAGAATACTCCGCAATGCAGGTTTGACGTTGAAGATATCCTCCGGTTAAGAGATATGAAATGCCAAATGGAAAATGGTGAACTGAAAGAAATCAGAAGGCAGATAATTGAATCCAACGAGACCAGGCGTGGCGTCTCCCTCATGTTTTTTAAGAATGAGAAACATCTTGATTCCAGCGGCGCATTGGAGCGTGCAGTAAAGAACATTCTCAACATAGAATCTTTTGCGGACAATCGTGACTTTCAATATTTGTATGTCCTGCAATGTTATGCACCAGGAGCCATTGTGCTATGCGAAAACCTACACTTTTTAAAAATGCCGGATAAGGTTCGAAAACAGCACATTGAACTTTGGTATGCCGGAGGTAGAAATATTGACAAACTGATCTATGCAGAAAGCCGAAACTTGCCGATTTACTACTTGTGTGACTGGGACTATGATGGATTGGATATTTATCGGTCGGTAAAGGAGAAAATTCCTGAGATTCTGCTTTTGACTCCCAATGGAGGAGTAAGGGGGATAATTGAAACTGAGCATAAGAGCTTATGGCGACATCCTGAAGATCCATCGCTCATATCAGGGTTGCCAAAGGAACTATATAGTAATGAACAACAACAATTAATAGAAACACTGATTAGAGAAAATGCCTGGATAGTTGAGGAATCGAATGATTTGGTTGAATTAATTGACAAGGAGGTCTAACGAATATCCGTCATCTTACCAATACCTGCAACAGATCGCTGCGGAAGAACTGCGGGAAAAAATACCGGAAATAGATGTAGATGAATTACCCCATGTGCAGCTGTGGCGGGACCTCCTTCAACTGAGTGAAAATCTAACCGTGCAGTACCGGACGATACAAAATGACCGTAAGGGGAAGCCGTTTACAGACTATCACATCGCCGGTGTTTCTGGCTGCGAGCACTCGTGGACGCTAAAGGAGAGATTGCTGGCCATTTTCGAAATCGGATTTGATACCGTGCTGTTGAAGCTATTTGCAATGGATTTTCAAGCTCAGCGGACCATTCTCGAGTCTCTAAAGAATGGGCTGGCGACTTTGCTCGGCGCCATCGGTAACGGAGTCCATACCTGGAAAGAGGATAAGCCCGGGGCGGTTGAGGAGTTTCGGTACCCGCGATTTACCCGGCTGAGCTACCGGGGGGACAATGACCTCCGCCTGGCGTTCGATCACAAGGCCCGGGATTTCATGGATTTTCGGCTGCAGTTTTATGCGGAGGAATGGGTGGATGGCATCCATATCATCAACCGCAAGATGGAATACGCGATAAACAATCTTAGCCTGGTTGCCGTTTACGCGACAAAGGCAGTTTATGACGTTGCAAATATTTTGAATAACACGTTTGTACTGGAGTTGGCAGAAGGCGCATCGCAAGGTAAAGTGATCGGTACGCGGACGATCAGCGGGATCCAACATCTACTTGTTAGCAACCCGCTAGTAACAGGCAACAGCGGCGGGCCTGTGTTGAACAGGGAAGGTAAAGTGATCGGTGTCTCGTCCTGAAAAAACCTTACAGTTTTTGTTTGTAATACTGTTTTGAACTTGACATGTTTTTCTTCTTAGTCCTGGAAGTCACTTTACGCATAATTTGGTTAATCCTGGTTTTCACTTTG
>Ga0105239_10007714_pt1 | contig 12320 bp, 10 predicted proteins | sample KBSC44metaG_FD_92761 | JGI IMG/M metagenome (GOLD analysis project Ga0105239, IMG submission 92761) | Corn rhizosphere microbial communities from Kellogg Biological Station, Michigan, USA - KBS C4-4 metaG | ecosystem: Host-associated > Plants > Roots > Rhizosphere > Soil | place: Michigan, USA...
ATCCTGGCATGGCTCACGGCGCGCGCCCTCCGCACCTCGTCTCAAGCGTGGCTGCGAAAGCGTTGGTTTTGGATGGCCTTGGCGTTTGTCGTTTGTTACGCGCTGTTCGATGAGTTTCGGCAGAGTTTCGTACCGTCGCGCACGTCCTCCATTTATGACAGTCTGATTGATATGGCCGGAGGTTTGGCGGCGCTGATTTTGATTTGGATCAGAAGGTCGCGCCGCAGGAAGCGCACGTTATTGCCCTCTCCCAGAGGGAGAGAGAGCACTATTTGAACACCAGTCGCTCTTTCACCGTATAATGTCCGGCAGGAGATCTGAAGGAGACAACCATGGGAATTCTCGACCGCCTCAGTCCGACAGCACAGTTCATTGAAGTCATTGAGTGGCTCGACGACTCGGGCAATACGATGCTTTACCGTTTTCCCGTTCGCGATCAGGAGATCAAGAACGGTGCGCAGTTGATCGTACGCGAATCGCAAACGGCGGTATTTGTTCATGAAGGACAGATTGCCGACGTGTTTGGGCCAGGCCGCTACAGCGTTGAAGGCGGGAACACACCAATCCTCTCCAAGCTCGGTGCCTGGAAGTATGGATTTAACTCGCCGATGAAATCGGAAGTCTATTTCGTGAACACGAAGCAGTTCACCGATTTGAAGTGGGGGACTTCGAATCCAGTCATGATGCGGGACACCGACTTCGGCATGGTGCGCCTGCGCGCGTTTGGCATCTACTCGATGCGCGTCGCCGATCCACGCGAGCTGATCAAACAGATTGCCGGCACGAACGCGCGTTTCGTCACAGAAGACATTGAAGGACAACTGCGACGTACATTGGTGAGCGGATTTTCGGACGCGCTGGCGGAATCAAAAATCGCGGCGCTCGACCTGGCCTCAAATTATGACGAGTTGAGCAAGTTCTCGCGCCAGAAGTTGCAGGATGAGTTCAAATCGCTCGGTCTCGAACTCACAAAGTTCGTCGTTGAAAACATTTCGTTGCCACAGGAAGTCGAAGCGGTGATGGATCAGCGGACGCAGATGGGTGTGCTCGGCGACATGGGCAAGTACACGCAATTTCAGGCGGCGCAAGCAATGCGCGATGCCGCACAGAATCCGGGAGGCGGCGCGGGCTTGGGCGCCGGCCTCGGCGCTGGATTCGCAGTCGGTGGTGCCATGGCAAACGCGATGACCGATGCGATGCGCCAACGCGGCGCGACGCCGACGGAAGCTGCACCGACGGAAGCTGTATCTACACAGAAATGCATCAAGTGCGGCGCGTCGTTGCAAGCCGGAGCAAAATTCTGCAGCGAATGCGGCACGTCACAAGTTGGGGCGAAATGCCCGAACTGCCAACACGATTTGAAGCCCGGCGCGAAGTTCTGCGATGAGTGCGGAACGAAAGTCCTATAGCGAGGCTTTGGGAGCGGCAAAGCCTCATCATTTTCCCCATTCGCTCAAATTGACAGTCCCGCGGCGCATCTCTTTTCGCTATACTCGAATTCCCTCACTCACCGCCCCATCTCCCGCCAGGAGGACAAGTCAATGACCAGACGTATCGTGCGCATCCGTGCGCGCCTTCCACTAAAGTTGCCCATCAAGGTTCTTTGCCGCGAGAACGCGGATTATGAATGGACAGAAAAGTCGCGACTGATTGATGTCAATCAGTTCGGTGCGGGATTTACATTGACACGGCCCGTTGAAGTTGGCCGATTGGTTCAGTTGACTGCTCCCTTGCCACATCAACTGCGCTGCTTCGATCAGCTCGAGCAGATGTATGCCGTCTGGAGTTTGGTGCGTCATATTTCGGTCATGCAAAGTGATCCAATCATCTTCCGCGCCGGCGTCGCGTTCATCGGCAAACGCCCTCCCGCCAGTTACGAGGAAGATCCTGCAACCCTCTATGATCCGTTGCCGATTAAGCTTGGACAGAGCGTCATGTGGAGTGTGACGCGACGCCCGCCGGTGAAGCAGCGTCGGGAAACACGTCTAGCGATTCCTTTGGAAGTTCTGGTGGAGACATTCGATGATGAGGGAAAACCGGGGCAGCGTGAGCACACAGTCACCGAAGCAATCAGTACCCTCGGAGCCTGTATACTATCGAGTCTCGAAGTAGAAGCCGGACGGGTCGTGAAGATCACGAGCCTGACGGATGGTGTCACCCTTTTCGGTGCGATTCGATCGCGGCAAATTATGCCGGATGGAATCGCGCGCTTAGGCATTGAGTTTATCGGCGAGCGTTGGCCGCTGGAACGCGAAGCATCATTCCTTTATCAGCATCCCGCCGTAAGCATTTCGCAGCAGCCGACCGGACCGTCTTCACATCCACACAAATAATCCTAACAACCCGCTTTTGTTGGTCGGTTTGCCGGTCGGTGTTATCCTTGCGCAACCCTTAGCAAGCCCGACAAACGACCATGCTTAACGGCCTCAAGACTCCACGTCGAGTTGTCATCACCGGCATGGGGTGTGTCACGCCAATCGGAATTCGGCGCGACGCTTTTTGGTCCGCGCTGCAACGCGGCGAGAGCGGCGTGCGGCGAATTGAGTCATTTGACGTCTCTGATTCCCCGGTGAAAATCGCGGCCCAGGTGCCTGATTTCAATTGGCAAGAACAACTCAATGCCAAGGATCGTAAGCACGTGCCGCGCACGGTGCCGCTCGGGCTGGCCGCGGCGCGCGAAGCTTTCGCTGATGCGGGTCTCGATCCGGAAAATCTGTCACTCGAAGAGCGGCAAAGAATCGGCGTTGAAATTGGCACCGGCGGTGGCGGCTTGCCGTTCGTCGAAGATCATTACGCGATTTGGTACAACGGCGGCTCGCATTCAAAAGCCAGCGTTTACATCATCCCTGCTGCTACGCACGGAACATTGTCGAGCGAGCTGTCGATGGCGTTCGGGCTGCGCGGGCTGTCGCACGTCATCTCAACCGGGTGTACGAGCTCGACAGATGCGATCGGTTACGCGGCACAGCACATCGCGCTGCATCGCCAGGACGTGATGATTGCGGGCGGCATAGACGCGCCACTCGCGCCCGGTATTCTGGCAGGCTTTAATCTGCTGACCGTGTTGACGACGGACTGGAACGACGAGCCGGCCCGCGCATCTCGACCGTTTACGCAAAGCCGCTCAGGCATGGTGCTGGGCGAAGGCGCATGGATTTATGTGCTTGAAAGTTACGACAAAGCAAAAGCGCGGGACGCGAATATTTACGCAGAAATTATTGGCTATGGGTCAACGTGCGATGCATACCATCGCGTGCGTTTACAAGAAGGTGGCGAGGAACCAGCGCGTGCCATGGCCCTCGCGATGCAGGACGCGGCAGTCAATCCGAGTGACATCGATTATGTGAACCTGCACGGCACTTCCACTGTGCTGAACGATCGTATCGAGACGAATGCGCTGAAGCTTGCTTTGAACTGCAATTCGCAGCGCATTCCGATGTCCGCTACCAAATCTCAAATTGGTCATCCGCAAGGTGCGAGTGGCGCGGCCGGCCTGGGCGCCACGCTGTGCGCGATGACTACCGGTGTGATGCCACCGACGATTAATCTGGATGATCCCGATCCCAATTGCGACCTCGATTACATTCCCCTTAAGGCGCGCGAAGCTGACGTGCGCACTGCGCTCTGTAACTGCATTGGTTTTGGATCGAAGAACAGCGCGCTGGTAGTTCGAAAGCTTTAAATTGTGAATCGTAAATAGTAAATAGTCGTTCTGGTCTATTAACTATTCACGATCTACGATTTACTCGTGTTTGACCGCTTTAAGCAGCGTAGTTACGAACTCGAGCACCTCGACAAGGGTGACTACACGCCCGAAGAGTACGAGGGATGCATTATCGAACTGCAGCGCGTGAATCGCTGGCTCGGTGACACGCGCGCAATGCGTAACTCTTTGCTGAAAGATATTGCCGCGGCGCAGCTGCAATCGGTTTCCGTGCTTGACGTCGGCGCGGGTTCAGGTGAGTTGTTGCGCGTAATTGCCGAATGGGCGATGGAAACGAAGCGTGCTGCGCGCCTGGTCGGTCTCGAGCTAAACGAACGGTCCGCGCGGGAAATCGTGGCAGGGTCAGAGCAGTATTCGCAGATTAGTTCCGTCCGCGGCGACGCTTTTCGGGTGCCCTTTCGCGACAGACAATTCGATTATGTGATCTGTTCGTTGTTCACACATCACTTTCGCGATCCGCAAGTCGTGAATCTCTTGCAGGAGATGGCTCGTGTCGCGCGCCGAAAGATCTTTGTAATCGACTTACACCGGAACGCCGTGGCCTACACTTTCTATACAACAATCGCGAAATTGTTCCTGCACAATCGTTTGATTCGTGAAGATGGCGCGCTGTCGATCTTGCGCAGCTTCACGCCGGATGAATTTAGAACGCTAGGTGACAAAGCTAAGCTGAAGAACGTGACGGTGGAAGAACATTTTCCCTCGCGTCTGGTTTTGAGTGCCGAGGCCGCATGACAGAAGCAACACGGTACGACGTGATCATTGCCGGTGGTGGGCCCGCGGGCTCAAGCGCCGCAATTCATCTCGCACACAATGGCGCGCGGGTTCTGTTGGCCGAGCAGAAGAAATTTCCGCGGCCGAAACTTTGCGGCGAATTCATTTCGCCTGAATGCTGCGCGCACTTTGAACGTCTGGGCGTAGCTGAGCGCTTGCTTGCCGGCAATCCGGCTGAACTTTCGGAAACAGTTTTTTATTCGAAGAACGGTGCCAAGGTTTCGGTTCCGAGCAAATGGTTCAGCGGGGGTGGAATTGCGCTGGGCCTCAGTCGCGCCGAGATGGACGAACGCCTGTTGCGCAAAGCAATCGACGTGGGTGTTGATGTTCAGGAAGATGTGAGTGTCGCCGACTTGCTACTCCAGGACGGTCGCGTCAATGGCGTGAAGCTCAAACACAACGGAACCGAACAAACAATCGCCGCTTCCATAACAATCGACGCAACTGGAAGGACCCGCGCGCTGACGCGTATGTTCGAAAGAGCGCACAGCAGCAAAACTCGTTTACAACAGCGACCGCTGGTAGCTTTCAAAGCGCACCTGTCGAACACGCGCGTGGCGCCTGGCGCCTGCGAAATCTACTTCTATCGGGGTGGTTACGGAGGCCTGAGCACTATTGAAAACGGTCTGAGCAATCTGTGTTTCATTGTGAATGCGCGAGACGTGAGAGCGCACGGTTCTGACGCCACGCGTTTAATGAGAAATGTTGTTTGCGAAAATCGCCGCGCGGCGGAGACGCTCCACCATGCTGAACCGGCATCTGATTGGCTCGCCGTTTCGCTGGAAAGCTTTGGGCGGCATTCACCCGCGCCGGCAGTAGGCTTGTTGGCGATTGGCGACGCGGCTTCGTTTATCGATCCCTTCACGGGAAGCGGGATGTTAATGGCGCTCGAGAGTGGTGAGCTGGTCGCCGGCGCGATTGCCGGACATGTGGGACGGTTGGCAACCGATGATGCGCGGCAAACCGTGAGCGAAAACTATCGCAAACTCTATCGCATGAAATTCAATTCGCGTTTGCGTCTGTGTTCGATGATCCGGCGCGCCGCATTCGTACCAGGGTTTGCTAACATCGCAATTCGATTCTTCGGGACAAGCGGGGCAATGCGCCGGCGCGTGGCTGCGGCGACCCGCTCTTCAAAACAATTAGGCGTCCTGCGCTCTTAACATGCGGATGTAGGCCACGCTAATCAAATTCGTCAGCAAGAGCAATACAAACGACATCGCGGCGGCGTATCCGAAATTCGAGAAGCGGAACGCCGTGCGATAGATGTAAAGGCTCAAGGTCTCGGTCGCGAATCCCGGTCCACCTTCCGTCAAAATAAAAATGTGATCGAAGACGCGTAGCAAATCCATCGTGCGTAGCAGGAGCGCGATTAGAATAGCCGGCTTCAGTAGCGGCAGGGTGACGTAACGAAATGTCTGCCACGGAGTTGAGCCGTCAACGAGCGCCGCTTCGTAAGGCTCCTGCGGAATCGCCTGGAGTCCAGCCAATAGAATCAGAAACATGAATGGCGTCCATTGCCATACGTCAGCAATGATTACTGCGGCCATCCCCAGCTTCGGTGAGGCGGTCCACGTCAGAGCTTCTGTATTAAAGCCGAATCGTTTGAGCGTTCCGTTAAGCGCGCCGAAATTCGAATTGAGCATCAAACGCCAAATCACCCCAACAACGACCGGCGGCAGCATCAGCGGCACCAGCAGCAGCGCGCGAAATAAGTTGCGGCCGCGGATTGCTCCGTGTAGCAACATCGCGAGCGCGAGGCCCAACAAGAATTCGATCGTCAGTGCGATCGCTGCGTAAACGAAAGTATGCGCCAGGGCTGAGAGAAAGAATTGATCAGAGACAAGCCGCGTAAAGTTCTGAAATGTCGGCGCTCCCGAATTGGATTGGAAACTGATCTTGACCGAATAGATGAGTGGATAAATCGTTAGCGCGAGAAGCACCGCGACGGTTGGCGCCAGCAGGAGATAGGGAATTGTCCGCTCACTGCCAACACCCGACACCGAATCCCCAACACCCTCTTTATTTTCCTCGCTCGACAATCTTCTTTATCTCCGCGTTCGCTTGGTTCATGGCATCGTCAGCCGTCAGCTCTCCACTGTTTGCTTTGGAAAGGTAAATCCCGAACGCGTTCTCAATCTCGTTCCACTGCGGCGTGCGTGGACGCGGCCGGGAACTTTCAAGCGAACGTAGCTGCGCCGGATATGACGGGAACCGCGCGACGAGTTCCGGATCAGTGAAGACAGATTTTCGTGTCGGTGGATTTCCACGTTGCGCGGAAAGCTTCATCTGATCGCGGCTTGTCGCCCACAACAGAAAGTCCATCGCCGCTTCGACATTTTTGGCGTCGCCAGGAATTGCAATCAGCCAATTTCCGATTTCCGCGCGTCCTGGGTTCTTCGCGCCCGGCAATTGACCGAATTCCATCTTGCCGATGACTTTCGATTTCGCGGCATCACTGAACGAGCTGATCCAGGCCGGCCAGTTAATCGACATTGCGGCCGTGCCTTGCAAAAGGTGCGCGCCAACTTCATCCGCGTTAAAACTGGCGTAACCTGGCGGCGAATACTTACCGAGCTCGATCATGAATTTCAGTGCCGCGATTCCTTCTGGACTGTTCACCGCCGGCTGTCCATTGACATCAAACATTTCACCGCCAAATGCCCAGAAAATCGGCATGAAATCGGCTACCGCCGCGTTGCCTTGCGCGGCGCGCATCACGTAACCGTAAATCTTTCCGCCACCGGCCGCGCCGGTTGTTTCGTGCTCGCTAATGGCTTTTGCTGCGGCCAGCACATCGTCCCAGGTCGCCGGTTCTTTCAAGGTATTTTTCTGAAAGAGATCTTTGCGATAGAAGAACAACTGTGAATTGCCCACGTACGGCAGCGCGAGCAAAGTTCCCGTTTGATAAGGTTCGCGACAAAGCGCCAGGGAAGCCGTCACGAAATCATCATCCGGCCCGCTCTTTCCCCGCTTTTGAAGTAGCGGCGACAAATCGCTGAGCACGTTGAGTGAAGCGAACTTCGGGAACCATGGATCGTCGAGCATGATCAGATCGTAGGCACCGCTGTGGGCGTTCAGATCAATCAGCTCTTTTTCGAAAAGGTTTGCATACGGAAATTCCGCGATATTGATGTGGATGCCAGTCTGCGCTTCGTAATCCTGGGCGGCTTGCTTAAGTGCATCGCCTTCAACGCCTGAATTGATGGCGAGCGTTAACGTGCGCGTGTCCTGCCTTCCCGGGCGCATGCATGCTGAAAATGCCAGGACAACGAACGCGATCAGACCCGTAATCGTGCGGACAGTCTTCATGTTGGCCGGGTACATTAACCGGAAAGTCGCACCGCATCAAGAGTCTATGCAGTGGGCTCGATTCGCAGTAGAATCCCGCCTCAACATTTAGACCCGCATGAACTCGGAACCCATGTTGGATCAGCTCGTCGAGACGTGGCGCATAAACAACAGAGCTACTCTCAAGTTGATCGAAGCGCTTTCTGACGACGCATTACAAGCCACGCTCTCAAAACGGGGCGGACGTGATGTGGCGCGGCAATTGGCGCACGTGCACGAAGTGCGTACTTCATGGGCGGAAATAACTTCGAAGACGAATCGCAACGCGAAGTTGCCACATTTTGCGAAAGGCGAGTCGCCCAACAAGAAACGGTTAAAGTCATCCCTTGAGCATTCCGCTAAAGCAATCGAAATTACGATTCGCGAGTCTTGGGCGGTCGGCGGCAAGATCCCGAGTTTCAAACGCGGCTTAATGCCGATGATTGGCTACTTGATTGCGCATGAGTCCCATCATCGCGGCAGCATCATGCTGACGCTGAAGCAGTCCGGCGTGGGTATTCCGGAAGAACTAAAATGGGGCCTTTGGGATTGGGCGAAGTTGTAAATTTTGGAGTGCGGCGGCTTGACGCCGCTTTCTGTAGCCCAGGCGTTCACGCCTGGGTCAGGTGTTGAAAAAGGATCGTTTGAAGCCCATTAATGGGCTTACGTCGGAGTTTCTGAATCTCGGATCCCAGGCGTGAACGCCTGGCCTACGCAAAAGAAAACTGAAGGAGCGCTCAATGATTCCAAAAAGATTTTCAGTAATCGTGCTTCTGATCGCAGCAGCAGCTCTTGGTCTTTCCGCTCAAACAAAACATCCGTTGCGGCTTGATGACCTTGCGCGCTTCCGGAATGTCGGTGATCCGCAAATCTCGCCGGACGGAGAGTGGATTGCTTACACCGTCTCGACCATCGACACAAAGGAAGACAAGAGCAACACACACATCTGGATGGTGAAGTACGACGGCACGAATGATCGCCAGATTACTTTCAGCAACGACAGTGAAGGATCGCCGCGATGGAGTCCCGACGGAAAATATCTCTCCTTCACTTCGTCGCGCTCGTCAGGCAAACCCGGCGTCCGCGGCAGCCAACTATGGTTGCTCGATCGCAGCGGTGGCGAGGCCTACCAACTTACGGATTTCAAGGGTCGTCTCCAGGGTTACGAATGGTCACCAGATGCGAAGCGCATCGCCGTCTTGATTGGCGATCCCGATCCGGACGCGCCGGATCCCAGCGCTTCCCCAACGCCGGGCGTCCCGCCGAAGCCGCCCAAGCCCATCGTCATCGATCGCTATCGCTATAAACAGGACGTGCAGGGATATTTGCTTTCGGGGCGCCACACCTACATCTATCTCTACGACATCGCCACAAAGAAACTCGAGCGGCTCACTAAGAGCAAATGGGACGAGTCATCGATTTCCTGGTCGCCCGACGGATCGAAGATCGCGTTCATGAGCAATCATGCCGACGATCCTGATCGAGATCCGGCGGCGCAACTTTACGTCGCGGATGCACAACCGGGAGCCACCGAAAAGTTGTTGACGACGCCGGAGAATCGCGCGAATCGATCGCGTCCAGAGTGGAGTTCCGACGGCCGAATGATCATGTTTTTGCAGGGCGACGAGAAGAAATACGGCGCCTACAGCATGGACCATTTGATGTATGCGAGAGCCGATGGCAGCGAACCACCAGGATGGATTAAGCCGGTGGAAGATCTCGATCGCGGCGTTTCGGGACTGCGCGCTGACGGTCTGTCAGTCTTTGCATTCGTGACCGATGACCGATCCGTTTATCCGATTCGCGTAAAACCTAACCTTACTATGGAGCGCCTGCTCGATCCGCCGGTTGTCGTGTCGAGTCTGTCGATCGGCGGCCGACATACTATTCTCCTGTGCAGCGACGACAACCGCCCGACGGAAATCTGCGCCATGGAAGGTAAAACGCTCCGCCGCATCACCCACCAGAACGACACGCTGATGAGCGAGCTGCAGATTCCGGAAACCGAAGACGTCAATTTTAAGAGCAAAGACGGCACGGAAGTGCACGGCCTGCTTACTTATCCGGTAGGTTATGTGAAAGGAACAAAAGTCCCGTTCCTGCTGCGCATTCACGGCGGTCCGAATGGTCAGGACCAACACGCGTTCGCGACTGAACGTCAGGTCTTTGCCGCGAACGGTTATGCGGTTTTAGCGGTGAATTACCGGGGCAGTTCGGGACGCGGTCAGAGTTTCTCGCGCTCGATTTTCGCCGATTGGGGACACTACGAAGTTGAGGACCTGATCGCGGGAGTCGATAAGGCGATCGCGATGGGTGTCGCCGATCCTGAGCGAATGGGGATCGGCGGTTGGAGTTACGGTGGCATCCTCACCGATTACATGATCGCGACCGACACGCGCTTCAAAGGTGCGACGAGTGGTGCGGGCACCGCGTTTACCGTGGCGTTCTACGGCACGGACCAGTACATAATTCAATACGACTACGAAATTGGCCCGCCGTGGAATCCCAAAGCGTGGGAGACCTACGTGAAGATTTCTTATCCATTCCTGCATGCCGATCGCATCAAGACGCCGACGCTGTTCCTCGGCGGCGAGCGCGACTTCAACGTTCCCGTGCAGGGTGGCCAGCAGATGTACCAGGCGCTGCGCAGCCTCGGCGTGGAAACTCAGCTTGTGATCTACCCCAACGAGTTTCACGGAATCACGCGGCCCAGCTATGTCCGCGATCGATATCAACGATACTTGGACTGGTATGACAAGTACGTGAAAGGAAATAAACCACCGGTGAGGAACGTGGCGGAGACGGGCACGCCGTAGGTTATGAAGACAACTTTTGTATTCAGGTTGGGAAGGTCGGCTTGCCACCGCTTTTATGAGCAGCCATTTGTTTTCGCTTTAGTCCTTCTTCTTTTCGCGACCGGAGTCGTTTGCGCGCAAGCATCCTCACTCACCGGCGACTGGATCGGTGAATCGATCTGTGTCGGGGAAGTCGGGGCATGCAAGGACGAACACGTTGTCTACCACATCTCAGTCGATCCGGCGGATGCGAGTAAGGTGAAGATTGGCGCGGACAAGATCGTCAATGGCAAACCGGAATTCATGGGCGACATCGATCTCAAGTACGATGCGAAAAACAACACGCTGACGGGGGAACTGACGACCCCACGTTATCGCGGCGTGTGGGAATTCACCGTCAAAGGGAACATGATGTGGGGCACGCTGAGTTTGCTACCCGATAAGAGAATCGGGCGACAAATTCGCGTGACGAAAAACGAAAAGGGCCAGGTTATGAGCACCGCGATGACAAGCCACGCCACCGGCACTTTCGAAGTAAAGCTGACGCCGCAGGATGACAAGAATGAAGATAAGTCGCTCGGCCGGATGACCTTCGAAAAGCAATGGCAAGGGGAGATGCAGGGAACCAGTACCGGCCAGATGTTGACCGGCGGCGACGTAAACACGGGCTCGGCCGGCTACGTGGCGATCGAAAAATTCAAGGGGAGCGTGAAGGGGCAGAAGGGAACGCTAATCTTTCAGCATTCGGCAACAATGACCAGCGGCAAAGGTGATCTTACCATCACGGTGGTTCCAGGTTCAGGCACTGAGGAACTGAAGGGTATCAGTGGAAAGCTGACCATTAAGATCGAGAACGGCAAGCACTTCTACGACTTTGAATACTCTTCGCCGCCGCAGTAAAACTACCCACCAATAAAACTCATCGTGCGCGCCGGCGCGACGAAACCGGGATCGTTGATGAAGTGACGCGGCTCTTTCTTCATCACCACTGATTCGATGAAGTCGATGGTTTCCTGACGCGATGCGCCGTCGCGAATCACATCTCGCAGAGAATGTTCGACGGTTGAGAAAAGACACGTGCGGATTTGACCGTCGGCAGTCAGCCGAACTCGTGAGCACGCGCCGCAGAAAGGTTCAGTCACCGGTGCGATAATGCCAATTTCTCCCGGCGCCCCATCGGCGAAACGAAAACGCGACGCAGTATTCGATCCGCGGAATTCATCAACCGCTACGAGCGGAAATCTCGCTTCAATGCTTTCCCGAATTTCGCGTCCGGAAAAAACATCTTCGCGTGACCACTCATGTCCTGAATCCAGCGGCATGAACTCAATGAACCGCATCTTGACGTCGTGTTCGCGCGCGAATGCCGCAAAATCGGCGACTTCATCTTCGTTGTGACCGCGGACAATCACCGCATTGATCTTGATGGGTTCAAGTCCAGCTTCCTTCGCGGCGTGAATTCCTTCCAGCACGCGATCCAAAACATCGACACCAGTCATCTGCTTGAACACGTCGCGTTTTAGGCTGTCGAGGCTGATTGTGATTCGATCAAGCCCCGCTTTTTTCAAACTCTCTGCCCGGTGTGGCAGAAAGTAACCATTGGTGGTGAGCGCGAGGTCCTCAAGTCCGCGATCTTTGAATAGCGCCAGCTTGTAGATGATCTGTTCGATGTCGCGGCGCATCATGGGCTCGCCACC
>Ga0105239_10007715_pt1 | contig 12318 bp, 9 predicted proteins | sample KBSC44metaG_FD_92761 | JGI IMG/M metagenome (GOLD analysis project Ga0105239, IMG submission 92761) | Corn rhizosphere microbial communities from Kellogg Biological Station, Michigan, USA - KBS C4-4 metaG | ecosystem: Host-associated > Plants > Roots > Rhizosphere > Soil | place: Michigan, USA...
ATGAATAGCCAATCACAGCATTAACACTATGCGCACCAAATTTCCTGTTCCATGTAAAATAAGTCTCTAACAGTTTGCTTGTGTTTTGATAAGAGCTTCTTACAGCCTGGCCATTACTACCAAAAGTTTGCTGGGTGTGAAATCCTAAGCCTGGGTTAGGATTATCGTACATATTGTTGTAATGGTCGGTGAAATATTTGTTGTAATATTCACCATGAAGTGTGGTGGCGTTCTGGTATGCAATATTTAGATCGTAGGTAAGGCCGAAAGGTAGTTTTACCTGCGTGGTAAAGCTTCCCACAAGTGTATTGTACTTGGTGTTCATCTGGCTGTTTTCCAGCATGGCCACCGGGTTGTAATAGCTTTGATTGATGAAGTTCTCGAACCAGGTTCCGTCTGTATTTTTTATGGGCGATACCGGCAGGTATAAAGCAGACTGTAATAAGACAGTATTGCGGTAGGCAATATCATTCGCATTACTGTTTGAGTTGGTTACCGTTAAACCAAACTTCACTTTATCATTCAATGCATATTGTTCTACTGCAAGGCGTGCAATAACACGTTCAAGCGAACTGGTTTTTAAAATACCTTCTTTTCTTATGTAGTTAAGGCTTGCAACATAGGTTCCATGCTCTCCGCCACCGCTGAAAGAGATATTATGATTGTGTGACAAAGCTGAACTTCTTTCTACAGCGCTTTGCCAGTCTGTGTTAGCACCTTTATCATCTACTGAAGAAAGTGCAAGGTTGTTCTTTTTAAGAAAATCCCTTAACTGTGTAGCATCCATCATCTTTAATTTGTTGGATACTTTTTCTAATCCCACATAACCGTTGTAAGTCACCTGCATCTGTCCCTTCCTGCCTTTCTTGGTAGTAACCATGATAACGCCGTTGGCACCGCGGTTACCGTAAATGGCTGTAGCTGCTGCATCTTTTAAAACATCTATAGATGCAATGTCATCCGGGGCAATTACAGATATGTCCGCACCGGGTATTCCATCTATCACATAAAAAGGTGTTTGCGAGCTGTTAATGGTAGAGGCACCGCGCATTACTACGGCAGCAGGAGCATTAGGGTCACCGCTTGCAGTTATATTCAAACCCGGCACTTTACCTTGTAATAGCTGGCCTACATCACTAATGGCGCCTTTGTTCAGGTCTTCTCCTTTAACGGTTGATACGGCGCTGGTTAATGCTGCCCTGTTTTGTTTGCCATAGCCTACTACAACAATATCATTCAACACTGTTTTGTTTTCTGAAAGATTTACGGCAATAAAAGACTGGTTGTTGAATTCAACCTCTTTCCCTTCATAACCAACATAAGAAAACGCGAGCACATCACCCTTGTTAACGGCGATGGAAAAATCTCCGTTTGTATCTGTGGACGTACCTTTTTTTGTGTTCTTTATTAATACGCTTACGCCGGCAAGCGGTGCTCCATCAGCAGTAGTAACTTTTCCTTTTATAACGACTGGCGGAGGCGGTGGCATTGCTTCATACACCGTTTCTTCCTTTAGCTTTATTACAATCGTGTGGTCCACGATAAAGTAATCGAACGATTGCTTTTCAAGGCACTTCTTTAAAGCGTCTTCCAGATTGGCATCTTTTAGCTCAATAGTTATTTTATCTGCATTTTTGAGCAACGAAGTTTTATACCAAAATGAATAACCGGTTTGCTTTTCAATTTCAGACAATACTTTTTCAAGCGGGACATTCCTGGCAGTAAGCGATACCTTTTGGGAGAGCCCGGCGGCACTTACCTGTAAGAAAGCAGCAAGCATTAAAATCGCGGTTAATTTCATAACCATAAATGTTTTGGTTAGTAACCGGCTTCGGGTAAAGCCACGCAAAGCAATCCCGTGCCTGCCGGTTTTGCAATAAGCAGTCAGATTCATACTTTTGTTTTGATTGGGTTAACAATAAACAGTTCCTGAAATAATTGTTTAGTCAAAAAAGATTAACTCAAATTCAAACGGGGACGGCTCCAACGTTCCCGTTGTTTTTTTTGAAGGTAGCAAGCAGTTTATTTTCTCTTCATGATTAAAAGGTTTGTTTGGTTTTAGTAATGGTTTTATTGTTTATGTATATGGCAGCTTTGCAGCAGTTTAAAATGTTGTTCTATTTACGTTTTCTTCTTTGATGGTTACCAGCTTTTGTTTTTATGGCATCGTCCCTTGCGTCGCACTCTTGTGCTTTAGCTCTGTAGGCAGCAAGTGCGAAGCAATTGTTTCATCCCGAACTTGTTTCAGGGCACTTCATCTTTCAGTTTTTCATGGCGACTTTAGGTTGCAGATGCATCATCTCTACAAATGCATCCTTTTTGTTTCTTAATACACGTTAGCTTAAGTTCTCTTTCTTGCTTGTCTTTTAACCCGAGGCTTAAGCCTTGGGTTGGTAAACTCCTTACTTGTACGGCTTTAGGCTAAGTACATCAGCGCAATTATGATGATGCACTAAACCAATATGTTTCATTCACAGTGCATAGTCGCCATTACATTCTACAGTTGAAGTGATTGCGACGCAAGGGACGATGCTATGAAATACTATAGCTGGTATTAAAAATCTTTTAGGCCGTCACAATAATCTTTTTTCCTTCAATTCTAAAATGCACATCGCTGAGCTCCAGTATTTTCAGCACTTTTGCCAGGCTTAGGTTACGAGGCATCTTCCCTGTAAAATGGTCTGCAGGAACCGCACCTGTATAGTTTACTTCTACATCATACCATCTGCATAGCTGCCGCATGATGGTAGCAAAATCCGCATCATTGTATTGAAACATGCCATTTACCCATGCTGTTTCCTGATTCGTATCAACATGATCCGTAACCTTTAAATCATTCCCTGAATTTGATGCCCTTGCCTGTTGCATCGGGCTTAACAAAACACTGTTGCTGCCTTGCGTTACTTTTACGGCGCCTTCCAGCAAAGTGGTTTTTGCTACTTTTTCATCATTATAGGCCATAATGTTAAAGTGTGTGCCCAGCACTTCAACCTTCATACCGCCATTGCCCTGGCCTTCGTTAACATGCACGATAAAAGGTACTTTCTTTCCATTGCCCCCAACAAGGGAAGCAACTTCAAAGTAAGCTTCGCCGGTAATGTCCACATTGCGTTCACCACCTGTAAAAGCGGTAGGAAAACGCAGACTGGATGCGGCATTGAGCCATACTTTTGTATCGTCTGGTAATATAATTTTATAAGTACCACCCTTTGGTGTTGATATGGTATTATAAAGCACCACGCCAGCCTGTCCTTTTGCCTTGTAGGCAAGCTGACCATTGTTTAATTTTATTACCTGTGTGTTACCCTGCCGGGAAAGTGCCCCTTCTTTTGCACTGTCAAGCACAATAGTTGAGCCATCTGCCAGGGTGAGCAATGCTTTATTGCCGCCGGGTAAAACATCTTTGCTTATAGTTATTGCAGGTTTTGTAACAGCGGTTTGCCCGCCCGTTTTCCTGCCTGCGAAATAATATAATGCAGTTGCCAGCACCCCCGTAAAAATAGCCGCTGCAGCAATACGCCTGAAGGAGAAATATTTTTTGGCAGGCATTGCAATTACCGGTGCGGCAACTTCAGTTTGCTCCCCCACTTTTTTAAGTACCTCCAAAAACATTTGCTTTAACTCTGCCTTGTTAGAAAAACCGGTATCAGCTTTGTTTTCAAGCCTGGTACGCAAAACATCATCCACAACAGCCAGGTTTGTTTCACTGTCTGCCGCTGATAAAAAAAGCGTCAGTTCTTCCTGGCTTATCATCTCATCAAGGAACTTTTGTAATAACTGCTCAAATACTTGTTTTTCCATAATATTTCCTGGTACGCTATAACTGTCAATAAATAATATATCCCCGGCAAGTTCATTTCCTCACTCTGCAAGCGCCCTCATAGACGCTCATTTATTTAAAGACGTAATTAAAAAATGGAAGGGAGCGCGATGTTTAAATTTTTTTTTGGAAAAAGAATAAAACAAAAAGATAGAGGATAGCATTACCCGGTTGCTCTTTAATAAACTGGCGGAGTTGAACAATTGCTCTAACAATATAACTTTTCACGGATTGTTTTGAAATGCCCATTTGTTTGGCAATTTCATCATGACTTAAACCCTGGAAGCGGCTTAGCTTGAAAGCTGTTTGCTGTTGTGCAGGAAGGCGACTAATAGCCTGGTGAATGGATTGTTCCAATTCTTTAAATTCAAGCTGCTGGTGGGGCTGGTGCTCAGATTCCCCGAAATAATTTTTAAGGTAATCTTCATTTTCATGCACATACACTTTTTTGCGCAGCCGGTCAATGATAAGGTTGCGTGCAGTGACATATAAATACGCTTCAAACCTGCTAACTTCCTTTAAAGCCTCTTTCTTTATCCATATCTGTACAAAAATATCCTGTGCAAGGTCTTTGGATATTTCAGCAGATTTGGTAAAAGTAAATGCAGTGGAATATACCTGGTCCCAGTAATGATTAAAGATAACCTGATAGGATTGCCGGTCGCCTTGCGCAATGTTGTTCAACAAATATTTTTCATTATCTAACGCCTTTAAAAGCACCAGGGGGAATTGTTTATTGAAAGTGAAAAGCCAAATATCTGAAATAAAAGAATATTGTGGGTAGTTATGGTGAAAGTTGTAAAAGTTTATTTCAAGGCCTAAATAACAATCAGTAACAGGAAATAATTTTCGATGGAAGAATAAAAAATAATTTTGTACCAATTGGTAAAGTATTATATCTTTGTTCTGTCAAAGCAAAACAATATGGCAGGAAGACCTAAAATATACGATGAAACTACAGCAATTGATAACGCTGTAAAAGTGTTTTGGGAAAAGGGCTATGACAATGCTTCTTCCGATGATCTGCTTAAGGCAATGGGTATTGGAAAAGGCAGTTTTTACTTCGCCTTTAAGGGCGGAAAGGAAGAGTTGTTTGAGAAATCTATGAAGCGTGTGGTAGATCAGTATTTTAATGAATTAAAGAATGCTGTATCCACTTGTGATGACCCGGTAAAACTTATCAAGGATTTCTTTTTTTCACTGGCGGGAGCGCAGTCTCCCATTGGCGACAAAGGTTGTTATTTTGGTAACGCCCTCGTACAAATAACAGATAGCAGTACTGGTTTAAAAGTTTTAGCTGCCGGGTACCTGCAGTTACTGGAAAGCATTTTCTTAAAAGCAATGCAGCGTGGAAAAGAATTGGGCTTGCTAAAAACAGAAGAAACACCTAAAGCACTGGCTGCATATCTTGTTAACTTATGGAACGGCATTAATGTTACCAAGAGGATGGAGCCGAAGCAAAAAAAGTTGCTTGACCTGGTTAAGCTTAACCTGAAAATTATTGAATAATTTTTTTTACTCTATTTTGTGCCAAACGGTACACTATAAATCGCTAATACTTACATTTAAAATTTAAATCATGAAACGTAAAGCAACTGCCGTTTGGAGCGGCGACATTAAATCAGGAAGTGGTCATTTAACTACCGGAAGCACTGTATTAAACAAAACACAGTATTCTTTTAACAGCCGTTTTGCAGATGGTATAGGTACTAACCCGGAAGAATTGCTGGCTTCAGCACATGCCGGCTGTTTTACTATGAAGCTTGACCTTGATCTTACTCAGGCCGGTTACAAGGTAGAATCACTGGAAACACAATCTGTCATTACCCTCGACAATGGTAAAATCACTTTATCTGAATTGACTCTGCAAGCCAAAGTGCCTGGTATCTCCGAAGACGAATTTCAGAGAATAGCTAAAGGAGCAGAGCAAACCTGCCCGGTGAGCAACGCCTTTAGTTTTGAAATCAGATTAAATGCTTCACTGGTAGCATGATTCTATATAAAATTTTTTTAATCAATTATGTACCAATTGGTACACTTTAAGCTAAAAATCACTACAATGAAAAAGTTAATATTCCCGGGTATTGCACTTATTGCTACTGCAATGCTTTCATTCAGCACCATACAGGGACAAACAGTTCAGGCAGATAAAGACCCTGCTATTGACCCTCAAATAAGGGTATTTCTAAAGGCGCTCAACGGCAGCGGTGGCAAGCCGGTGGAACAACTAAGCCCCAGCGATGCCCGGCAAGTATTGGTTGGTGCTCAAAAATCTGTTACAGTAGATTATTCCAGTATTGAAGAATCTGAAAGAACAATTACACAGGATGGGTATACTATAAAGCTGCACATTGTAAAACCGCAGGGTGCAAAAAATAATTTACCAGTGTTCATGTTTTTTCACGGAGGAGGATGGGTACTCGGTGATTATCCTACGCACAAAAGACTTGTAAGAGACCTGGTGGTAAATAGTGGCGCAGCAGCAGTATTCCCTGATTATACACCATCTCCCGAAGCACACTATCCCGTAGCCATAAACCAGGCCTATGCTGCAACCAGTTGGGTCGCTACTCATGGCAGGGAAATTGGTGTAGATGGCGAAAGGCTTGCTGTTGCGGGTAATAGCGTGGGTGGTAATATGGCTGCTGTTGTAGCTTTAATGGCAAAAGATAAAAACGGACCAAAGCTAAAGTTACAGGTATTGCTATGGCCTGTTACTGACGCAGATTTCAGCCGCGCCTCTTACCAGCAATTTGGTGAAGGACGTTTTCTTACCACCAGCCTTATGAAATGGATGTGGGATAATTATACCACTGATTCAAGCGCAAGAAAACAAAAATATGCAGCTCCTGTCAATGCATCCATTGAAGAATTAAAGGGGTTGCCGCCTGCCCTTGTACAAACAGCCGAAAATGATATACTACGTGATGAAGGTGAAGCTTATGCCCGCAAAATGAGTGAAGCCGGTGTACCTGTAACACTCACCAGGTACCAGGGTATGATTCATGATTACGGGTTACTTAATCCTATTGCCGCAGTACCTGCTGTACAAACTGCCTTATTACAAGCTGCAACGGTAATAAAGCAGGCATTAAAATAATTTCTTTGGAACAATGAGAAGATAGCTGTCTTACAACATGAAGACAGCTATCTTTTTATTATCACTACAAACAAAAAAATTACCGGTTGTGAATTTGCTGATTAAATTTTGATGAGGTGGTGCTTGATCGCAAATACGACCAGGCCGGTTCTTGATTTTGTATCAAATTTTTGAAACAGCGATTCACGGTAGTTGTCAATGGTATGATGACTCAAATTCATTTTGGCGGCTATTTCCTTATAAGTCAATTCAGAACAACACCATTCAAGAAATTTCAGTTCATTACCTGTTAATTCCTTCGCTATATCTTTGGCAGGCGGGTGGTTATCCTGTATAGAACGTAACAACTTACCCGAAACCATTTCATTAACGAAATAGTCGTGCATGTATACGGTCTTTATAGCGGTAACCAGGTCTGCCGGTTTAGATTCCTTCAGTATATAACCACGAGCCCCTGTTTTAAGCATTTCTATAATCGGGCCGTCTTCTTCAAACATGCTTAATGCAATCACCTTAATTTGTGGGTGCTGTTGTTTAAGCCAATGTGTACTTGCATAGCCATCCATGACAGGCATAGCAATATCCATCAGTATCACATCTGGTAAAGTATGTGCTCGTAATTTCTCCATCATATCGGCGCCGTTGGAAGCTTCAAAAACAATTTTTATCTCTTTAAATTCTGTAAGCAAATGAGCAACGCCCTGGCGAAACAAGGTATGATCATCAACAATGGCAATGTGTATTATTTCTTCTTTTTGCATATGAATCAGCAATAAGGTATTACAATGGTTATAACAGTTCCTTTACCCGGTGCAGAGTTAAACAGTGCATTCCCTTCTATCATGGAAGCCCTTTTTTGAATATTATGCAAGCCCATGCCCTTTTGTTTTTTAAGCATTTCGTCTACATCAAAACCCTGCCCGTTATCCTGTATTGACAAGCTTAGCAGGTTTTCTTTTTGCGTTAATTGTATGGTTATCTCAGTAGCATTGGCGTGTCTTAGAATATTGTTGAGTATTTCCTGGAAAAGACGGAACATCATCATTTCTTTTTCATGCTGCCCTTCCAGCGGAATATAATTACTGTTGATAAAATCAATCTTGTACCGGCCGGATATCTTTACCCACTCCAGTTCAAATTCAACGGCAGACGCCAATCCCTTTTTTAGCAACTCCTGTCCTTGCAGCACCCGCGACAGTTGACGGACTTCTTTAATGGAGCGCCTGGTGAGTGACTCTGCAGCCGCTATTTTATCAGGTAGCCTGTCTCTATCATCTATGTTAATTGAACCAAGCGTTACAGCAGTAAGGCTAAGCAACTGGCCAATATTGTCGTGCAGATTGTAGGCAATATTCTGCAGGGTTTGTTCCTGCACTTCCATTTGCGTTTTGAGCAATTCCTTTTCAAGCGCCTGTTTAATGCGCTCCTTTTCCTCTGCATGTTTTCTTTTACGACTATTATACAAAACGATATAAGAAATAAGGAAAACAGGTGCTATCAGGAAAATTAATGACGCTAGTTCGATAAGGAAGATGATGTTCTTTGGCGATACCTGCATAAAAAAGAATATGACCAGCAAGAATATAAGATGATGTTAAGGATAATAAAAATGACATACCTGGCTGATGATCTGAGCGAATTGGTAGTATCCTGTATGAGGTATTCAAAAAATAAATTACAGGTTATACTACCGAAATAAAAAAACAATGTGCCGTTCACCCACCAGAACGGCGCATCATTCCATAAGTTTCTGAAACGTTCATCCTTCAGCATCAGGTAATAATAAAATAAACAGGCCAGTACAAATACCACCGACATAACGGTTGTTGTTTTAAAAACAAAGCCGCCAAAATGATTAATATATAATTCCGATACATAAACGATCACGAAAAGGCATAGCCATGTTTTTAACCATCTGCCGGGATGCACGTAAATGGAATACAGGTAGAAGAAAAAATAACTGGTGATAAAGCCTTCCACCAAAGTAAACACATTATACACTGCATAATTTGGCTGATGCCACACCTTGCGTATATGTATCCCTGCAATCTCTGTAAGACAGGTTAAGAACAGGTAGGTAATGAATAATTTCCAGTACCTGCTTTCGTCATTATATAAGAAGATAATGGCGCAGAGCAGGCATAGCAGCTCCGTAACAGTATTGGCAGTAAAATATACAGGCATTTTTATTTATTGAGTAAGGTGGCGCCAATCTCGTTGCAATTGGCAGGTGGCGGGCAAAGTTCCCCCGAGTTTTCAGGAGTTGCACAGACAATAAAGCCTTGTGGCGCCTGGCCCGACGCTGTTATATTGTTGTAATAATCCCAATGGTATTTTTGATTGTTTTTCAGGCTGTCCTTTGTGGAAACCATGACAAGGGTATTGTACCCCCAGTAGTCTTTTGGCGGTATGTGTCCCTTTTTGCTACCATCATAAGCAGTATCGTAAGTAGCCAGGTAAAACCTGATGCCATCGCCATGTTCCTTTTTTATTTTTTGTACAAGTGAGTCCAGCCGGTCAACGCCAAACCAGATGCACCTGGTATCCGGCAATCCCTTTGTTTTGTCAATGGCGTCGTCTTTTACGGTTCCGGCATGTTTTGCGTAATTGTCAACATAAATTTTTGCCTGCGCGTAACTGAGGGTATCAGTATAGGCAACATTGGCAGCAACGGTGTTTTCTGCAGCAGCGGTTTCGCCCTGGCTTTGCCGGCAGGCCATTATACCAATAGATAGTATAATGAGATAGGATAATGGTTTTTTGGATTTCATTTTAAAAAATTTGATACAATTTACAAAACATACAATACTGATTATTAAATGATAATATGAAAATGCCGGCCGGCACTTTACAGTAACCGGCCGGCCATAAAGTGATGCTAATCGTCGTGCATATTGTCCCAATCGTTTTCAATAAAGGCTTCTGGTAAAGGTGTAAGATTTGCCGCAATAACCTGAGTCCAGATGGCCTTTCTTACGTTAGCCTTCAGCATGGCTTTTACTTCATTACTGGTATCTCTCCAGCTAACCTCCATTTCTGTGTTCAAGACCCTTTCTTCGTATAAATTTCTTGTAAGATTCAACCTGTTCAGCGGAGTGTTTTCACCAACAGCTTCCTCAACGCTTCCGGCGAATTTACCGGCAATAGCACCGCCGGCGCCACCGAATATTACACCAAAAATGGCTGCTGTTGCCAGCCCGTCTGATGCATGAGCACCTTCTGCGAGATTGGTAAACAACTGACTTGATACATCTGCCGCACCGCTTATAACAGCGCCACCCAGTGCATTCCAGCCAATAGATGCAAGTACACTGATGCCCGATGTAGCCGCTGCAAGACCAAAGAATAATCCTCCTGATACCATGCCTACACCAAAACTGATGCCTGTCTGGATGCCAAAATTCTTCCAACTGAAACTGTCCCCTTTTGTATGTGATAATGAATAGGCCGAAGCGCTTACACCGGCTGCAACGAAGGCTGTACCAAAAACGGATGTTGCCAACCCTGCCCCTGTTGCGCCCAACGCGGCAACCACTGGGGCGGCAGTGCCCATTGTTGCAAGTATAAGTATCCCCGCGGCCAATATTGCCAGGCCAATGATCAAACCAGCAACCCAACTTGCAGAATGGCCATTCGGATCAACATAATTGATGGGGTTATTCAGTTCAAAAACAAAACGGTTTAAAGCATCGGCCTGCAGAAAACTGGAAGCACCCACCTGCGTATCAGGTGTGATAAAACGTGCCACAAACGGATCATAATACCGGGCTCCGAAATAATAGAGGCTGATGTCTTCATCCCATTGCCGGCTCTCATATTTAATAGCAAAATCATTAGCGCCTTCTACTATGCGTGAAGCGCCGTATCCATCATAAATAATTTTGCTGGCTATCGCACCACTGGCATCGAAGCTTAAGGTAACACTGCCCTTATGATCCCGCCTGAAATAAAGTATCTCTTTTGTATCACCTGCATTATCACCGGCAGTCGCAGCAATACTGGCCACTACTCCCAGGCTGTCTGAAATAATCTTTGCAGTTGCTGTTTGCTGACTGTTGCGGGTGATTTTATAAAATGGATTGATGTACAAAATAGTCGTTCCATCTGCCCTGGTTTCACGAATGCGGTTGCCAAGATAATCTGACAAAATGCTGCGTAAAACAGTGCCATCATCAGTCGATATCGCATCAAGGCATCCCATCCCGTTGTACTCGAAAACCAACGATTGGCTGCTGGTTACCCTTGTCTTCATCCTGCCGCAGGCATCCTGTGTAGCACTGTATATTTCTGTGCCATCACCGGCATTAATGGTCAGCGCAAAATGTGCATTGTAGGTATAGGTTCCTCCATTTTTAGAAATGATATTTCCGGAAGCATCATACGCATAATTACCATCATCAAAACCTGGTGTATTTGCTGTTGCAAGGCGTTTGTTGAGATACGTAAATGATTGCGATTGATCGGAATTATTAATATCAGTGATGGACAGCATTTGATTGAGCATATCATAATCATAACTGAGTTGCAGCAAGGTGCCATCATCGTTATATACCTTTTCTCCGTATAGCAACCCTGCGGGATTAAACGTATACTCTGTAACAACACCTGAGCCGGGCAGTATGTCTTGCCCGTATACCATTTTGCCAAATTTGCCCAATGCGTTGTATTCATCAACAGGATAATCCACTCTTGCACCATCCAGTACCTGGCTGGTTAAAACACCACTTTCATAAGTCCTGGAAAGGGTGGCGTTATCCGGTTGAACCTGTGAAATGAGACGTTTTTGTGGATCGAAAACAGAGCTTGTAACAAAAGAATCGCTTTCTCCTTCTATGGTGAGTGATAAACTATTGTTGTTACCATATTTATCGTAACTGAAATACTGTGCCGACTCCGTTGATTGATCTGCCGCTGATATGATTACATTTGCCACAAGTCCTTTGCCGTTTACGCCATCATCATAGGTATAATTGATTGCCCTTCCGTCGGAAAAAGTTTTAGTCGTTACCCTGCCCAACAGATCGTAATCATAGGTGATGGTTTGACCTGCTGCATCAGTTTGCTGCAATAAAAGCCCCGTACTTTCATCATACGAATATGCAAGCGCTTTTATGGAAGAATCATTTGTAGTGTTTTGATCAGGATTGTCGATGGACAGTTTTTGATCAAGCGAGTTGTAGATAATCGTATTGCTTACACCTTCAGGATTAGCTGTTGTTGCCGGGTCAGTTGTTTTTAACAGCCTTGCGATGCCATCATAAATAAAACTGGTTACGGCATTGTCATCACCCGGTATAGTAAATTGTTTTACTTTGTCCTTTCCATCGTAAAAGTGATGCTCAAACACTTGCGTATATGCGCAGTCCGAACCCGATGCGGTTGTTTCTGTTATAATGCC
>Ga0105239_10007716_pt1 | contig 12315 bp, 10 predicted proteins | sample KBSC44metaG_FD_92761 | JGI IMG/M metagenome (GOLD analysis project Ga0105239, IMG submission 92761) | Corn rhizosphere microbial communities from Kellogg Biological Station, Michigan, USA - KBS C4-4 metaG | ecosystem: Host-associated > Plants > Roots > Rhizosphere > Soil | place: Michigan, USA...
TACTCGGTTCATGAAATCCGGCGAAGTTCCCTCAGGTGCCACTCAAGGAAAGAACAGTCTGGACAAGCTGGACTACAGTGGTGCATGCCCGCCGACCGGTACGCATCATTACCGGTTCAAGCTATATGCCTTGGATACCGTTCTGGATTTGCCGGAAGGTTCCGACAAACAAGCCCTTGAGCAAGCAATGGCCGGGCATATCCTCGCGCAAAGCCAGCTCATTGGACGCTATAAAGCAAATCCGATCACCCAAAAAAAGCTGGCCGAAGACATGGCTGAAAACCTGACTCCCCAAAGGGGCTGATAGAAAGGTGTATGGAGTCCCCTGCAACCTTGCGTGTCATTCCGCGCTTTAGTCGCAGAATCCAGAGCATCCAAACTCAAGGCTTGCCAATCAGGATTTTTTTCTGTCATCGCTGCGGCAGTGTTTCTCTAATTCTGGATTCTGCGACTACGCGCAGAATGACGACGTAATACTCTTGAAAATCGTCACTATAAGCCGATTTTACACAAAACGGTTTTAAAACCGGAAGTGATGCTACCATTCATGGATGAGTCAATTTAAGGATGATTTGCATTGAATTGTGGTTTTCAACATCAAGGAGGGGCGACGTGCACTGCAGCCCCAGCGTTGTTGGAAACAGAACTCCAATTCCCCTTTACTCATCTGGGCTCATCGTTTTTTGTTGCGTTTTTGGCAAAACACATCCTGTCTTTGAGCGGACAGTTAAGCACACCATGGGTGCAGCTCAATTTTCAACAGGAAAGCATCGCGCTTCTAAAATCCCATGCGAAAAGGACAAAAGCAGCGTTGGTGAGGGGTAACAATACAAAAAGGATTGAAAGGCTTCAGGCTTTATTCGGGCTGGGTGGTTTTCGGATACGCTTGCCTCACTCAAACGGGGAGGACAGGGGCGGGTATCAAGGAAAACTATCCAAAACGGATTGGGATCGCCGGGAAAGCGGAATGCAAAGACTCTTTCCGTGCGCTCCAGTCGGGCCTTTTCTTTCTTTTAATGAAAATTTTAAGACAGGAAAAGGATGTCAGCAAATCATCACCCAATTACCTTACCGCTTTTGCAGATGCTGGCGGATGGGAGAGTTCGTTCTGTTCGGACCTTGTGTAATGGTCTTATAGGGGAGAGTGCTTCAGGGCCGGAAAATGCTCAATTGTTTTTAGCTCGGCAAGTCTGGGAGGCTCGTGCCTGTCTGGAATATGCGTGCCTCATTCAACGCCTCAGTCGTCGCAGTTGTCGCATTACACCGCAGGGGTGGAAAGTGCTTCGCTGCAAGGTTCAATCTGAAAACCTCCGCAAGGGAAAGTCTTGTGCCCTTTTAAATTCCCCTCCCAAAAGGAAAATTGCCGTAGGGGAGGGTTTTATGCCCTCCCGCCAGAAAAATACCCCCCACCCTAGCCAGTCCCTACGGACATCCTCATCCGTAATCTCTCACGAGCAACGGCTGGAGAATCCCCCTCAAGGGGAGAGGGGGCAAGAGAGGTACTCAATAAGTAATTCCCCTCCCTGGGAGGGGTGCGCAAAGCGCGGGGTGGTCCCCCCGCAAACACGTAATATTTTAATACCACCCCGTCCGGCTATGCCGTCCACCCCTCCCAAGAGGGGAATTAAAAACAATGAGAGCCCATACGGGACGATCGAGAGCCTGTATCAAACCCTCAGGCAAAGCCTGGCCGATGACATCCAGGAAAAAATAAAACGCGTTTCTCCCGCCTTTTTTGAACAACTGGTTGTGGAAGTACTGGTCGCCATGGGCTATGGCGCTTCCCAGGCCGATGCCGCGAAAACCCTCGGTCGTAGCGGTGATGGCGGCGTGGATGGCACCATCAAGGAAGACAAACTCGGGCTGGATGTTATTTATATCCAGGCCAAACGCTGGGAAAATCCCGTCGGTCGCCCCGAAGTTCAAGCCTTCGCCGGAAGTCTGGAAGGCTTCAGAGCGAGGAAAGGCGTGTTGATTACCACCTCTCGCTTCACGAAGGAAGCCCGAGAGTATGTGGAAAAAATTTCGTCCCGTATTGTCTTGATTGAGGGGTGCCACTTGGCTGAATTGATGATAGATCACAATGTGGGTGCCACAGAATACGAGCGTTATGTCCTTAAAAAATTAGATGAGGATTATTTCAAGGAAGCGTAAGCCGAATGACAGCTCCATCTCATGGACATGGCAAAATCGATCTCATGGTCAAGGTTTTTTCCTCCGTTTAGAGGAATCATGGGAATATAGCAACGCCTCCTGTAAACAAGCGATGAAACACCTTGTCTCGGAATGTACGCTATAAAGTAATCGTGGGAAATTGATCCGGATTCAAGTGGCAGCTCAACTATAAAACGAGCCTTAATATAAAGAGAGATGGTCAAACAGAATGACGATTGAAGGGTTACAAAACGCTTTAGCGAGAATAAACGACATTCAAAGTCGTATAGAATCGTTGAGCCCTGATTCAGCCGAACTTCAGTCGACCTCAAATGTTTTTGGTCAGGTGCTGAATAATGCCCTGCAAGTCCAGGGTGATGAACAAAATGACTCGTCAGACGAAACGCCTGCACTCAGACTTCAACCCAATACGCAGTTAGCTGAACTCATCCAGCAGCAAAGTCAGGCGCAACAAGTCGATCCGGATTTAGTGAAAGCGGTTATTCGCCAGGAATCCGGCTTTAACCCCAAAGCCGTTTCTCATGTCGGTGCTCAAGGCCTCATGCAATTGATGCCGGGAACAGCATCCGGTTTAGGCGTTACCGATAGCTTTAACCCTCAACAAAATGTGGCCGGTGGTGCCAAATACCTGAAAAATCTACTCAATAAATACGATCAATCTGTCCCGATGGCCTTGGCCGCTTATAACGCGGGTCCCGGAGCGGTCGATAAATATCACGGTGTTCCTCCCTATAAAGAGACTCAAAACTACGTGAAAAATGTCATGAAGTCCTACCGCAATTACCAAGCCCAAGCGGAATAGGAGTAATTAAATGTTAAAAGGTATCTATACCGCCGCTGCCGGAATGCTCAGTACCAACTTAGCGATGGATACGGTTGCCAACAATTTGGCTAATATTTCGACCGCCGGTTTTAAGGGCAGTAAAATTAATCTCCAAACCTTCCCTGAAATGCTGATGAGAAAGATGAGCGTCGCGGGAGATCAGGAAATCGGCAGCATGTCCACCGGGACACAAATTTACCAGTCCTTCGTGAATCATCAGGCCGGTTCGATTAAAGCTACCGGAAATCCTTTTGACGCTGCGATTCAGGGCAAAGGAATGTTTACATTGAAGGCCGACAACGGGAATACGTATTATACCCGTGCCGGAAATTTTACCTTGGATAGCTCGGGATTTTTATGTACTCCGTCGGGAATGAAGGTTCAGGGTACGGGCGGGGATATTCAAATCAACGTAAACGACGGTCCGTTTCAGATTATGCCTAACGGGGATATTCGCGGAAAAAACGGCACGATTAATCAGCTTGAAGTCTCCCAGTTTGATGACGAGCAAACGCTTTCCAAAATCGGCGACAACTTATACGCCGCTGGCGAATCGACGAAGGTGACTCCCGCCAATTCGGGCTTCGGAAATACGAGCTACGGTATCGTCGGTGGCGCATTGGAAGATTCCAACGTCAATCCCGTCATCGAGATGGTGAATACCATTCAAGGACAACGCTTATATGAAGCTTTGGATAAAAACATCAAAATGCATAACGACACACTCACAAAAGCGGTTAACGAAGTCGGTCGTTATAAGTAGATTTTGAATTTAACCGATTAAAACCCGTTTAAATTGGGAATGTCTTTTTAAGAGAGAGAGTTTAACTTTACGTCACTCATCACCAGATTTTCATAATTCATCAGTTAATATTTTCGGAGGCTACTCCCTATGCTAAGAGCGCTTTATACAGCTGCAACCGGTTCACAAAGCCAACAGTTCAATATCGATGTTATTTCCAACAACGTGGCTAACGTGAATACAACCGGTTACAAAAAAGCGCGCGCCGAATTTCAGGATTTATTGAGCCAAACCTATGCCGCTGCTGGTGCGTTGACGGCTCAGGGTACCACGCATCCTGTCGGTGTTCAGGTGGGCCTGGGTGTTCAGGTGGCTGCAACCCAACGTATTTTCCTGCCGGGTTCTATTCAGCAAACGGGTAATCCGCTTGATGTCGCAATCCAAGGTGATGGTTTTTTCCAGGTTCAACAGGACAGCGGTCAGATTGCCTATAGTCGTGATGGTAACTTTAAGCGTGATGCGAACGGAACTTTGGTTACCAGTGACGGCTACCCGGTTCAACCGAATATTACGATTCCCAACGATGCAACGGATGTGGTTATCGGCTTAAACGGTGCGGTTTCCGTGCGTCAATCCGGCTCTACCAACTTGAATCAGATTGGACAGCTTCAACTGGCGCGCTTTGCCAACCCTGCGGGCTTGGAAAGTATCGGGCATAACTTATATTCCCAAACGCCTGCATCAGGAACCCCGACACAAGGAACACCCGGTCAGGGGGATTTTTCTAAAACCACATTAAGCCAGGGTTTTATTGAGGGATCAAACGTTCAAATCGTAGAAGAGCTGATTAACTTGATTACCGCTCAACGTGCATTTGAAGCGAATTCCAAAGTCATTAAAGCGTCTGACGAGATTCTACAAACGACAAATAACACTGTTTAAAGCTAAAGTTTAAAGTTGTATTTGCTGCGGCAGTATAAATCAAGCTTACGCTTTTATCTCGGGAATGACGGAAACATTGATGTGGAGTACTTTTGTGAATAAAAAGCGGTCATTGCTTCTTAGCTTATTGTTCACAGCTTTTTGTTTGTTGCAAACAACCCTGGCTTTTTCGGCTGAAGTCACTGTGGCTCAGCTGGAATCGCTGGTTTCTCAGTATGTGAAAGATAAGGTCCAGGTTTATCAAGGAACAAGGGCGTCTTCAAAAGAAGAGAAAATCTCCGTTAAGATCCTGGGGATACCCGGTGCTCCGTACCATTTCCCGGATTCTCAAAGTATTAACCTGGCTTGTGATACGTATTCCTGGGGATCTACCTGGTCCGATCGAGGCGTGGTTCGCGTCAAAATGTCGGATGCAACCGGTAGAAGCCGAGAAGTGGGCATACCCGTTCAGGTTGTGATTCAAAAACCGGTTTGGGTGGTCCGCAATATGGTGAGTTCGCATGCTCCCCTCACGATGAGAGATTTATCGCTGGAATCTCGTGACGTCAGTGCGACTTACGGCTATGTTGCCGGGGAAACTCTGGATTTATCTCAATACGTGGCCCGAGTCAATTTATTCCCTGGTGAGTGGCTGGATGTCAGAAAACTCGAAATCCCGCCCGATGTTCGCTACAACGATAATATTCATATTGTGATGTTGGGCCCCAATGGAATGGAGCTTAATGTCCCGGGGGTTGCCTTGGCGGATGGGCAAATCGGGCAAACGATCCGTGTTCGTCAAGCCCAGTTTCAACGTAAAGATTATGTTGGAAAGATCATCGCTAAAAACCAGGTTCAAGTAGAGCTTTAAAAAGTGGAAATTCAACCGACAAGCGTATATGGAACCTTAACTTCCATGAGATCTATAGCTTTAGGTGGATGAAATCGCTGTCATCAGGCTTTACACTGCTATTATCAGGGTTTTTATTTGGATTGATGTGGAATACATTTCAAAAGCAGGAGTGCTTAATCATGGGAAAAAAGCCAACTCATAAGGCGTTAGCTTCCGGTATCGCTGTGTTGAGTTTCGTTTTCCTGTTGAATGCTTCACTTCCAGCTCAAGCGGAATCTTTATACCGAGCGAGCGCTCAGGCCAGTAATTTTCAACAGCCGCTCGCCTCTCGCTCCCTGTTTACCCCTCCGATTTCTCGTCAGGTGGGCGACATTGTCATTATCCAGATTGATGAAACTACCCAAACGGATGTTAAAAGTGAGTTAAAAGTTACCAGTACCCATACCTTGCAACAAAATGGAACCAGTATTTTTAATCGAATGGTGCGCAGTGTTTTGGGGAAATTACCGGTTAACACATCGGGTATTAGTAATACCTTGTCTGTGCCTGATTATAGCGGCCTTAATAATGCCAACACCATGGATAACAAAGCGGAATCAACTCAACAGAAAACCTACAAAGATAATGTGGGTTGCCAAGTGGTGCAAGTTTTACCGAATGGCGATTTGATGATTCAAGGTGAAAAAATTGTTATGTACAACAAAGAACGTCAAAACCTCATTGTGAGTGGGATTGTAAAGCCCTACTATCTGGATCGGTATAATCAGATTTCTTCCAAAATGGTGGGCAATTTCCAAATGCTCCAATCCGGTAAAGGAACCATCAGTCGTCAACAGAATGACGGTATTATGAATAAACTTTATCAATTTGTGAATTAATTTATATTTTCTTGGATTTCTATTCAATTTTGTTCATCAGTCGCGAATTAAAAATACTTTAAAACCAAGGTCAGGGAGAGCTCCTCACATGTTCAGTCATCGTTTAATTTCGGCATTAACCCTCGCGGTTAGCCTTATTGCTCTCCCATTGGCCTCTGCATATTTAGCTCCTAAAGCGATGGCGATGTCGGCCACGCTCCGAATTAAAGATATTGCTCATATTAAAGGCGTTCGTAATAACCAGCTTGTAGGCTACGGGCTGGTTGTCGGGTTAAATAAAACCGGAGATAAAAGCCGTTCGACACAAACAACTGCGGCAAGTTTAATCAGTAACTTTAATGGTCGTTTGAACAACGATAACGACTTGCGGAGCACCAACACAGCTTCTGTTATCGTGACAGCTTTGGTTCCTCCATTTGCAAAAGAAGGCGATCCCCTGGATGTAACGGCTTCCTCTTTGGCGGATGCCTCCAGTTTGGAAGGCGGTGTTTTGGTGAGCACCGAGCTTCGTGCACCGAATGGTGAAATTGTCGCCTTGGCTCAAGGTCCTCTCTCTACGGGTGGAACGTCCGTTGATGCGAACGGTTCATCTAAAAGAACAGCGATTACCACAACGGCTCGTATTCCTGGCGGAGCCATTATGGAACGGGAAATTCGTACCGATATCGGTGACCAAACCAGTATGGATCTGATATTAGACAGAACCGACTTTACACTGGCTAATCGGGTTGCGGAAGTGGTGACTGCGAATGCAGGACAGGCTCGCGCGGTTGATGGCAGTACAATCAAAGTTCTGATTCCCGATCAGTATTTGGATAATCGGGTTGCTTTTTTGTCGAAGGTAGAAAATTTAGAAGTTTTCGCGACTCAGGAAATTGCAAAAGTAGTCATCAATGAGCGCACAGGAACCATCGTTATTGGGGATCACGTGAAGTTATTGCCTGCGGCAGTGGCGCATGGCGGTATTACGGTCAGTGTTTCAACTACCAATGATGTTTCTCAGCCGGGGGCATTTAGTAACGGCCAAACGATGGGTGTGAGTAACAGTAAAATATCAATTGAAAAAGGCAAAGGTAGCCTGGTTCGCTTAGGTGGGAATGCGACATTAAAGGATCTGGTGACCGCTCTGAATGCGCTGGGCGTCAGCCCAAGTGATCTCATCTCCGTTTTACAGGCACTGAAGGCTGCAGGTAGCTTGCAGGCAGTGTTAGAGATTATTTAAAAGGATTGTAAATTAATTGTATTGAGTTACTTCCTCGTAAGTCTCTCTTTCAATACGGCGTTTTGTATCAGGAGATTGATTTCTATTTATTCTTTTTTTAAGTAATTCTTTTGCATACCCTTTTTGAGGCCCTCTCAAAGCAGCGTATAAGCGGCTATTCGCATACATTTTTTCATAGGCATCGTTTCTGACATGATGTAATTCATGGTCTCGATTTGGAATGTCTCTTGGAACTCGGCCTTGTTTATAAGCAATTGCATTGTTAAGTAACCCTTGTTCAAAAAAGGTTAATCTTCCATAAATGGAATTTGCATAGGCATTGGAATCAGTAAAAAACTGATGGTCGTAAGATAGTTGAGGGCGCGGTTGTGGAGGACCGCTAGTCGTTATTTTAGGAATAAATACGGATGTAGGAGCGTCTTCTACCCATGTTCGGCTTGAAGAAGTCGCTAGAGTACTTTCACGAGGGCGTTTTCTAGTATGATCCGTGTGTCCCGCTCTGCCTCTAGTCATTTCAGGTTCTTGGGTGGGCTTAATCGGTTGCAACTCGTCACTAAACAGTTGAGCAGTATCTGGCATTGTTTGAACTGAAGGAGGGAGCGGTGCTTGCTTTTTCTGTTCCCATTCCTGCCGTAAAAGAGCCTTGAATTTCTTCCGACGATCCAAAAGGCTGCCTTTCGCAGTTTCTACTGTGGCGAGTTGCTGTAAATAGTCAAAATGTTCCGGATAATGCTTATCAAGCCAGTTTTGATAACTATCAAAGCTACTTAGGTGAGCAGAATGTTCTGAACTATCCAAGCGCGTACGCTTGTTTCTCGACTTTGGAGAGGATGATCTGGAAAAGGCTCGAGGTTGTCTTGGTGGGCCTGCAACTTCACTTTTAACAGCTTTAAAAACGTCCATAGTCCGATGAAATTTTTCTTCAAAGTCCAGAGAAGATAAGTCAGGAATTTCTAGTAGTCTTGTAGTAACGCGTTTCCGCTCATCGACACTGAGCGAACTGATTGCTTTTCGTTGCCACCAAGCTAAAGTATAGAATTTTGATTTTAGAGATGAAACTTCACCCGGTGTCGTGGTAGTATCAAGCCCTTGTGCTGCACAGGCTTTTGTTACAGCCTCATCAAGCTTCGTAATTGTTGCTTTGTTACTTTTGCCAACTCGCTCCCTAAAGTTTTTCCGGACTTCGGGATTAGTAAAGTCTGGTGGTGCATCCGCCCGGGTGCTGATATCAAAAGGTTTATCCATATCCTCGGAAATAAGACTTGGAGAACGAGAAATGGATCTCTTTCGAGATGTTGATCTTTCCGGAACTGCTTCACGTGCAGCATTGCAGATCTCTAAGAAGGTATTATGAAAAGTTAACGGTTCTCGATCGTCGCGAGATGTTATAAATTGTTTTTTGTTTTGAAGTGCCCATTCTTTTTGTTTTGCAGTTAACCGTTGCCAAAGTTGTGCCCTGTCAAAATCCTGGGAATACAAATTGCTTTTCATAACGGGTTCAGCGGGGGAACTCGTTGGAATACCAAAGATCCTTCTTTCCGCATCCAGTAGCAGTTTTAACTCCCCACTAAGTTCAGGCCTGTGAATGTCTTTTAAAACTTCGTACCGTATTCTGTCCACTTCTTGATAGAAATTAGGTTTTTTTCCTGAAACGTATTTTGACCATGGCGAAAGAGAACGACTTCTAGAGCGTTTTCTTGTTTTTGAAAAACCTCTTGGCGAGGAGGGGCTACTTTTTGTAATACTTAATTTATCGGTTGCACCTCTCGTTGAAAAACCTCTGCTTCTTGCTCGAGGTGAGCCTTCAAATTGTGGCATTTTTGAAAAAACGGAAATCTTGTTGGTACTGGAGTTTAATGTGGGGAATAATGAGAACATTAACTTAAAGCTTTCTTATTAAATTTGCACCGTTTGCAGTCCACTCAATATAAAGAACAGATTATGTACCACAGAACCTGAAAAATTAATAATTAGCAATGGGTTAATTGAAATTGTTGTAATTCTTTGGATATTTCTGCGTTATGAGTAAACCGATAATAAAGGTTGAGGTTTATAATCTGCATTGTACTGCTATCTTTTCGACTGGTTTTAGCGGTACAAATGTCTCATGGTGTATGATGTGGGAATAAGCTTGCCGTTTGTGTCAGAAGCTTGTTGTCACAATCCCGTTCAACCTTTTATGAGTAACCCCTGCCATGACCAATCTTCCCGATGAAGAAAAAAAAACGATCCCTCCCGAAGTTGTGGTGATTGGTTCGGGGCCTGGAGGGTATGTGGCGGCAATCCGTGCGGCGCAGTATGGATGTCGGGTTACGGTGATTGAAAGGGAAGCCGTCGGTGGGGTTTGTTTGAATTGGGGATGTATTCCCTCAAAAGCACTCATATATGCTGCCGGTTTATTTGATAAACTTCAAGGTGCTTCTGAAATAGGCATTATGGCGGACAATATCCGCTTGGACGGCGAAAAGCTTCAACGCTGGAAAGAAGGTGTTGTTGGTCGATTAACGGGCGGGATTCGCCAGTTGTTTAAAAGCCATAAGATCGACCTGGTGAGTGGCACTGCCAACTTTATTAATGATCACAGTGTGGCCGTGAAGCTTACCGACGGTAGTCATCAGATTGTGAGCGGCACGCACTTTATTATTGCGACAGGTTCGGTTCCAAATACACTGCCGGAGAGTTTACCTGGCTTTTCAATGGACGGGCGCACGATTGTAGAATCTCGAGAAGCTTTAAGCTGGCAATCCGCTCCAAAACGCTTGGGTATTATTGGCACGGGTGTTATTGGCTTGGAACTCGGCACACTTTATGCCCGTATGGGAAGTGAAGTAACCTTGCTGGAGGCCGCTCCTGCCTTACTGCCCACCATAGAGCCTGAAATTGTGCAAGCCTTGAAGCGTTCTCTCAAAAAGCGAGGGATAGCGCTCCATTTGGGAATCAGTTTAAAGAACGCCGAATTACTCAATGACGGTGAGAGCGTGCGGGTTACCTTTAAACCTGCCCCGCCAAAAGAAGAAAATGCTCCTAAAGTAGCGCAAGCTAAAGGGAAAGCTCCCGAGAAAGTACCTGAGTCTATCGATTTAGAAGTTGATAAGTTAATTGTGGCTGTCGGACGTCATCCCAACACTGATGGTTTGAATCTGGAAAAAGCGGGCGTTCAATTGAATGAAAAGGGCTTTATTCCGGTAGATAATCAGTTAAGAACCAATGTTTCCCATATTTTTGCAATTGGCGATGTGGTTGCCCCGCCTTTGTTAGCCCATAAGGCTTCTAAAGAAGGGCAAATTGCCGCTGCTGTGATTGCGGGTCATCCCGATGTGGTTGATTACCGGGCTATGCCGTCTGCTATTTTCTGCGAACCTGAAATTGCCACTGTTGGTTTAACGGAAGCTGAGGCCCAAGAAAAAGGCTATCAGGTGAAGGTGGGAAAATTCCCCTTTGCGGCCTCCGGGCGGGCGCAAAGTATGGATGCACCCGAAGGCTTTGTAAAGATTGTTTCGGATGCGGAAACGGGTGTTATTTTAGGGGGACATATGATTGGTCCCGATGTTTCAGAACTCCTGGCAGAGCTGGCTTTGGCAATTGAAATGGGTGCTGTGGCTGACGATATTGCCCTGACAGTTCATGCACATCCAACCTTACCGGAAAGCATTATGGAAGCAGCTGAAGCGGTGAATAATCTGGCCATACACATTGCTCCCCTAAAAGCTCATTGAAATCCTTCATCATTGACTCTGTAGAGACTTATGCAAATGTTGTTTCTAACTAAAAACGTCATTCCCGTCCATGCGGAAATGACGTCCATTAAGCGTAGTCTACAGTAATCCGGGATCTTAAGAAGCAGTTGGTGTAAATTTTTAATCGCAACTTTTTTAAGTTAGACGTTTTTGAGGGATATACAAATAAACACCTCAACTTAAAAGGTTTAGTCCATTGAAAATTTTAACACCATTGACAGTTTTATTAGCCGCCTCTTCTGTGGTGGCAAAGGGTGAACCAAAGCGGTGCAACTTACATGATTTAGAAGCTGCAGGCCAGCGAGTCCTTACACAGCAAGCTCATGCCCGTCAACTGCTTACGGATTATTTCGAAACTGGGGTTGGCATACATCAAGCAATTGAGGCCTCAAAAAGTGTCCAACTGTCCTTTGATAATTATAATGAGCTTAAAAAGCCATGTAATAAAATCTTAACTCCTGTCAACAAATGGCAAGCACGGCAAATTCATCAAGCATTAAAAGCTGAACAATCTAAGGCTGATTCTAAAGCTAAAGTTTTCGCACCTTCTAAAGAAGATAAAAAACTTTTTAAAGAAAGAGAACAAAAATTCCTAGCTGCTTTGGATGAGAATGGAGTGGCAAAAGTGGAAAGACAAAGAACTCAACGAACTAAAGGTAGAAAAGCTGCAGCCTTAAAAAGACAAGCTAGAGAACTGTAAATCAAATTATGAAGGTAACTTGGGTACCACTGGTACCTATGTTCTTGGGAGCTTTTGATGACATGTTATAGAATAGCTTGTCATTTGATATTTTTGAAAGCTTGCTCAAAAGAACGCTTTTGGCTATCATCGTCATAGAGTTCTACTACTTACTATAGTTAGGGTTCTATCTTTGAATACTTCTAAGATGCTTTACAGCTTCACGAAGTGGGTTCCTGTCTCAGGCCCACTTTTTTAGTAAATACCAATAGCTGGATAAAAAGA
>Ga0105239_10007717_pt1 | contig 12315 bp, 9 predicted proteins | sample KBSC44metaG_FD_92761 | JGI IMG/M metagenome (GOLD analysis project Ga0105239, IMG submission 92761) | Corn rhizosphere microbial communities from Kellogg Biological Station, Michigan, USA - KBS C4-4 metaG | ecosystem: Host-associated > Plants > Roots > Rhizosphere > Soil | place: Michigan, USA...
AGTTCGCTGAAGCAGCAAATAGCCGCGCAGCGCTTGCCTACCAAAAGTTTGATGGAACTGTTCCAGCAAAGAAGGGATCGTGAAATCATATTTTGTCTGGCCTTTGTAGATGAAGCCGCTACTCCCCGTATTTTAAAGGACGATCTGGAAAAATTTGATTCCAATATAGCCAAGTATTCCCTGATCGCTTTGAAACGGGAGATCACAGGTCTTGGATTTGGTTTTAAAGTAATTCAGCTAAAAAAGAAATAGGAGCACGCTAAATCAGCCGATAATATGGTCGGCGACATTATACAAGATGGCCCATGACCGGCCGGTACACTAATCAAAGGGGCGACCTTGCCATCTGGAACCTACCGGACCACCCAGGCCCATCAACCTGGATGACGTTGCTGATCGCACCGACTGGAATTAGCGTTCTAACGGTTGCATATAACATAGAAAAGATCTTATGTTAGGCTTGCTATAGCTGTTACGTTTCCTTCGTCAACTAATTCGACCGGTAGTAAAATGATTTATTCACCAAAATATATAAATATGCTTGCATCAAGTGAAAGGATACCATTATATGACTATACTGCTGATAGCGGTAAAGAGAAGACCGCATTTATAGAAATCGCAAACGAGAATAAGGGCGGAGAAACAACTTGGGGAAACGGGTCAAGTATTCGGAAAACGGTAATTGATGTTGATAGTGGGAGATTTGATCTTCCCTCTAGTCATGAATTGCCAATAGGCGATATCTCAGAAATGGTACGGGAAGGAGCTAATGATGATGTTTTTTCCAGAAACGAATGTACTACTATGATAGCTGCTCTAACTGCATCATTACAAAGAATACCTTAATTCATATTATCTAAGAGAAAATAAGAAACAGTAATTTTAATGAGCCGCCCTAAGGAGCGGCTTTTTAATATAATTTGAAAACGCTTACATTGTATTATATGCTAAAAAACCCCTACGATGTACTCAAGGAATTTTCTAAAACGAAATTTGAACGGGATAGAAAACTCATAGAGTTCGGGTATACACAAACGGACGGATTTGCAACCTGGATAATAGGGTTTGCTGTGGCGGCTCTTTCTTTAATTATTTCAAATTTTGATTCAATACGAAAAAACATAGGAAATGCGTATAAGCCCATAGTAATCCTTTTAGGTCTCACTATTTGCTTTGGGCTGGCATTTAGATATTTTTCCTATTTTATAATGACTTTGCAGAAAAGATTAGAAGATTATTTTGCTGGCGTCTATAGTGATATGGATATGACTCCTATTGAAGTTGACGAAGATGTCGATAAGACTACATTTGACGACATAATTATCCGACTTAAAGAAGATTTCGATGTAGAAACCCCGTACTCGAGCCCTCTGTTGGAAGAACATAAGAACATGGAATTGCCAAGATTAAGGAAGCATTACAAAGACCTATGCGAATATTCAAAAAAGCAATTTGATATTGCCATTAATCATTGGGCGGAAGTAAATGAAATAGCATATAAAATAAAAAAGAGCACCTCTATAAGTTCTTTTAACCGGCAATTAAAAAGGCCGAGAATTGGATTTAAATTGAAAATATGGTCGTGGGTAGTTGGGTTGTTGTATCTATTCTGTCTTCTGTCATTCATGAGCGCTGTAATTGTTATATGCATTTATTTGGTTTCTCGGTAATTGTAATGTACAACATTTTGACTACCATCAGATGTTCAGACTTACGTAGCAAATGAAATTGTTTATGAATTATAAAGATATTTTAACAACTTACTTTTCTCAATTTTTGGTTCTAGTAGGGGCCATTGGCACTCTAGTCTTTTATTTCATCAAAAGAAGCTATGACTTGTCATCAAAAAAGGTTGAAATAAAGCTCAATCTTTTTTTTGAAAATAAGCTTTTAGCAGTTAAGGAGTATATTAGTTGCTATAAGATTTTGGAACAAAAATATTCTGATACGTCATATCATAAAGTTGTCAAACACGTTTATACAGTTAATGAAATGGACGAAATGTTTAGGCCTTCCATTAACAACCTTCACTCAGCCTATTCTAACTTGTTTTTATACTTTAATAAAAATGAATTAGAGACATTTGAAAAATTGCATTCATCCGCTATAGCAATGCACGCAACATTTTCTAAATTTTATTTCGATTCATCTCCCGAAAACTATAGCGAAGAAACATCCGATCTAGGAATGAAAGTAGTGTCATTTATACATTCTAATGAGAGAATGCTCTTGGGATTAGGAACAATGGTGCGTAAAGAATTTACCCAATGATTTATCATCCAAAGGTAATCAATCTGATTTACCGGAACAACAGAAGCCCAAACAAAGGCGCCTGATTTTTTTTGGAATTCATTATTGACCTTTTGCATGAAGAAAAGGAGTTTGTAACTGAGATAATCAAGAGCAGAAAGTGGATCTTGATTTTTTATGAGAAGAAAGACGAAATTCACTTTTAGCTCCGGTACAACGATCAAGATGCTAAAAGTTCCGATACCGCTGAAATTGAGAAAGGGCATCTTGAACTGCCTAAATGAAGGGCAGCAGGAAGTAAGGACGCGCTACTTTTATTTGGAAAAGTTCACTATACTTGTCATCATAATAGATGATTTTACACCAGTAATCTTTATTCATGGAAAAGAAATTAATTGCACAGCCACTTGAGTTTAAGTTTTTAGATACCATTCAACTTATAAGTTTTTTGCAGCACTTTGGCGTAACGGAAATGGTAAATTGGGAACTCTTTTCGAGACACTTGTCTGACAATTTTGACATTCGCCACGTGTTGGAAGCATTTCCGGGAAGATTTAATTTCCAAGAATTGAGTGCTAATACTTCTATTGTTTGGAATGCCAAGATGATCGCTGATTATTACAATCAAATCCACTGGAAAAACCTGAGTAGTAATAAATCTGTGCAATTTTCTGATCCAGATATCTTAAAAAGATACGAAAATAAATTCGATTGGGATTTGTTGTCTGGCAACCCCGGTTTTTCACATGATATTCCGACCATACAAAAATATGAATCGAGGATTAATTGGAAGAAACTTGGATCACAATTAAAAGTGTTTATTGTTTATATAAATATTGCAGACTTTGTTTCAGATGAAGAGATAAAACAAACAGAGATCGACTTCGCTCTGCTTTTACATTATAAACCTAAGTGGTGTTATAAGAGGGAGATAATAGGGTATGATGATCAACCTGTGGTGCTTGCTAACTCCATATTTGACAATTCAGAAATTGATTGGAGAGATGAACATATTCGTAAGCATTTTTATGACGAAATAGATGTTTTTAATACTACCTATAAAAAATGTATCTGAGTTCAACGGATGTAGAGTTCTTTAATGAGGTTATAAGGTCTCTCTCCGGCACCCATCGGCAAGACCTACGCCAGACCGGTGAAGCCTCACAAGGGGATTTATGTCTTTTTTAATGGTCTTGTGAGACTTCTACCGCCTTCGGTTGCTTCGCAAGTCTGTCATAGCTCTTGCGCTCCGGGTGCCTCCATTCGGGAAGCTCCTGTGTCCTACAGATCCCGCACTCGTTCCTTTCCTCATTCACTCCGTTCATTCGTCAATCCACTTCATGCAGGACTGTAGTCCACCCGCTTCCAATATCTGTCCGCCACCTGCCGTGCCGTTCTGCCCTTGTCCATTTGATTAGGCTTCCACTTCGTTCCAGCCATATAATAAGGTCTCACGGAGGTTTGTGAGAAAGGCTGCTTCGCAGCACTCTTTCTCACAGGCAGAACGGCATGGCGGTGGTGGCGGGCGCTTACCACATCCAGTCGTACCTCCTTCCTGTGGTTTCGCTGCCACAATACAGGCCGGTAGAATATCATTCAGCTGTGGGGATAGACACCAGGAGAGAAACAGGGGTCAGCTTGTTTATCAACAGGAGAATATACGACCGCCTCGGATGGACATTAGAATATAACCAAGCAGTTAGTTCCTCGTTGGTTCATCTGAATTTAGTACATACCCTTAAAATTAATTAGCACTAATTCATAAAGGGTATGTACTAAATTCAGATGGGTTTAATTCTCTAAAAGGCAAACATCATAAACATTTTCCTTGCCAAACCATTTGCTTAAGGTAGTAAATGAAAGTGCACTAACCTGCGATAAAGAGAGCAATGCCAAATTATTTTTAGCTCTTGAACAACAAACATATAATAAATTCAAAGATCGATTATATATAGAGGCGTTCTTCTTATTCTGGCTGAATACAGCATCAAAATTGTATTGATTCCAAGCGGAATCGTCAATAACAACCAGGACATTGTCAAACTCAGCTCCTTTCGTACCATGTTTAGTAGAGAAAGGAGTTTTTTCTTCAATAAATTGATTAAATGTTATAATCTGTTGGTATTTTAGAGGCATTAATGCTTCGTAAAATATTTTATCTCTTAATGTTTTTTCATCTAGCTCCAATTCGTTTATATCTTGCTCAAAATCTTTCATTCTCTCCGATTTAATCAGGAGCTTATTTTCAATAACATAATCAATAACTTCCTTTATAGTACCATTTTTTCTGAGAGTCTCCAGGGTTTCCATCAGTATTCTAATTTGATCTTTGTAAGATTTATTTTGGAGAATAAACCCTTCCTTGCCCAACAGATTTGTAAATTCTGTATACATTTTAGTATTATAGAAATAGAACAATCTCTCGACCTTATTGATTAGAAAATCGCTAAAAGCATCTTCTTGATTGAATAGCCGTTCCCTTCCAAAGGAAGGGAAATTATCTGTATACGCAGCAAGTAATGCTTCATAACCTAAATAGTCAGCAATGACTTTATGAGTGAGGAATAGGATTTTTGTATTATCAAAATCCCAGCCATGTTTAACTCTTAGTTCTTCTAATACTTTGTCATAGTTGTTTGAATCTGATAGACAATTGTTGCAATTGAAATATGATATTTCCCCAGCAGTACCACTATTTACATTTTGTTGAACAAGGTCGCTTCGGATATTGTTTAAAAGAGAAACTACTTTGCTTGAACTTCTAAAATTTTCTTTTTTTGTAATTACAGATAGCTCTGAGCTTTTTATCCTTCCAATCCCTTGTCCATAAATTTTCTGCATAGCGTCGCCAAAGAAACCAAGTGTTAATTTTGATTTATTATTTTTAAGTAAGAACTCTATTAATAACGAGACGGTTCTTTCATCTGTATCTTGAAATTCGTCAATAAATATATACGGAAATTTGTCTCCAACTATTTTCGATATTTTAGGATAAGTCTTGAATAAACCACTCGAAAATTCAATAATTTCTTCGTGGGATATTCTTCCCTGAGTAAAATCTCTTCCATAGGCTGTATATTCAATAAAGGCTTTTTCCAACATCTTATCCAATCCAGAAATAGGATTTTTGGCTTTCTTCTCGTTATAATCCAATATCAGTAATTTAAGCTCTTTTTGATAATTCTTTATGACTCTCCATAAAAAGTCATGGATCGTAAGCACAAGAACCAAAGAACTGTAATTAATTCTTTCTTCTATTTGATTTTTTGCTACGTTGGTATATGTTATGCACACAACCTGTCTATTCTGTTTTTCTAACTCTGTGGAAGATTCAGTTAATATATATTTCAAACTCTCGATGAGTGTCCACGTTTTTCCTGAACCTGCACCAGCCTCAAGAATGAAACTTTTATTTTGCTTAATGCATGCGATTATTTGTTCTAGGGAGTTGGGCATATTTCAGTCATTAATTCTTCTCAAGCCAAGTAAGGCCCTCTGTAATATATTGAGGCGTTTTCCATTTACCCAAAAGCATAATATCAAAAGCGAAATCAGTCTTTCGTTTTTTAAGCTTCCCTGAAAGATCATATGATTTATTCAAAATATCTGCTTTGGATTCATTTTGAAATAGTTCTTTCATAATAGAACCGCTAGTAATATTTGATAATACATCGGCATTACTAAGAATGAAAGCTTCCTCAAAGCTACGGCCACAGGTATTTGATCCATTATCAGGTATCTGGAAAGCGACCCTAAATTTCCCTTTGATCTTATCTACTTCAGTACATGCTAATAGAGCTTTAATGGTATCCTTTTTAGGAATCCATGTTTTCAAAACTTCGTTGCATGTTTTATCTGCATCACCTACTTTGCAGCTTTTGTTGTGATCGTAACTGTTAATTGAATCAATATCAGTAATTACTAATGTAGTAACATTAATGAACGATAGAAATTCTTCAAATATATGTGCATATGCTCCTCCTACTTCAATAACAGACACATATTTGGAGACCATTTTTTTATGATCCCTTCGAATAATTAATGGGAGAAGAAGTCTTTCAACAGTGCCTTCCACCATTATTATTTTGTCAGCAAAGAACATATCGCAATTATTTAATGACATGTATTGCTTTAAAAATTGATGATTAGAAGGTGTTTGCGTTTTTATGAAATCGGATAGATCTCTGCATACCAATGGCTTAACTGAATTGTCGAAGTATCTAATATTTTCAAAACGACTATCAGCAATTATATGAGAAGAATGTGTGGTAATTAAAACTTGAACATTCCAGCCTTCTTTACTTCGAATAAAATCCTCAATATTTTTAATAAAAACGTACTGCATTTGAGGATGCAAATGAACTTCCGGCTCTTCAACAAATAAAAGCTGAAAATTAGGTCGCGGCTTTCTTTTATCGTATGTTTCAAAAAAGCTTATAAATTGCAGAGTAATAAATATAAGGTTACTGTATCCTAAGCCATTGTACGATTCAGGTAATAGTGAAGTGTCGTCATACCGATAAAATAACTGAGTGTTTCCTTTTAAAATTTTCTCTGCTTCAAATAATGATTTAATAGTGAGTTGTTGAAGATTGATGCCTTCTTCCAGACCGAATTGTTTTAGATCATCAAAAATTGTTTTGAATAACGTCCTGTATTTCCCGTCAATATTTTCAGAGACCGTTTCAAGTGCCTTTTCAATGTCAGCTACGTCTTTTTTATTTAGATTTTTGTTAAGTTTATAAAATTCTTCAAATCCCTTAGATAATTTTTTTTTGTTATCAATAGCTTGATCATCTAAATTTCTCTGAGCATAGATGAATTTTGTTATAAATACATTTTCAATATCTACTTTATTAACTATTTCAATTCGATTTGATCTGTCTCTTTCGTCAATAGCGTAGAATTTAGTTGTATAATAGGTTTTGAAAGTCTTTCTAAAGAATTCAAGTATATCTTTTTTATATTCTGAGGAATTTGCCTTGAATTCTTCAAAGAATTTAGCCGAATTTGCCAATTGGTATTGGCAACTTAATAATACGTCATTTCGCTTGGTATCCAAATCCATTATAAACTTAGAGAGCGACGCTAAATTATCAGTATCTAGGTATTCAATGAAAATATTCACTTCTATTTGCGGAATACTTTCTTTGTAGTTTTTTTCTTTCTCTAAGAGAGTATCATCGTCATCTTTTTTGGATCTAATAGCTTTAAGATATTCCTCATAAAGCAGATAGGCTTTTTTAATTCTATCTCCGGAACTCATCGTAAAATCTTCAAACTTGAAATGAGTATTTTCGCCCCCTAGAAATTTATAAAAAGCCTCTGTAAGGGATGTTTTTCCACTATTGTTTCTGCCTACTATAAGTGTAGCATCATTGTCTAGGTTGATAGAAACATTCTCTAAAATCCTGAAGTTTTTTACTTCAATTTTAGTGATCTTCATATTGGCTAAAGAGTTAACAGGGTGTAAGTCATTCTAATTTAGTATACAAGATACAGTGTATACCTACAATATACACTGTATTTTAGTATAAACCTTAAGGGCACTCATTGAAAAATACCGTGTTTTTCACGTTGTTTTTGTCATTTTTTATCCAATACTTTACCCCGCAATTGCGACCCTTCCTGCGACCTCCTCCTGCAAAACCCATAAACTATTGCTATGCTAACCACACTCAACCTCACCAGTTCCTGGTGGACATTCTTGCAAAGTACGTATTACCCCTTTGGTGAGCCACACGCGCCCACACTCATAGGGTGGCTTCAAATTATCGGAGTCATTATTATTCTCCTCCTGGCTCTCATTTTCCTTACCCGATTGAAAGACGGCCGAAATGCCACCGGCCATTGGAGCCACCACTTTGCCGACCTACAAATGTCCTCGCGGGAGTTCTATGACCAAATCAACGAGATTATTACTGCAATGAACGAACAGCACATAAAGACTAAATATATCACCTACTCAGAAGGCGGTTTCATTACTTCCAACCGCACCTATTTGCGGGTATCTCGGGGCGATATCCTCTTTGACATTTGCGCTGCCCCGTTTGGTAACGGCTTTTTTGTTTCTTGGTGGCAAGCTGACAGGGATTTTTTTAAGCGATTTTTGCTTGCAATCCCGTTGCTCGGAAAAGTATTTGAACGAGCCTTTTATCCCAACACCTACTACCGCATTGATACCCAGGATATGTTTCAGACTTCAATCCACACCATCCTCCTTTCGGCCATCGATGCCCTTGTTATCGCCAAAGGTCTGCGCGGATTAACCGAGCTTGAACGCAAGCCAGCCAGGGGAAAACTACAACCGCGTGCAGTCACTCTCTGAAAAACTCACCGCCGACTTCTATGACTGGGAACAGCGCATTCGCGGGCATCTGTTATTTGAATCCCCCATAGACCTCGAGCCAGATTTCGTGCCGTTTTGCTACCACATTCCGGAGCGCAAGGCCATCATTGACGATGGCCGCCGCCCCTCCTTGATGAGTGGCTTCATAGACGGGATTAAAAGCATATTCTCTCAACCGGCTCTACCACCGGAGCCGGTTGAAGAGAATACTATCCAAGCATTCCCATTTGTTCCCGAGCACCGTTTCTGGGTGTTTTCGATAGCGTTTCCAAAAGATTACACGATACCCGTATATGAAGCGGAGAACTTTCTGCTCATGCTGTCCTCCTGCCGCTATCCTGTCTCCTTTGAGCTCATCGCCCAACATCACAAAATTACCGTCCAGTATGTATGCAGTGAGCCGGATATACCACGCTTACGAAATCAGCTCAAAGCATATTTTCCAAGTGCAGTGATATCCGAGGAAGAAGACGCACTGGTGGAGATGCTTTTTAACGGGATGGAGATACTTGATTTTGGCATGGCCGAAGAAGGAATGCGCCCGCTTGCAGTTTCCAAGACCTTTGACCCTGACCCGTACATCCCGCTGTTCGGGGTCTTTGAAAATCTATCCGAAGGCCAAAGCGCAGCTGTCCAAATACTGTTTAAGGGCTGTTGCAATCCCTGGTCGGGCAGTCTCTTGCGGTCGGTGACTTCCGAAGACGGCACATCATTTTTTGAAGATGCGCCGGAGATGGTAGCGTTTGCCGAGCAAAAGGTTTCGGCCCCTTTGTTGGCTGCGGTTGTCAGAGTAATAGGGTGCAGTGACGAGCCGTACGGAGCCGAGGGAATTGCGGAAACACTCGGAACCGTTCTCTCCCATATTTCCCGCAGTCCCGCCAATATGCTCGTCCCGCTTTCCAATGAGGGCTACGATTTATTGGAACATGCAAAGGATGTAGTATTGCGCCAGACACACCGCCTGGGCATGCTTCTAAACTCCTCAGAGCTTGCAACCCTGGCGCATTTTCCCTCCGGTTCGGTGTTTTCTCAGAAGCTAAAACGAGAGACGAAGAAAACCAAGAAAGCCCCCAGTATCTGCATTGGCAATACGCTGGTACTTGGCACCAATGTCCACCAGGACAAAGAGGTGGAAGTGTCGCTTAAGAATGCCCAGCGGTTAAAGCATACGCATGTAATTGGTGCCACAGGAACCGGCAAGTCAACATTAATTTTACAGATGGTCATCCAGGACATACGCCAGGGCACCGGCCTATGCGTACTGGACCCGCATGGCGACCTCATTGAGAGCATCATTTCATACATACCGGCAGAGCGAATGCATGACGTGGTAATTATCGACCCCGCGGATGAGCACTATCCTGTCGGGTTCAACATCTTGTCCGCCCATACCGAACTTGAAAAAAATATCTTGTCCTCGGACTTGGTTGCCGCCTTCCGCAAGCATTCGACCAGCTGGGGTGACCAAATGAACTCTGTGTTTGCCAATGCGGTTTTAGCTTTTCTTGAAAGTACCGAGGGCGGAACATTGGCCGACCTGCGGCGGTTCCTGATTGAAAAACCGTTCCGTGATACCTTTCTGCAAACCGTCACCGACCCGAACACTATTTACTATTGGCGACATGAATATCCGTTATTAAAATCGAGTTCCATCGGCAGCATCCTTACCCGACTCGACAGCTTTCTGCGCCCCAAGCTCATCCGTAACATGGTATGTCAAAAGAAAAGCATAGATTTTGACAAGCTCATGGACAGCAACAAGATTATTTTGGTGAAACTGTCCCAGGGGTTAATCGGAGAGGAAAATAGTTATTTACTTGGCACTACCATTGTCTCCAAACTCCACCAGGGCGCAATGGCTCGGCAAGCCAAAGCCAAAGAGGAACGCTCTGACTTTTTTGTATACATAGATGAGTTCCAGCACTTCATCACCCCCTCAATGGCTGGAATTTTAAGCGGTGCGAGAAAATATGCACTTGGGCTTGTCCTCGCTCACCAGGATTTAGCCCAATTGCAAAAAGAAGATACGGAACTTGCAAGCTCAGTCCTTGCTAATGCCGGTACTCGTATTTGTTTCCGCGTGGGAGATGCAGACGCGAGAAAACTGGAACAAGGTTTCTCATTCTTTGTAGCTGAGGACTTGCAAAACCTCCTGACCGGAGAGGCCATTATGCGCGTCGAAAAGCCTGAGTATGATTTTTCATTACATACCAAACCACTCCCACCCTCTGAAGTACCCGCCCTCGTCAAAGACCATATTATCACCGCATCCCGAACCAAATACGGCACCCCGAAAGAGATTGTTGAGACTGCGCTTGCCGAAGCAATCCAGGCCATTCCCGCGTCTCAAAATAGAGGGCAAGAGGAAAACATACCAGTCATACAGTCAAAGGAGCCGGAGCCTAAACCGACACCCCGATATCCAAAAGAAGAACCCGCCAGAAAAGTAGTAACTGAAAGCACTGCCGTCCAGGAATTTGTGGAGAAAGAAGAAGAACGGCAGCATACCATGCTTGCAAATCGAATTAAAAAGATGGCAGAGGATAGAGGGTTTGTGGCAACCATCGAGGCACCTACTCCTGACGGCTCTGGCTTTGTTGATGTGAGCATTGTCGGCAACAATCGAAAAATTGGCTGTGAGGTGTCTGTCTCAACCACTCCCACTTGGGAGCTTCATAATGTATCTAAGTGCCTTACCGCTGGATATGATACTGTCATTGTTTGCGCCCCTGATGCCAAACACCGGGAGAAAATACGCCATGCCGTTTTGGAGAACGTCCCCGAAGCACAACGCGGGCAGGTATTCGTCTTTGACCCTGATGCCTTGTTCAAATATCTCAATGAGCAGATTGCTGAGAGCAGAGGAACCGAAAAAATTGTAAAGGGACGGCGGGTAAAGACGAATTACACTCCGCTGTCGGATAGCGAGGCGAAGCAGAAAGAGGAAGCGATTAAGCGGATATTGAGGAAAGGGGGATAGGTTGTCCACAATAATTGCAATCTGAGCAATTCTCCCCACCTTATAACCCCCGCCGTCTTTTGAAACAATTGAAGAAACACGCCTTGTAACAAGGTCTTTCTTCACCTTCAAAATTCAATAATGGAAACAACGAAATCAGTCGGTATCTGGGTGCGCGTCTCAACTGATATGCAGGTGCAGGGAGACAGTGTCGAGCACCATGAACAGCGGGCAACAGGATATGCCCAGTCCCGAGGTTGGAATATAGCAGCTACCTATGTACTTAAGGCCGTCTCGGGCAAATTGGTCATGGAGCACTCCGAGACCAAGCGAATGCTCAAAGACATTAAAAGCGGGCATATCACCGGCCTGATTTTCTCGAAACTGGCCAGATTGGCACGCAGCACCAAGCAACTTCTCGAATTTGCGGAGATATTCAAGGAAAGCGGAGCTGACCTCATATCCCTCCAAGAATCAATCGACACCAGTACCCCCGCTGGCCGACTATTCTATACCGTCATTGCAGCAATGGCTCAATGGGAGCGGGAAGAAATTGCCGACCGCGTTGCCGCTTCCGTTCCTGTTCGGGCTAAATTAGGCAAGCCTCTCGGTGGAGCAGCGCCATATGGGTATCGGTGGGAGAAAGAAGGTAAGAAACTAGAAATCAACAAAACAGAAGCGCCTATCCGTATACGGATGTATGAGATATGCTTGAAACAAAGACGGATTAAAACAACAGCCAATAAACTAAACAAAA
>Ga0105239_10007721_pt1 | contig 12311 bp, 8 predicted proteins | sample KBSC44metaG_FD_92761 | JGI IMG/M metagenome (GOLD analysis project Ga0105239, IMG submission 92761) | Corn rhizosphere microbial communities from Kellogg Biological Station, Michigan, USA - KBS C4-4 metaG | ecosystem: Host-associated > Plants > Roots > Rhizosphere > Soil | place: Michigan, USA...
CGTGACGTTGACGTCCAGGGTGCGTTGCCACTGCTCGGCGGTCGTCTCCAGCAGGGATGCGGTCACTGCGATTCCGGCGTTGGCCACCATCACGTCCCCGCCCCCGAACCGTTCGACGTGTACCGTCACCGCATCCTCGACCCGCCGGGCGTCGGAGCCGTCCAGCGACAGCGCCAGAGCCGGGCATCCGTCGCTGCCTAGCGCTGCGGCCAGAGCGTCGAGCTCCTCGGCGGTCGAGGGCAGATCGGCCACCGACACCGCCAACCCGTCCGCCGCCAGCCGCTGCGCGATCACGCGTCGGATGCCGCGCAGCCCCGGTCACGATTGCCGAACGCTGCTGGCCCTCTTCGTTGAACGGCACCGGCCCGACTCCCCTGGGTTGCTCAGTCGAGCGGTGTCCGCTCGTATGATACTAGGGTTGCCGTTGCAGACACCGTCCGTCAAGACAGGGAAGGGAGCCGGTGTGGAGCACCTCGTCACAGCGCTCGTGGCCCGCCGCTACTACCTGGACGGCCAGACCAAGAGCCAGATCGCCGACGAGCTGGGCGTCTCGCGGTTCAAAGTGGCCCGCATCCTGGAGACCGCGGTCCGCGACGGCATCGTGCGGATCAGCATCGACATCCCGCCCGAGGTCGACCTCGACCTCTCCCAGAAACTCGAGCAGCGCTTCGGGCTGCGTCAGGTCCTGGTCGTGCGCACCGAGGAGGACGGCACCCTCGACGCGATGCGCCGGATGCTGGGCCGGGCGTGCGCCTCGCTGCTCGCGGGGCGCCTGTCCGGCACCGATCTGCTCGGCGTCTCCTGGGGACGCACCCTGCACGCCCTCACCGACGTCCTACCCCCACTTCCACACGCCGGGGTGGTGCAAATGGTCGGCAGCGTGCCCACCGCCGACCTGAACATCCACTCCCTGGAACTAGTCCGGCGGCTGAGCGAACGCACCGGGGGGACCACCTACCCGCTCTACGTCCCCATGATTCTCGACCACGTCGACACCGCCGCCTCGCTGCGCGCTGTCGACCACGTCGCCGCAACCCTGAACCGCTTTCCCGACATCACGTGCGCCCTCGTCGGTATCGGGGCCTGGCAACCCGACGGCTCCTCCGTGCGTGCCGCGCTCCCGCTACCCATCGTCGATCACCTCGACCGCGCCGGTGCGGTCGCCGACATGTGCTCCACCGTCCTCAACGCCGACGGAGACGTCATCGGCGCTGACACCCTCCCGCCACGGTGCATCGCCATCACCACCGCCCAGCTGCGCGCCATCCCCGACGTCATCGCCCTGGCAGGCGGCAGCGGGAAAACCCGCGCCATCGCGGCCACCGCCCGCGCAGGCCTCATCCACCGCCTGATCACCGACACCGCCGCCGCCACCGCACTCCTCGACCCGTAACCAATCTGGGACCCCACCACCGCCGCCGAAGTCGAACACCGCCTTCTCGAGACCCTCAACGACCAGCGCGCTCGCTGCTGCGTCAAACGATAGATCTCCGGCTGACCGGGCAACTGCTGGTTGGCTCGCAAGCCACCGGCTGGCGCCGGCAGGCACATCTGGCAACCTCTCAGCCGGCTCGCCCTGGGTGGGGCGGCGTGGTCTGAGCGCCCAAGGTCAGACCGGTGTGTCTGCGCAAGCGACGCGGCGCAGGACCGTTTGGCCACCACCAGCCCGCTCAGGCGTCCACGGGTTCATGCTGACCGTTGTGGGGTTGGTGGGGGACGCCGTCCCGGCGCCGACGTCAGGTCAGGGCTCACGGGGGACATGACACCACTGCAGCGTCGGCTGGTGGGCCGAAGTGCGTGATCTCCCCAAGGTGAATTCAGCGGGTAGGTGATGACGGGGTGGCGGGGCGGCTGTGAGCCTGCTGGGTGAAGGCGAACCGGGCGACGGGGGTTCGGGTCGGTAGATCCGGGCGCCCGTCGGGGCAGGTCTTTCCGGGATTGGGGCCGGGTCGTTCGCCGGTCGATCGACAAGAGGAGAAGCTGATGGCAACCGACACTGACGCACCGGTCGACCTGTATGTGGCGGCGTATCTGGACGCGGACGCGGCTCGTGCCGACTGGGATGTGATCAGCAGCTCGCCGCCGACGACACGATCAAGGTCGAGGGTCTGGTCCTGGTCGTTCTTCCGGATCCGGTCTGGGGATTCTGCTTCGCGGCACTGGGCGATGCGGTGCTCGCCGCTGCTGCCCATCGCCTCCGAGGCATGCAGATGGGATCGCCGTCGATCAGACACCGTCTACTCGGGGACACGGTCCTCGGGTATCGCCTGCTCTCGTGGGCCGCGTACCCGAGGCCCCGGATATATGGGCGATAACCCGGGCGCCTGATCTCCTCATGACGAAGGCTTCTGGAGGCGGCGATGGCTTGGCCCAGCCGCTCGACCCCGTTTGCATGGCTGCCGATAACGAGCATTATCCGGCGCCATGTCGGACAGCCGGTGTCCGCCTGTGGTGCCGTGCTGTGCAGGCGGGGCCGCTCTGCTCGGGCGGACTCGAGTAGCACGCGTCGTGGTGGGGCCACGCGAGACTTGAGGTCGTCGTGCACCGCAGCGCATGGGTCCCGGGCGGGTTTGGTCTTACGGCACCAGCGCGGTCGCCTCGATCTCGATGAGCATCTCGGGAAACGCGAGCCGGGATACGCCGAGCAGGGTGCTGGCCGGTCGGTTATCGGCCAGCCGTTGGACAATGAGCGGCCACACGCCGAGCAGTGCGTCGACGTCGGTGGTGTAGTAGTTCAGGCGCACGACATGGGCGAGGTCGGATCCGGCCTGGGCGAGCACGGTTTCGAGGTTGTCGAGTGCTTGGGTCAGCTGTGCGCCGATGTCACCGGGGGATACGACTGTTCCGTCGGCTGCTGCGGGGCCTTGGCCTGCAAGGAACAGCCAGCGCGACGCCGCGGGCGTGGCCACGGCTTGGGAAAATCCGAACTGGTCCTGCCATGACCAGGGATTGATCGTCTCGTAGGCTCCACTCATCGGCTGTGCCTCCTCGTCGGAGTAAGCGAATCTGCAATGGCGGGCTCGGCTGCGTCGCTTCGTCCGTTACGGTCTACGTCGCGAGGCGCTGGGCGTCGGCATCGGGGCGGGCGACTCGCTCGCGGCCTCGGGGCAGCGGCAGGCGCAGCTCATCGACACCGTCGGGATGTGGACGGCGGTGGTTGCCGTTCTTGCCGAACTGTTCTCCAGCGGCTTGGCAGTTGCGGTCGACCCACGTGACTGCGGAAGTGCTCTCCCCGCAGTAGAGGCGGCTCTGCATCGATTGGCCGCCAGCAGGCCACACCCGTCGCGCTGCGCGGGGCATGCGTGCTCGTCGCTTATCGGCGTGAGCGACGCCCAACGGTCCTGATGCTGGACGGCGGGGCGATGGTGGCCGCACCGCGGGCACTATCGCCGCCCTGCTGCTCCTCCGCGACCACGTCATCGCGCCGATCCTCGCCAGCGTCCGCATCAAGGGGCGCATATCGATCACCCACCTGGACCGCGTCGACCGCGACTACCAGAAGAGCCGCATCGACAGGCAAACCCTCTTCGCACCTGGGCATCCGAGCCGCCGCGTAGGTCACCATGGCGGGCGCGGTGGCCCACCTTCCCGCTCGACGGCGCTCATGCCGAGGCTGCGGGCACCCCCGCCGTGCTCGCGGTGTCGCTCTCGCGAGTCATCGTGAACCCGTCGTAGCCGGAGTCGGCGACCTCGCCGAGCTTCTGCCGGTAGGCGCCGATCCCGGCCATGTAGAACATGACCGCCTTCTTCTTGCCCGGGATGTTCGCTCCGAAGATCCACGACTCGGCCTTCGGGAACAGCGTCATGTTCGCGATCTCCTCGCAGGTGGCCGTCCAGCCGTTCTCCGCCTCGGGGGTCGGCTCGACCGTCCGCACGCCGTTCTGCTCGGCGTTGCCGATCAGCTCCCCGATCCAGTCGACCTGTGTCTCGATGCTCGGCGGCAAGTTGGTGAAAGGCCCGTTCGGGCCGAGGATCATGAACATGTTCGGGAAGCCGGACTTCGACAGGCCCAGGTAGCTGGTGGGGCCGTCGGTCCAGTGGTCGTCGATGTGCCTGCCGTCGCGCCCGCGCAGGTTCATCGACCGGTAGTTGCCGTCGACCGCGTCGAACCCGGTCGCGAAGACCAGGACGTCGAGTTGGTGCTCGACCCCGTCGGCCGTTCGCACACCGGCCGGGGTGATCTCCCGGATCGGGTTCTCCTCGATCGAGACGAGCTCGACGTTGTCCCTGTTGTAGGTCTCGTAGTAGCCCTCGTTGCACAGCGGGCGCTTGGCGTAGAGGTCGGTCGGGGTGAGCTTTCGGGCGGTCTCCGGGTCGTCGACGATCTCGGCGATCTTCGAGCGGATGAACGCCGCTGCGGCCGCGTTCGCCTCCGGGTTGGTGGCGATGTCGCAGAACGTGCCGAACATGAATCGGAATCCGTTGCCCTTGTCCCAGTTCTCCTGGAACACGCGGCGGCGCTCTTCCTCGGAGACGCTCATCGCTTCGACGTCGCTTTCGGTGAACCCGAAGGCGACGACGGAGTTGCGGACCTGGTCCCAGATCGCGTCGAAGTCTTGCTTGGTGCGGTCGACCTCGGCCTGATCCACCGGCCCGTTCCCGGACGGCACGCAGTACTGCGGTGAGCGCTGGAAGACGGTGAGGTGGTCGGCGGTCTTGGCGGCGGCGACGATGAACTGGGTGCCGGTCGAGCCGGTGCCGATCACACCGACCCGCTTGCCGGTGATGTCCAGGTTCTCCGGCCAGGCGTTGGTGTGCACCAGCGGGCCTGCGAAGGTGTCCCGGCCCGGGATGTCGGGGATGTTGCTCTTCGCGAGCAGGCCGAGCGCGTTGACGAGGTACCGGGCGGTCAGGCTCTTGCCGTCGTCGGTGGTGACCGTCCACAGCTCGGTGTCGTCGTCGAAGACGGCGCTGGTCACCTCGGTGTTCAGCTGGATGTCCCGGCCCAGGTCGTACCGGTCGACGACGTGCTCGAGGTAAGCCAGGACGTCGGGTTGGTCGAGGTAGCGGGTGTTCCAGTCCCACTCTTGCAGCAGGTCCTTGTCGAAGGAGTAGCGGTAGACGAAGCCCTCGGTGTCGGACTTGGCGCCCGGGTACTTGTTGAAGTACCAGGTGCCGCCGACGCCGCCGCCCTTCTCGAAGGCCTTGACGGACAGGCCACGCTCGTTGCGCAGCTTGTGCAGCATGTAGATGCCGCCGAATCCGGCGCCGATGACGATGGCGTCGACGTCGGGTGTGGCCACGGTGCTCATGGATGCTCCTGGAAGGTCTCGGGACGTGGGCGTCTTGAGGCGGCGGTCAGCCGCGGTACCACTTCGCGATCGCGGCGATCTCCGCGTCGGCCTCGGGTGCGTTGCCTGCCATGAAGGGGAAGACGTGCTGCATGCCGTCGACGACCGAGAGCGTGACGCCGACCCCGGCCGCCTGGGCCTTCTCCGCGACCCGGGTGGCGTTGTCGACCAGGACCTCTGCCCCGCCTGCATTGACGTAGAGCGGCGGGAAACCGGTGAAGTCGGCGTAGAGCGGGTTCGCCAGCGGGGTCTTCGGGTCTATCTTCCCCTCGGCGAGGACGCCGGCGATCATGCCTTCGAGCAGCGGCACGGTGACCAGGGCGTCGGTCGCCTCGTTGGTCACCAGCGTCGTGCCGGTGTTCTCCATGTCCAGCCACGGCGAGAACGCGATCACCCGCCCCGGCAGCGGCAGGCCCCGGTCGCGGAGGGCCAAGGGGATGGCGATGGCCAGGTTCCCGCCTGCGGAGTCGCCGATCGTCGTGATGTCGGCGGGCGCGATCCCCTTCTCCGTCAGGGCCGTGAACGCTGCGACACCGTCATCGACCTGCGCGGGGTGCGGGTGCTCGGGCGCCCGACGGTAGTCGAGGACGAAGGAGGCGACGCCGAGCGCCTTGGCCAGGTGCGCCGCCAACTTGCGGTGGCTGGACGCGGACCCGACGGCGAAGCCGCCGCCGTGCGCGTAGAGCAGCACCTGTGAGGTGTCCGCGTCGGCAGGCAGCGTCCAGATCCCCGGCACGCCTCCGACGGTCTCCTCGCGGTAGGTCACGTCCTCGGGCTCGCGGGTGGGCTGGTGCCACTCGTCGAAGATGCTGCGGAACAGCCGAATGGTCAGATCGGGCGTGGTGGCGATGATGTGGGCCCAGTCGGCGTACAGCGCGCGGAGCGCATCCGACTCGGCCGAGGTGCCCGACGGGCGGGTCGATGGCGCCGTTGTCATCTGGATTCCTCCTCGAATCGTCGTGCCGTAGAGCCACTGTGGCGACGGCGCGAAGTCCGCGGGTGTTCCGTTCTGGAACACCACAGGTGAGGGCCGGCGTCTGAGACGCCGATCGGGCCGCCTGCGTTGGCGTTCGAGGCGTGCGGTGAGGCACCGTGGTGTGGAGTGGGCGATAGGGCCCGCGCAGCCGTGGGCGTCGCCGCGCTCTGACGGACACGAGGCAACGATGCGTCGAATCGAGAGCCGTCCTGCACCGACGCTGTCGCCTGCCCAGAGAGAACTGACCCGGCGCAGCCGGGAGATGCTCGTGCGCGGTGGGCTGCTGACCCAGCCACCCGGTCGCAGCGGTGTACCTCAGCACATCGAGAAGAGTTGGCGGCGCTGCGTCGGCGAGCAGGTGCCCGTCGCACCCGACCACATCGACTACCGGGAACCGGACGAAGCTGTCTCGGTGCTGCGTCGGGCGGCGATGCCGGTCCTGGACCGGCTGAAGGACAGCTTCGCCGACGTCCCGGTGGCCATGGTGCTGTCCGACGCGACCGGACTGATCGTCGCGCGCCACGTCGATGTCCGCCGCCAGCGCGACGTCATGGACCGGGCCAGTGCCGCGGAGGGCTTTGACTTCTCGGAGCACTCGATCGGCACGAACGGCATCGGCACCGTGCTCGCCGAGCGCCAGCCCGTGCTCGTCCGCGGCCCGGAGCACTACAACGCGCTGCTGGAAAACCTGACGTGTGCGGGGACTCCGATCATCGAGCCCTACACCGGTCGGATGGTCGGCTCGTTCTCGCTGGCGTGCTCGATGCGCGACGTCCACCCGCTGATGACGGTGATGGCGGGTGACATCGGACGGCAGATCGAGTCGCGGATCCTCGAGGGGACCGGAGACCGACACCGTCGACTCGTCCAGGCCTACCTCGCGATGGACCGGGCGAGCGCCGGGGCGTTCGTCGTCGACGAGGACACCGTGCTCGCCAACCGGCTCGGGCTCGTCCACACCGGGCCCGAGCTCCACCCGCTCCTGTGGCGATTCCTCAGCGAGCACGGGCCCACTGCGCCCGCTCGCATGCAGGTCCCGCTATCGGACGGTCTTCACGACGCCGTTGTCGAACCGGTCGACGACGGCGGCAGGGCGGCCTACAGCGTGCGGCTGCTCAGGCAGCGCTCCCGCGGACGACCGGACGCCACGTCGAGGAGGGTGGCAGGCAGCTCCGGTTCGGTCCGGCCGATCGCGGTTCGCGAACGGCTGCACTTCCACGACGACGTCGATCGGCAACTCGAGACTGCCGTACGGCACGGTGAGCTGGTCGCGCTCGTCGGGGCGGGCGGAACCGGCAAGCTCCGGACCGCGCTGCGCATTCTGCGCCGCCGCGGAGCCGACGACCCGCTGATCGTCGAGGCGCACCGGGATCCCGGTTGGTTCGCCGCGGCCTGTGCCGCAGCGGCCGACGGACGCGGCCTGGTGCTACGTCGGGTACACGCGTCGCCGTCTCCGTCCGTGGCACAGGTCGAGATGTTGGTCGAGACAGGGGTAGCGATCGCGCTCACGGTCGACCTCGAGGCCGCCGACGACGGCGTGGTCGCGATGGTGCGGCGGGCCGCCACCACCGTGAGACTGCCCGGTCTCGCCCAATGCCGCGAGCACCTGCCGTCGCTCGTGCAGGAAGTGCTGGCCGAGCGGCCCGCCCCGGAATCCGCGACGCGGTTCGCCCCTTCGGTGTGGGACCGCTTGGCGTCCTGGCCGTGGCCCGGGAACGTGGCCGAGCTCCACCACACCGTGGTGCTGCTGGCTCGCCGGGCCCGGGGCGGGATCGTCGAGATCGACGATCTGCCCGACGAGCTCCGCACACCCCGGCGCGAGCTGGGCATGCTGGAGTCAGCCGAGCGGGAGGCGGTAGCCGACGCCCTCCGAGCAGCGGGCGGCAACCGCGCTCACGCGGCTCGGGCGCTCGGTATCGGGCGCAACACCCTCTACCGCAAGATGCGCGAGTTCGGGATCACCTGATAGCTACGCCTCGGGCTGACCGTGTTGGCCACCACCCGCAACCTCGCCCGCGCCGATGTCCTGCGCGGGGTCGGCGTCGATCGCGTGATCCTGGACGAGGGCGCCGTCGCCGCTGGAGGCGCCTACAGCGGCGATGCCGCTGACTTGCCCCCCGCCGTGTTGCAGGACTTCCTCGACGATGTCGCCGCCCGCGCAGCCGTTCCGATCGCGCGCACCTATCGTCTCGACGAGATCGTTGAGGCGCACACCCTCATGGAGCACGGCAGCGCGGGCGGCAAACTGGTCGTCCCCTGAGTCGCTTAGCAGGCACGCGACCCTCGACGTCGCACCGCGGCGTTCTTCCCCCGATGCGGTGTTGTGGGGTGATCAGCGGATCGCCGAGCGCACGACGGCGGCGAAGCCCGCCGGGTCGACCAGGTGGGCGAAGTGGTCCAGTCCGGGCAGGTCGGTGATCGTCGCGTGCGGGATCACCTCGACGAGGGCGTGGGCCGACTCGTACAGGAACGGTGTGGTGGCGGTGCCCGCGATGAGGTGGGTGGGCGCGGAGATCGAGGCGTAGTGCTTGAGGTCCTCGCCGAGCCCGTCGATCTGCTCCAGCTCCCGGACCCAGGTCGGGGTCAGCGGGACGCAGGTGTCCCAGATCGGCGTCTTCCGGATCTCCGGGACGGCAACGGGCGGCACGCGGACGAAGTTGACCAATGCGAACTCGAAGGCCCCTTCGAGGTCGCCCGCGGCGACGAGATCGCGGTAGGCGGCCAGGGCCGCACCCGCGACCGGACCGTCTACGGCCAGCGGCGGCTCGAACAGCAGCAGGGTCCCGTCGAGGGCGTGGGTTTCGGCGTACGCGAGCGCGCAGAGCGCGCCGTAGGAATGGCCGAGCATGTGTGCGCCCGGACCGGCGACCGCCATGAGGGCGGCGATGTCCGCAACTTCGGTGGAGAGGTCGTAGGCCGTGGCGTCCCCGCTGCGGCCCCGGCCGCGGCGGTCGTGGACGTAGCAGGTGAAGTGCTGAGCGAGGTGTTCGGTGGCGGGGAGCCACTGCTCGGAGGTGGACACGCTGCCGTGGGTGATCACCAGAGCCGGCCCCGTACCGCGGCGGAGGTAGCCGATCGTGGTGCCGTCGGCCGAGGTCGTCGACTCGAGAGTGATGTCGGACATGGATCGCCTTTCGTCGGGGACGTGGTGCTCAGAGCCAACGCGGCAGTGGGGGTCGGTCGGCTGCGGTGATCCGGCCGGTCACCCAGCCCGCGAGGTCGGCGGCGGTTCCGGACACTGTCGCGGTGGCCGGTCCACCGAGCGGCCAGGTCCGATCGCGGTCGGTCGGGGTGAGGTGAAGAGCGGGGCAGTCGTCCTTGGCGGACAGGGCCGTGGTGACGTCGTCGAGGAGCAGGTCGACCACCTCGGCGGGGAGGTCGTCCATGCGCGCGCCGGTGTTGAGATCGACGGCGTGGAGCCAGACTTCGCGGATCCGCATCCAGGGCAGTTCGGCGGCGGGGATGGCGCGGCCGAGCGCACTGCGGACCTCTGCCTCCCACCGCGCGGCGGTCAACCGCGTCAGAGCGGTGTCCAGGGCGGTGGCGGTGTCGGCCAGCTGTGCGCGCAACGTGTCCGCAGGTAGGGCCGCAGATCGTTCGATCTCGGCGGCGCGCTGCTCGCGGTCGGCGTACATGGGCGTCTCGACGCCGGTCTGGGCCCAGGTGGCCAGCCTGACGAGCGCTTCGGCGTTGCGGGCGAGGTGTCCGATGACGTGCGCGCGACTCCAGCCCGGCAGCGTGCTGGGTCCGCGGAGGTCCTCGTCGCCGAGCTTGTCCACGACGGCGAGCAGGCGGGCCGTCCCCTCCCGCGTCCACGGCACCGTGGCGGCGACGTCGTGCCGATCGGTCACGCCGGGGCTCCCGCTCGCTCTGCGGCGAGGCGGTCGGCGATGTCGGCGCGCAACGCCTTCTTGTCGATCTTCCCGACCTTGGTCGCGGCGAGCTCCTCGACCAGGACGAGGTGTTCGGGCAGCTTGAACCGCGCGACGCCGCTGGCGTCCATGAAGCTGCGGATCTCCTCGAGCGTGAGGGTGGCCGCAGGCCGCGGAACGACGTAGACGCAGACGCGTTCGCCCAACTGCGGGTCGGGCATCGCCACGGCGGCCACCTGGGCGACGGCGGGCAGCTGGTAGACGAGGTTCTCGACCTCCTCGGCGGAGATCTTCTCGCCGCCGCGGTTGATCATGTCTTTGTCCCGCCCCTCGACGATCAGGTTGCCCGCGGGGGTGCGGCGGCAGATGTCGCCGGAGCGGTACCAGCCGTCGTCGGTGAAGGCGCGGGCGTTCTGGTCGGCAGCTTTGTAGTAGCCGCGCGGGGTGTAGGGGCCGCGGGTGAGCAGCGAGCCCGGCTCGCCGTCGGGGACGTCCTGGTCGAGTTCGTCGACGAGGCGGACCTCGTCGTCCGGGCACATCGGGCGGCCTTGGGTGGTGCAGACGACGTCGTCCGCGTCGTCGAGGCGGGTGTAGTTCAGCAGTCCCTCGGCCATCCCGAAGACCTGCTGCAGCGTGCACCCGAGCACCGGGCGCACCTTGCGGGCCAGCTCGTCGGCCAAGCGAGCGCCACCGACCTGCAGCACCCGCAGCGACGCCAGGTCGCCTGCGCCGTGTTCGGCTGCGTGATCGAGCCAGCGGCCCGCGATCGCCGGGACGACGGCGGTGTGGGTAACCCCCTCGGCGGCGATCGTCGCGAAGGCGCGTGCCGGTTCCGGCGAGGCCAGCATGACGACCATCCCACCCGCGAGCAGCGTTCCGAGGATGCCCGGGCAGGCCAGCGGGAAGTTGTGTCCCGCAGGCAGGCTCACCAGGTACACGGTGTCGGCGTCGATGCCCGCCATCGCGGCGCTGCGGCGCGCGTTGTAGGCGTAGTCGTCGTGGGTGCGGGCGATCAGCTTCGGCAGTCCGGTCGTCCCGCCGGAGAGCAGGAAGACCGCGACGTCCCGGCTGCCCGGTGCGGCGAGGCGGTCGAGACCGGGGCCGGGCGCGCACAGGGCACGCAGGTCGATGCTGGCGGACGCGACGTCGTCGCCCGCGACCAGGACGTGCCACGACCCGCCGGTCGCTTCCCGGACCTCGTCGGCGAGGTCGTGGGCGAGCGTCTGGTGGTCGAAGTCGCGGAGGCGGTCGGGTACGGCGATGGCGGTGGCCTCGGCGTGTCGGGCCAGATAGGCGAGCTCGGTGCGGCGGTGCGCGGGCAGGGCCGTCACCGGGACGATCCCGACGCGCAGGCACGCGAGGATCAGAACCACGAACTCCCATCCGTTGCCGAGCTGCACGACGATCCGGTCGCCCTTCGCCATCCCCAGATCGAGCAGCCGCGCCGCGGCGGCGTCGGCGCGGTCGACGAGCTCACGATGGGTCAGCCGCAGCCCGGCGGAGGGGTCGACGAGGGCGGGGGAGTCGGACCGTCGGTCGGCGACGTCACGGAGCAGGGCGTCCAGTGGGACGCCCGCCCAGTAGCCCTTGGCGACGTAGTCGGCCACCGCGGCGTCGGGCCATGGCACGGTGTGGTCACTGATCGGGGTGGGCATCGGGGGCCTCCTTCGAAGCGGCGCGGGTCAGGACGACGGCGTCCAGCGCGATCAGGCCGTCGGAGGTGAGGCGGAGCGGGTTGATCTCGATCTCGTCCAGGTCGGGGTTGGCCACGAGCAGGTCGCCCAGCCGCGCGGCGACCCGACCGAGCTCGGCCGGGTCGAGGACGGGGCCGCCCCGCCACCCGTCGAGCAATGCGCGGCCTGCCAGCTCGGCGGGCATCTCGGCGGCTTCCTCGGGGGTGAGCGGGGCCAGGCGGATGGCGACGTCGGCGAGGGCTTCCGCGGTCGTTCCGCCGAGCCCGAGCAGCAGGATCGGGCCGAAGACCGGATCGCGGCGGGCTCCGAGGACCAGGTCCACCCCCGCCGGCGCCATGGCCTCGACCAGGTATCGGGTTGCGCCGATGGCCTCGAGGCGGTCGAGGGCCTCGTCGAGATCGGTCGGGGTGGCGATGCCGAGGTGGACGCCGCCGATGTCGGTCTTGTGCAGCACGTCGGCGTCGAGGATCTTCACCGC
>Ga0105239_10007723_pt1 | contig 12310 bp, 10 predicted proteins | sample KBSC44metaG_FD_92761 | JGI IMG/M metagenome (GOLD analysis project Ga0105239, IMG submission 92761) | Corn rhizosphere microbial communities from Kellogg Biological Station, Michigan, USA - KBS C4-4 metaG | ecosystem: Host-associated > Plants > Roots > Rhizosphere > Soil | place: Michigan, USA...
CTCTACTGGACAGTGCCGCCCCGTTTAAGGTATCTTCCTGCCAGTGTCATCGGTCATGCTCCCGGGTTCGCTTCTGTCCTCTATGAGAAGGCTTAAGGGGTTGGGGACAGGCATCGAAGACCAGATTGGCAGGGAGGGGCGCTGTGCGGAAGGGGATCGTGTTACTACTGACGCTGGGTCTGGCGACATTATGGGGCTGCCCAAAACCTCATGGGAGGCAGACTGCCGACAAGCCGAAGCATATCTATGTCGCGGATACCATCAATCACCGCATCGTTCGCATCGATGATATGGCCGGGAAAGGCTGGAAGTCGCTGGGAACGATCGCGAGTCTGGAGACCAACCATTTCGACAAGCCGCGGGGGCTCTATGTGAATGAAGACGAGCATATCTATGTCGCCGACACCGGCAACTGCCGCATCGTACGTATGGATGATATGGAGGGCCTGAACTGGGAGGTCTTTGGGCGACGCGGCGAAGGCGCCTCACAGTTCAACCAACCGACTTCGGTCTACATCGACGGCAGCGAACACCTGCATGTCGCCGATAAAAACAACGACCGCATCACCGTCACCGATGATATGACCGGTACCCATTGGATCGAGCTTGGTAAGCAGGGAACCCGGGAAAATCAGTTCAGTTACCCCACCGCCATCTTTGTCGATGCCTCCGAACATATCTACGTTGCGGATACGATGAACCTGCCGGCCGACGTCACCAACAACCGCATCGTGCGTATGGACGATATGTACGGCCTGAACTGGGTCAGTTTTGCCGGGCCGTTCTCCCATCCTTCCGGGCTCTTTGTCGATCACGCGAATCATATCTACCTCGCCGATACCGGCAACAACCGTATTGCCAGAATGGACGATATGAAAGGGAAGAACCTCGTTTTTCTGGGAGGTCCGGGAGGCGGTCCGCTCAAGTTCAACCAGCCGATCGGAATTTTCGTGGACGATGACGGGCATATCTACATCGCCGACTCCGGGAACGATCGTATCGTGCGTATCGAGGATATGGCCGGCAAAGGCTGGACCGCTTTTGGAACTTCCGGCAAAGGCGACGGTCAGTTCAACACCCCCAGCGGCATATTCGTGCGGTAACGTACCGATTTGCAGGGGTATAATAGATTCAGGCGCTTATAATACGACCGGCTGTAGCTCGCTTTCATCGGGAAGCGGGGCATCAGAGAGGATACGTGCAGCAAGTGAACAATAACACCGGTTCCGTCGTTCCCATCGTTCCCGTCATGGTTGTCGACGATCATGAGATATGGCGGGATGGCGTACGCAGTATGCTTAAAAACACCGAGTTCGAAGTCGTCGGTGAAGCGGCCTCAGGGAAAGAGGCGCTCGATACCATCGCCGACATCCAACCCCGACTGGTGCTTCTGGACATCCGGATGGCCGGGGGGGACGGTTTCGAGACGTTGACCGCGCTCAAAAGCTACTCGTCCCAACTCTCCGTGGTGATGCTGACGACCTACAGCAATCCGACGTATATGGCGCGCGCCGTCGCCGGAGGAGCCTCCGGCTATATGCTCAAAGGCGTCAAACGTCAGGAACTGCTCGACTCGCTACGCAAGGTCGCGGGCGGGGAGATCCTGCTTTCGCGCGAAGATCTGGTCCACTCCTTGCGCTGCGTGAGCGAGAACAGCCATGGATCTGAGGAGTTGTCGGAGCCGTTGACGCCGCGCGAAGTGGAAGTGCTGCGGCTGCTGGCGACGGGGCTTTCCAATCGGGATATCGCCTCCCTGCTCTTTATCGGAGAGGGGACGGTCAAGACCCATGTGGAGCACATCATCGGCAAACTTGCGGTTTCCGATCGCGTGCAGGCTGCCGTCTGGGCCGCCCGGCAGGGACTGGTACAGACGCTCTGATCCCTTGTCCCGGCAATGAATTGCCGTAAGCTTAGAAATCGTTTTCATGGGGCACACCGGAGCGTGCGGCCACCACCGCGTCCTGGGGGATCGGGAAGACCGCTCGAATCCGAGTGCCCTCCCCGGGAACGCTGAAGATCTCAAAACTGCCGTGCAGCAGATTGACGTGTTCCTGCATGCTGTGCAGGCCGAGATGATCGTACTCTTTGCGCTTGGCCTGCGCCTCGAAGCCTTTGCCCCAATCCCGCACTTCCAGGGTCAGACGGGCCGGGACCGTTTTGGTCGCGACTTCACTTCTCAACGATACCTGCACATGGTTCGTCTCCGCATGTTTGCGGGCATTGCCGATCGCCTCTTGCGCCACCCGATAGACCGCCGTCTCCAGCACCGCTTCAAAGCGCCGATTGGCGATATTATGGCGCAGATCCGCCAGCACCCAGTTGGCGCGCTGTTTCTCTTCGATCAGCAGTTGTTCCAGGGCGCCGGTCAATCCGAGATCCTCCAGCGCGAGAGATCGCAGATTGTTGACGACGCGCCGGGCCTCCAGCACCGCTTGCGACAGATATTTCAGCCCCTTCCCCAGATCTTCCGGTATCGGCTCCTGAGACTCGCTGTAGCGTTCGGCATAGGTATCCAGAAAGGCCTGTGACGCCATCACATACTGGGTCAGACCGTCGTGCAGTTCGTACGCCACCGCCCGGCGCTCCTCCTCCAGCATATTGATAAATCCGTGGGTCAGCAGTTGCTGCTGTTTGAAGATCTGCTCCTCCGCCTGCTTCCGATCCGAGATATCGATGGTCACTCCCCGCAGTCCGATCGTCTCCCCGCCCTCGTCTTGAATAGGCAGCAGACTGGTATCGACCCAGATGGTCCGCCCGTCCTTCGTCTGCCAGCGGAACTCCAGGTCCCGGCGCTCGCCGGTGCGGCGGATCGTCTCCAGTTCCTGAACCACCATCGTCCGGTCGGCCGGGTGAATGATTCGCAGCCAGAACTCCCGGCTGCTCAACCACTCCGAGGTCGAGTAACCCAGCATATTGCGCACATAGTCGCTGACGAAATCCGCGCGCAGAGAGCGAATCTCTTCCCCCTCCCAGACCTCCCAGAGTACGGCCGGCACATGGACCAGGATGTCCCGCAAGCGTTCGCCTTTCTGTTGGAGTTGCTGGGTCAGGCGCAGATTTTCGAAGGCGATTCCCGCTTCATTGGCAAAGACCGAGAGGAGATGGATATCCTCTTCCGAAATCGGTGTCGGCGTGCCGGAGGGATTCGGGCGCAGGATGCTGATGGTGCCGATAATCCCGGTGCGGTTCCCTATCGGCATCACGACCGAGGAGCCCGAGAGGTTGTACTTATCGACGGTGGGCTGATGGTGACGTGAGGAGCGTATATCGGTCACTCCGAGCGTTTTCCCGGTGCGCCACACATACGCCAGAATATCTTCGTCCGGATGATCCTCGTCGTACAGTACGCGGACGGTGTCCCGCACGACTCCCGGGGGAAAACCGTGTCCCGCAACCCCCTCGATGGTGTAGTCTTCCTGGTTGACGATGCAGAGCATGACCCAATCGAGGGGCAAAGCGCCGGTAACGGCCTCGACGATGAACTGATAGAGTTGATTCAGGCTGGTGGCTTCATGCAGGCGCGCGCTATGGCGATCGATCAGCGCCAACTTGTTCTGATGTCGTTGCAAAGCCTGCTGCGTCTCTTGCAACGCCGCTTTGAGTTCGTCTATCTGACTTTGATAGTGCTGAGTTTCCGTTCTCGGCACGCTGGAACCCGGATCCGATTCCATAGGTGTTTCTCTCCGCGTGTGGGGGTGGATGGGCTCTAAACTTCCTGTTGCTGTTTCCATAGCCTCCCAAACTTTCCAATGACGCTTCTATCATTATAACGTCACTCTACGATTTCTGCCTTCTGCCGTTCGACAGATTTTGTGCTGCTGTGGGCGCACATCTTTTGAGGCGTCTCACTCTCCGATTCAAAATGTGCCGATTCGCGGATGCGTTCCGGAGCATGTGAAGACATACTGAAAAGAGGATTTGAAAGAGAGGAAATGCGCGATGGTCAGTATGGATGTAAAACCCTATAAAGTGCCTCTGGGAGAGCGCCTGCTCGCTCAAGGGCTGATCAACGAGCGACAGTTGAATCAGGCGTTGGAATACCAGCAAGAGACACGCATGTTCCTGGGACAGGCGCTGGTTTCGTTGGGATTTCTCAATATGGCGACCGTCGGGCCTACGCTGGAAGAGACTTCGGGTTTCCCCTATGTGGACCTCTCCAGCACCGACATCGATTTTGACGCAGCCCGCCTGCTTCCCGAAGCTTTCGCGCGTGAAAAACGGGTGCTGCTGTTTGCAGCGGACGATGTGACAGCCTCCGTAGCCATGATCGATCCGCTGAACCTCGCACTGGTGGACGATCTGCGTGGCCGTCTGAACAGACGCATCCAGCCGCATATCGTCTTCGAGACGGACCTGATGGACGCCGTCGGTCGTGTCTACGATATACGCATGCGAACGCAGAAAGTGCTCGACGAGATCGCGGAGACGCCGATCACGGTGGATCCGGAGCTCTCGGTAGACACCCTGATCGGCCTGGCCGAAGATGCGCCTATCGTGCGATTGGTAAACAGTCTGATTCAGTCGGCCGTCTCGGGAGGCGCCAGCGACCTCCATATCGAGCCCCAGGAGAAGGGGGTCCGCATCCGTTTCCGGCAGGATGGCGTGCTGTATGAGCAGGCGACGATCCCTCGGCAGCATCTGGCAGCCGTCGCCTCCCGTATCAAGATTATGGCCTCGATGAACATCGCGGAACGGCGTCGCCCCCAGGACGGACGTATCGCCTTCCGCGCTTCCAACGGCCTCCAGTACGATCTGCGCGTCAGCTCACTGCCGCTCATCTACGGCGAAAAGATCGTTATGCGCGTCCTGGCAAAGAACAGCTCTTTCGCCAACTCCGCCACCCTGGGCTTTTTCCCGCCGCAGAAAGCGACCTTCGAGAACTTCATCAAGCAGGCGCACGGCCTCATGCTGGTCACCGGCCCGACGGGGTCCGGTAAGTCCACGACCCTGTTCGCCGCGCTCAATCAGATCAACGATTCCACCCGCAATATCAATACCGTCGAAGATCCGGTCGAGTATAACGTGCCCGGAGTCAATCAGATGCAGGTCAACTCGCAGATCGGCGTGACATTCGCCGCCGGGCTGCGCACTCTGCTCCGCCAGGACCCGGATGTCGTCATGGTCGGTGAGATCCGCGATAAAGAGACGGCGGAGATGGCGGTCCAGGCCGCGCTGACCGGCCACCTTGTGCTCTCGACGCTGCATACCAACAGCGCCGCGGGCGCGCTCACCCGTCTGCTGAACATGGGAGTCGAGCCCTTCCTGATCACCTCATCCCTGATTGGAACGATCGGCCAGAGACTGCTGCGGACCATCTGCCCGCACTGCCGGGAACCAGGACCCGTCGATTACGACAAACTGGCGATGCTGGGCTGTACGGATCGGTCTCGGATCCCGGCGACCCTGCCGGTAGGGCGCGGCTGTGAAAAGTGCGGAGGGCGCGGTATGAAAGGCCGAACTGCCGTCTATGAGTTGATGCCGATGTCGGACACCATCCGCGAGATGGTGATGCGCGGCGAGCCTACCGAGGTGATCCATCAGCAGGCCATCAGTACAGGAATGCTCACGATGCGCAACGCCGGACTGGAAAAGGTCCTCCTGGGGCAGGTGACGCCCGATGAACTGTTGCGCGTGCTGTTTTCGGAGGGAGTCTAACCAATATGGCGGTTTTTACTTATGTCGCTCGCGACCAGGAGGGCAATCGACGCCAGGGCACGATCGAAGGACGCGACCTGGGAGAGGCCCGCGATAACGTGCGGGCTCGCGACCTCTTCATCGTCAATATCAAACCGCGTGTCGAGACCACAAAGTCGTTTCAGTTTCGCAAGAAGAAGGTAAAGCTGGGGGATCTGGTGGTCATGAGCCGCCAGTTGGCCACCCTGTTCCGGTCGGGGATCTCCCTGCTGGACTGTCTTTACGCCGCCTCCCGCCAGTCCGAGAGTCCGGTTCTGGCGGCGGCGTTGGAGGGGGTGCGCGTCGCCGTCATGGGCGGCAGCACGCTGACGGATGGCATGCGGCTGTACCCTGAAGTGTTCAATATCAAGTTTATCGCGCTGGCCCAGGCCGGTGAGGCGGGCGGAGTACTCGACCAGACGCTGGAAGTCGCGGCGGATCAGTTCGACCGGGAGGCGGAGCTTGCGGAGAAGATCAAAGCAGCGGCCGTCTACCCGACCATCGTCATCTGCGCCTGCGTCGGCGTCGTGGTCTTCATGCTCGTCTTCATCGTGCCGGTCTTCGCCAATGTCTACGCACAGTTCCACGCCAAACTGCCGGCGCTGACCACGATGTTGATTACTGTCAGTCACATTCTGGTCTCGTTCTGGTGGATGGTCTTAGGCACTGTGATCGCCCTTGCGCAGGTGTGGAAGCGTTTTGTGAAGACGCCTTATGGGATGCGGTTCTTTCATCGGCTGCAACTCAAGATCCCGCTGCTCGGCAAACTGAATCGTAAGGTCGCTGTGGCCAGATTTACCGAGACCTTTTCGGGAGCGGTCACCGCAGGGATTCCGATCATTCAGGCCCTCTCCGTCTCCGGGCAGACGACCGGCAATGTCATTATCATGGATGCCATCGAGCGGGCTTCGCTCCAGGTGCAGGAGGGCGCGCAGTTGGCGCCCGCGCTGGAGGCCTCGGGAGAGTTTCCTCCCATGATCGTCTATATGATCGCGGCAGGCGAGCAGTCCGGTAGTCTGGACATCATGCTGGCCGAGATCACCCGTTTCTATAGCCGCGACATCGAGTACGCGGTAGGGCGACTGACGCGTGCCATGGAGCCTTTGATGACGATTCTGATCGGTATCATCGTGCTTTTCATCCTGCTCGCGCTCTATATGCCCGTCTTCAACATGACCCAGGTCATTCAGAAGTAGGCGATCGTTCCTCGGGGCGGCGGACAAAATCTGCCGTTCCGCAGATGTCCATTCGCCTGCCCCTGGCTTACAATAAGCCATCGAAGTCGAGACGGTCTCATTCCTGCCGACTTTCGCGCTTCGTCCTTAAAGGAGAGTTCTATGTCCCGAACGTCAATGCTCACATCTCCCCGAAACCGCAAAGGTTTCACCCTTATCGAACTGCTGGTCGTCGTTCTGATCCTCGCGATCCTGATGGCCGTCGCGCTGCCGCTCTACCTGAGCGCCGTCGCCGACTCCCAGAAGAAGACCTGCCGCGCCAACATGCAGACCATCGCCAATGCCGTCGCTGCGGCTCGCGTCAAGAGCGGCGCTGCTGACTACACCACGCTGATCTCGGGTGGCGTCACCACCAGCAACATTCCCGACCTGAACGCGGTTCCGGTCTGCCCGAGCGCCGGCGCCTACTCGCTGGTCGCCGGCACCGGCGGCGCGACCTCCTTCAAGGTCAGCTGCACCGTTCACTCGACCTTCGAGCCGGGCGTCGACAGCCAGTAATTTCTGTCCCATCCTGCGGCCTGAACAGGCCACCATACGAGGCTCCGACAGGTTTTATCGAAACATGTCGGAGTCTCTGCTTTCTCTTCGCAAAAGGTCGCTTGCGCTCCTATGGCCAGACCTTCCAATGCATATCCTTTTTATCAAGGGAGCCCACGATGCGTTTCATCCCACAATCGATTTATGGTCGTCTGCGCGCAGGCCTGTTGCTCATACCGACCGCTGGACTCTGTGCCCTTACCCCGGCCCACTCCCAGCAGATCACCGCGCCCGCTCCCGTTCCAGGAGGGGCATCCACTCTTTTTTCCGCCGTCGCGCCCAATCCTTTTCCCTCCGTCCCGGTCAAGTTGGTGAAGAGCGCCCCCAAGAATATCGCGGGAATACGCCGGAACTTTGCCAAAATGCCCGCCGCCTTCGAGCGCAATCGAGGGCAGGCGGATTCGCATGTGCAGTTCGTGGTCCATCAACCGCACTCCACGCTTTTCCTCACACCGACGGAAGCGGTTTTTGCGCTCGACAGGCCCCAGGAAGGCGCTCTGTCTGCTGCAGATCGTTCGAAGAGATCCAAAAGCGTCCCCACTTCGGTGCTGCGCATGCAGTTGGTCGGGGGGAATGAGAAGGCGGAAGCCGGCGGAGAAAAAGCGCTGAAGGCCGGGGTCAACTACTTTATCGGCAGCGATCCCCGCCGCTGGCAGACGCAGGTCTCCACGTATGAAAGAGCGCGCTATAGCGGCGTTTACCACGGTATAGACGTGGTCTACTATGGAAACCGAGAGCACCTGGAGTACGATTTCGTCGTCGCCCCCCACGCCCGCCCCGATCAGATCGCCCTGCGGTTCGCCGGCGCGGACAGAGTGCATATCGACAGCGCAGGCGATCTGAAAGTCAGCCTGCCGGGCCAGACACTGACGTGGCAGCGCCCCACGGTCTACCAGGAGAGCAAAACAGGCCGCCGACAGGTAGCCTGCCGATATCTGCTTTCGCAGGACGCTCAGGGCAACTCTGTCCTGCGCTTCGCGCTGGGCCATTACGATACGTCGCGAAGTCTGGTGATCGATCCGGCCCTGATCTACTCTACTTTTCTGGGGGGCAGCACCGGAGATGCAGGCAACGGGATTGCGGTCGACTCCTCGGGCAACGCCTATATCACCGGCTATACGAGTTCGAGCGACTTTCCTGTGACCTCCGGGGTCTTTCAGAATACGAGGAATAGTGTCAGTCGCTCCAACGCCTTCGTTACGAAACTCAACGCCGACGGCACCTCACTCATCTACTCCACCTATCTGGGCGGCAGCGTCTACGAAGCGGGCAACGGCATCGCCATCGACTCCTCCGGCAACGCCTACGTGACGGGTGAAACCGACTCGACCAATTTTCCCACCACGAGCAGTCCGTACCAGGGCGTCAACCATAGTGGCGCAACGACATTCGTGACGAAACTCAACCCCACGGGAACCGCTCTCGTCTACTCCACCTATCTGGGCGGATCGAGCAGCGAAGCGGGCAACAGTATTGCCGTCGACTCTGCGGGCAGCGCCTATGTGACCGGCTTTACCAGTTCCAGCGACTTTCCGGCCAGCCCGCAAGGCTTTCAGAGGACAAAACACAGCGCGAACAGCACGAACGCCTTCGTCACCAAATTCAGCCCCGATGGCAGCACATTGACCTACTCAACCTATCTGGGCGGCGCCACTTATGAGGTCGCCAACGGCATCGTGGTCGACTCCGCGGGCAGCGCCTATGTGACAGGCTACTCCGCCTCCAGCGACTTTCCGACCACCTCCGGAGCGTATCAGTCCAGCAACCAGAGTAACGGTCGCACCAACGCGTTTGTGACGAAACTGAGTGCGGATGGCGGCTCCCTGGTCTACTCGACCTATCTGGGCGGCAGCGGCTACGAATCGGGCAACGGCATCGCCCTCGATTCGACCGGCAACGCCTACGTGACAGGCTATACGGGTTCGACGAACTTCCCCACGACCTCCGCCGCCTACCAGAGGACAAATACCAGCGCTGCCGGATCGAGCGCCTTCGTCACGAAACTCAACCCGACCGGCACCGCCCTGGTCTGCTCCACCTTTCTGGGCGGCACCGGCTACGAATCGGGGAGCAGTATCGCGATCGACTCCGCCGGAGATGCCTTCCTGACCGGCTACACGGTCTCGACCGACTTTCCTACCACGGCAGGCGCGAACCAGACGACCAAACGCACGGTGAGCGGCAGTCTCTACGGCTTCTTTACCAAACTGACCCCGACCTTCTCCGGCCTTCTCTACTCGACCTATCTGGGCGGCAGCAGCGGCGACAAAGGCAACGGCATTGCGGTGGGGGCGAATGGGAACGCCTATATCACGGGATCCACAGGCTCTACCGATTTCCCGGTGACCGCAGGGGCGCTGCAGGGAACCAATAAAGGCGGCGGCAACGGCAACGGCTTTGTCACCAAACTGAATCCGAACGCCACGGCGGCCCACGTGCTCGTCGATCTCAACGGCGACGGCAGGAGCGATATGATCCTGCAAAACCCGAGCAGCGGCCAGGGAACCATCTGGTTTATGAACGGTTTCAACTACCTCGGCTACTCGAATCTCTCTCTCAACGCCGGGAAAAACTATACCCTGGTCGGAAAGGGCGATTTTGCCGGTACCGGTTCCACCGCCTTCGTATTCCAGAGTCAAGTCAACAACAGCCTCTTATACTGGTACGGTCAGGGGGCTGCCCACACAAACATCACCGGAGGAGACAATGTCAATGTAGTCCCGCAAGCGGGCTGGAAGGCTGTCGCTATCGGAGACTTTAACGGCGACGGCAAATCCGACCTGGTGTTTCAGAGCCAGACGACCAATCAGGTTTCGATCTGGTTTATGAATGCGCAGTACTATCAGAGCGGCGTCCTGATGCCCTACACGCCGCCTGCGGGCTGGGTGGTGGCCGGTGCGGGAGACTTCAACGGCGATGGGCAAACGGATCTCGCCTTCCAGAACGTGAATACTGGCCAGGTCTCTATCTGGTTTATGAACGGTTCGACCTATAGCAGTGGGGCGATCGTGACGACAACGGTCGCACCCGGCTGGAACCTCGTCGGAGTGGCGGACTATAACGGCGACGGTTATGCGGATCTGCTGCTGCAAAATGTGAGCACCGCGCAGGGCGCCATGTGGTTTATGAACGGCACCACGTATCTGGGAGGCAGCCTGCTCTCTCTCAGCCCGCTCCAGGGCTGGAGTATCGTCGGACCGAAGTAGCGCCCGGCTCCCTGGCGCGCGGACTCCCACCTCGCAAGACGTGGGAGTCCGCGCTGCCCGCTTAGATTCCCAATTCCTGGTTGCGTATCCTGATAATTAGCTGGCGATGCTACAAAATGTGCCATTTCGCGGATGTCTTTGTAGCCGCTCGCTGGATACAATAGTCTCACCAGTAGCCCGCAGTTTTATGAGCATTGCCTTATTCCCATTCTGTCCCGACAAGGAGGCTCCTATGCTTCACCATCGACGGTTCGCCGCAGCGCAAAAGCGTTCAGGTTTCACGCTTATAGAACTGCTGGTCGTCGTATTAATACTCGCCATTTTGATGGCTGTCGCGCTGCCGCTCTACCTGAGCGCCGTCGAAGACTCCCAGAAGAAGACCTGCCGTACGAACCTGCACACGATTTCGAACGCCGTAGAGGCCGCACGCGTCAAGAGCGGGGCGGTGGACTACAGCGCTCTGATCACCGGAGGCGTCAGCACAACCAACATTCCGGATCTGAGCGTCATTCCGATCTGCCCAACCGGGGGCACTTACTCGCTCGTCACCGGCACCGGTGGCGCCAGTTCCTTCAAGGTGAGTTGCACCATACACTCGACCTTCGAGCCGGGCGTCGACCATAACTAGTTTCTCGCTCTCTCCGCGATTTAACCGATCGCGCCATGGGGCTCCAATGGGGTTGTCACAGCCCGTTGGAGCCTCATTGCTGTCTCTCGGATCTCGGACCACTTCAAACCTGGTGGGCCGTTCGGCAAAATCTGCCGAATCGCGGATGGCTTCTGACGGGTCTTCGGATTACAATAACGATGCCGGTGTTCACTGTTTCATGAGCACTAAAGTATTCAACTTCCGCACTGTCAAGGAGACACCATGCTTCGCAACCGAATGCTCACTTCTTCCCGGAACCGCAAAGGTTTCACGCTTATCGAACTGCTGGTCGTCGTTCTGATCCTCGCGATCCTGATGGCCGTCGCGCTGCCGCTCTACCTGAGCGCCGTGGCCGACTCCCAGAAGAAGACCTGCCGCGCCAACATGCAGACCATCGCCAATGCGATCGCCGCGGCGCGTGTCAAGACCGGCGCCGCCGACTATACAGCCTCTGTGGGTGTGACCCCGACCACCACCCTCATCCCCGACCTCAACTCCATTCCGGTCTGCCCGAGCGCCGGCACCTACTCGATCGCGGACGGAACGGCCACACCCGCCAAGTCCTCCTTCAAAGTCGTCTGCTCCACCGGCCTGGTTTCGGCGGGCGGACATGGATCGTTTGAGCCGGGCGTAGACAGCCAGTAATTTCTGTCTCTCCCTCACCATCTGATCGACGGAGTCACGAGGCTTCGATGGGATTACTACCACCCATCGAAGCCTCGTTTTTCAGGCTTTTCATGTCGTCGTTTTTCTCTCTCGGCTCGTACCGGGTGATCGCCCGTCAAAATGTGCCGATTCGCGGATGTCTTCTCTCCGGCTCATGGCCTACAATAGTGTCAATGGAGCCTTAACGTTCCAGAGGCAATACCTCAGTCTCATTTCGCTTGAAAAGGAAACATAAATGCTTCGCAACCGAATGCTCACTTCTTCCCGGAACCGCAAAGGTTTCACGCTTATCGAACTGCTGGTCGTCGTTCTGATCCTCGCGATCCTGATGGCCGTCGCGCTGC
>Ga0105239_10007725_pt1 | contig 12308 bp, 10 predicted proteins | sample KBSC44metaG_FD_92761 | JGI IMG/M metagenome (GOLD analysis project Ga0105239, IMG submission 92761) | Corn rhizosphere microbial communities from Kellogg Biological Station, Michigan, USA - KBS C4-4 metaG | ecosystem: Host-associated > Plants > Roots > Rhizosphere > Soil | place: Michigan, USA...
CATACGGACTGTCTCTAATTCCACCATCTCATCAATTTGCCAGTGTGGGTCATTGGCAGTTATTAGTTCGTGGCAACGATCTAGATGAGGCTCCGCAGCCGGAGCAGCCCACACAGCTCGAGCCAGTGAATCAATCTGCTCGCGACGATGGCGACGAATACCACTCGCAGCCGCAGTGACTGCAAGCTGTTCCGCAGAGACAAAGCCAGGCAGGCCATATAGTTCTTGTTCTAAATCATCAAGCTCCGCCCAATACTCGGCTGCGCCTGGTATGATTTTCATTGGGCCATGGTATCACTCTGGGAAATTTTGCGCGGTGACCTTTATCACATAAATCGGCAGCGCATGCAACTCTTAACTATACTGCCCCGAGCCGCTACTCAAACTTATTAAAAAATAGTGCGGCCGCATGTGCCACCACCCGGCTAGTCTCTGGCAGGCTCTCAACATCAAGCGGTAATGTATTAATACTCTGATCCCATTCATCAGGAAATCCCTCAACCGTCAATCGCGGGCCTCTCGGCTCACCAGCATCATATACAGAAGCTTGGTGGTCATAAACAACTAACATCTGCCGACCACCTCGTCTTAGGCGCACCAGATTGGGCTCAAACAGTACCTCCCCCGTTACGGGATTACTGTTGTCGTGACCGCCAAGGCAAAGCTCAACATCGGTCATCCACGGGGCTGTACTAAAATATAAGACGCGGCCCGGTTGAGAGCTAACAGGGGCAGGCGATAAATCCAGCTCGGACATACCCCCAAGGTATGCATGAAACGCAAGGTGTAACAATGTCTGAACCTTACCGTTAGCCGCCCGAGGTCGAAATTCTCCTCTTAAAGCCATGCCGAATGATCGCTCTATGTCTAAACCTTGCCGTGGACGCTGCATAGGGACGTGCTCCTAGGTTACACACCTACCTCAGTATCACATTGTTGTCATTTCGGCGAAGTATAAGATTTCACATTTTTTACAGGACGTACATAAAAAGGCCTGCGAGAGGGGGTGGGCACCGCTCGCAGGCCTGTTTATGGAGACAATCTTTTAGGATTATCTCCGTCCACCCTTCAACCCACCACGGAAGCGAAACATCAGCATCAAATATAGTAAGATGTGTGTCTCCCACTTTTAAGGGCGGGAACCGTTTAGGCTCGCTGGATACCGGGATATCTGCAACCGAAATTGCGGACTTCTCGTTAAAGGGGTTAGTTTGTTTTAGAGCCCCGTGTCCTTTAATTGGACTTGGAAGAGAAAAGTGGAGGGTAACAACTTGTTCTAACTCTAAAACAATCTAACAAATGTTAGAATGGGGGATATAAGGTGCGTAAGAGGTGTGACCACGACTTACAGTTTGCTATTCTAGCAAAAACATGCCCTTATGTCAATACTTTTTAATATTATTGTATGGAAGTAAAAAAGCTTACACTGCATGATAATGCTTATCCTTTGGACTTGGCGAACATCGCTAAGCCGCCAGAGGTGCTGTATTACGTGGGTGCCGATCCGTCTGAATGGCTGAATAGACCCCGTGTTGCCGTCGTGGGCAGTCGGAGTGTTACCCCTTATGGCAAGCAAGTGACCGAAAAGCTCAGCCGTGAACTGGCGGAGCAGGGGGTGGTTATTATTAGCGGTCTGGCACTTGGGGTGGATGGCATTGCACACGCAGCCTGCTTAGACGCCGGTGGCACCACAGTGGCCGTTTTAGCCAATGGCCTAGACAAGGTGTATCCGGCCAATCACACAGCATTAGCCCGGCGCATTATAGAGCAGGGCGGCACACTAATTAGTGAATATCCCGTGGGCACACCCAGCCTTAGGCATCAGTTTATCGCCCGCAACCGAATTGTAGCCGGTCTAGCCCAGGCCTTATTAATTACCGAAGCCGCCGAGAAGAGTGGCACCCTCCACACCGCCCGTTTTGCGCTGGAGCAGGGGCAAGACGTGTTGGCCGTTCCGGGCAGCATTTTTAGCCCCAACAGCGCCGGCACCAACAATCTAATCCGCAGCGGCGCCGTACCCGTTACCTGTGCCAAAGATGTGTTATATGCGCTTGGCATTGATACAGCCGTAACCAATACAGCCCGACTGCGTGGCAACAACGCCGACGAACAAACACTTATCGATTTGCTGCAAACCGGTATAACCGACGGCCACGCACTATTAGTGCAATCAACATTATCAGCGCCAGTATTCAACCAGGCACTAACTATGCTAGAAATCAGCGGCAAAATCCGTTCCCTTGGCAATAATCACTGGGCAATTAAGTAAGCGACCGGAGTGATCCAGCGGCGTGTCCTATAAAAAAGGGTAAGCAAGCGCCACAGGCTGAGCTGCAAGGCTCACCTGTAGAGCGCCCTATTTTTATAGGACACGCCGCTGGATCACCGCATCAAAGCGCCTATGCTACACTTTTAGTATGAAGAAAGCTATCTCTCTAGGGGTTTTGATCTTCGGTTCACTAGGCGGCTGGCTGGGTACGGTAATTGACCATGGCAATGGTTTTGGCGGCTGGGCAATACTGCTTACTGCCATTGGCTCATTTTTCGGCATTTGGGTGGGCTACAAAGTTGGCCAGTATTATTTATAATCACCGGCAACCCTAATTCTTCTTGCAATTGAAGTAGCTTTTGCGTTAAGCTTACGCACTGTATCCAGGCATAACGCTTTCGTCTAGCAAACATGCCGTATAAACACGTTATACTTAATAAAATATGGCCAAAAACTTAGTAATTGTAGAGTCCCCAGCAAAAGCAAAAACTATCGAGAAATACCTCGGTAGTGATTATGTGGTGAAAAGTTCTATTGGGCACATCCGTGGTTTGCCTAGTAAAAACGGCAGTGTTGACGTTGCCAACAACTTCGCCCCAAAATTCGAAGTTGACCCCGGTAAAAAGAAGGTAATCAGCGAACTGAAGACAGCTGCAAAGGCCGCCACTACCGTACTACTCGCAAGTGATGAAGACCGCGAAGGAGAGGCCATTGCCTGGCACGTGGCCGAAGTTCTTAAGTTAGATCCAAAGACTACCAAGCGCATTGTGTTCCACGAGATCACCAAAAACGCCCTCGACGAAGCCGTTAAAAATCCTCGTACTATCGATATGAACCTGGTCGAGGCCCAGCAAGCCCGCCAATCGCTCGACTATCTAGTAGGCTTCGAGCTGAGTCCTGTGCTGTGGCGCAAAGTGCGCGCTGGCCTCTCTGCCGGCCGCGTTCAGAGTGTCGCTGTCCGCTTAATTGTGGAGCGCGAAGCCGAAATTGACGCCCACACCCCCGAAAGCACCTTCAAGCTCACCGCCGAATTTATCTTAAGCGACGGCACGGTTTTACCAGCCGCTAGCGGCAAGAAATTTGCCAGCGCCGAAGAAGTTCGTGCCATACTAGAAGCCTTTGCCGGCAGCAAATTTACGGTAGCCGACATCGCCAAGAAGCCCGGCACTCGCAGCCCCGGCGCACCGTTCACCACTAGCACCTTGCAGCAGGAAGCTTCGTCAAAGCTTGGCTACAGCCCACGCAATACCATGCAATTAGCCCAGCGCCTGTACGAGGCCGGTCTTATCACCCACATGCGTACCGACTCTGTTAACCTTAGCAGTCAAGCCCTCGGTGCCATGACCAGCTTTATCACCGAAGAATACGGCGAAAACTACCATCAATATCGCACCTTCAAGAGCAAGAGTGCCAACGCCCAAGAAGCCCACGAAGCCATTCGCCCCACCAATGTTAGCGTTGAGTCCGCCGGTGCCGACGAACAGCAAAAGAAGCTCTACAACCTAATCTGGCGCCGCACCTTGGCCAGCCAAATGGCCCCAGCTCAGCTAGAAAACACCACGGTTACTGTTGCTGCTAGCAGTTCCAAGGAAACACTGGAAGCCAAGGGGCAAGTGGTGCTGTTTGACGGATTCCTTAAGGTGTACGGCCGCAGCGGCGACGACACGCTTTTGCCAGCCTTAAATACCGGCGACGAGCTCAAATTACAAAGTGCCGAAGCGCTAGAAAACCTCAGCCGTGGCCCGGCTCGCTACACCGAGGCAACCCTCGTCAAAAAGCTGGAAGAAATGGGCATCGGCCGCCCAAGTACCTACGCTAGCACCATCAACACCATCCAAACCCGTGAATATGTAGAACGCGGTGACCTGGAAGGTGTCGAAAAAGACATTCAAAAACTCCGCCTAGAAAACGGCAGCGTTACCCAGACCACCGAAAAGCTGATGTACGGCCGCGATAGCAACAAACTATTCCCAACCGATACCGGCAAGGTAGTCACCGACTTTTTGGTGAAGCATTTTGCCGAAGTTATGGACTACGACTTTACCAAAGATGTCGAGGAAGAGCTGGACCAGATCGCCCTGGCCAAGAAAAACCGGGTAGAGGTACTGAAGGAATTTTATAATCCGTTCCACAAGCTAGTAGAAGGCAGCGCCGATGTTTCCCGCGCCGAGGCCACCCAAGCTCGCCACATCGGTGATGACCCCAAGACCAACAAGCCCATCTACGCCCGTTTTGGCCGTTTTGGCCCCATGCTACAACGCGGCGAGCAAGGTGATGACCCCAAGCCAGATTTTGCGCCGCTCCCAACAGGGAAGAAAATTGAGACCGTCACCTTAGAAGAAGCCCTGGAAATGTTCCAGTTACCTCGCCTAGTAGGACAAACTGCCGATGGCAAGGACATCAAAGCTAACATCGGCCGTTTTGGACCATACATCCAGGTTGATAAGCTATTCGTTAGCATCAAGCCACTCGATCCACGCACCATTAGCCTGGCCGAGGCCCGCGATTTATACCTAGGTAAACTTAAGGCCGAGGCTGAAAAGAACATCGCCGACTTCGGTGACGGTGTGAAGGTGCTCAACGGTCGCTACGGTCCCTACATAACCGACGGCACCAAAAACGCCAAGATCCCTAAAGATACCGACCCCAAGAGCATTACGCACGAACAGGCCAAGATCATGCTTGATGCTACGCCAGCCAGCAAAAAAGGCCGTTTCCGCCGCCGCACAATTAGCAAATAGTATCCAATTTGTTCAACCATTGCCGTTTCACAATAGGGAAGGGTAGCTTTTTCACTTTTTGTTCGCCCTCCAAGTTGTGGCATAGTGACTTTTCACAACATAAACTAGGCATAAGCGCTTATTTTATGCTACTATATTTTCATCATCCGGTGGGGAAGGGTATTGACTTTTAGAACTATTAGTTTATAGTAGAGGGCAGAAATGACTACAGAGAAGCCGTTAATCAACACTGAAGCGATTGTCCAAGATATTTTGGCCAGTATTGAGCGCGAACGCGAACGCGAAATCATCGCCCGCCGCTATGGCCTATTCGACCGCAAAGAAACCCTAGAGCAAATTGGCGAGCTTTTAGGTATCACCCGCGAACGCGTCCGCCAGCTAGAAAAGTCAGTGATGACTCGTCTGCGCACCACTAGCGCCGAGCTGCCTCACATTATAGACACAGAGGCTACGCTGCTGGCCGCAATTGAAACAACTGGGCAAACTATCCGTATCTCAGCCCTGGGGGCTATCCTGACTGCCGAGAACACTCGTACCGATCAGTCACGTCTTGCGTTCCTAACCGAGCTCACCCCAAACATCAGCGCCATCTCCGAAGACGACAACTTCTACCAAAGTGCCGGCAATGCTAAGATTCACACCGAATCGGGCATTAAAACAGAGGTAGCCAAGCTAGTTGATACGATCGCTAAAGCAGGCAAGCCACTGGAAACTCGCGAGATTACTAAAGCCGCTAGTCTGTCCAATGATGTCTACACCGCCGCGCTGGCCAGCACCAGCAAGCAGCTGGCTACCCTAAATGGTCGCTGGGGCCTTGTAAAGTGGCCTACGGTCAACCCAAAGAACATCCGTGACAAAATCTACGTTATCTTAGCCGAAAACGGCAAGCACATGCACTTCAACGAAATCGCCGAAGCCATCAAGGGCAGCGATTTTAAGCGCAAAGACGTCACCACCCAGGCCATCCACAATGAGCTCATCAAAGACAAGCGCTTTGTGCTTATTGGCCGCGGCATCTACGCTCTGCGCGAATGGGGCTACAAAAAGGGAACTGTCGCCGATATTATCTCCGAAGTCCTGCGTGAAGCCGGCGAACCACTCCACCGCGACGAAATTGTTAAGCGCGTACTAAAGAGTCGCTTCGTTAAAGAAACCACTATTCTTTTGAACCTACAGAGCAAAACGCAGTTTAAGCGTGTTGCTAAAGCCACTTACGAACTCGCCGAATAAACCACGCATAGCCATCTCCTTCCGGTAGCAGCTAAGGCTCTCTCGGTCCGTATTATTATTTTATATAGATTTATGTTATAATATATCTAACCACAGGAGTGCTTGTGGAACACCGAGCGTGCAGCACTGCGCGCTCACTTGTGTTAGGAGAGGGTAGGATGAGCCTGATTTTGGCTGTCGCCAAACAAGGAACGACGGACTCCATGGCCGTTGAGTGCGGCGATGGAGACCTCATGCGCGGCGAAGCCTTGCGTGCGGCCGTGCGCCAGAAGCTGAGATACTTCACCGACGTCACCGTTTACGCCGTGCAGCCCATCACGCGTGAGCTCAACCGCACGACCGGCTACATGGTCTTGGTCTGCTGCGACGGTGACCCGGCTTCGATCATCTACACGGTCGGAGGCATCATCGACGCCTTCCGGGCTGGCCACCAGCCGAACTAGAGGCCAAGAGGCAGCGGCCAGAACGGGGAAGCCGTCTCTAAGCAAGACAGCGCAAAACACCCGTTCGGCCGCCGCCACGCCCATATACACCTCTCCTAACTCACCTCACACCAGTCATATCATGGCTACCGTATGCATCTTTTGATTACCACGGGAGCGTCGTACAGCATTGTGAACATAATACGAACATTCTTTATACAGAACCCGAGCCACGCGTAACGCGAAATCATCATAGTAATAGCTAGCGCCACAGCAAATACAGGCCGGCCAGCGCCACCAGGCAGAGCAGAAGCATACCACAAAGTGGAAAGAGCAAGCTTAGGACAAGTTTTAAGGGGGGGTAAGTACTTAGTCAACGCAAACATAAAAGTGTGTGACAATATGTCGCACAATGTATATTTTACGACTCTAATATAGTATTCAAAGTTACATAGACATACGTCTGTTGTAGGGGAGTTTTAGGCAAATAACTCATGTACGTGTTAGTTAGGCCTATACTTACTAACTTATTGGTTAACTTACACTCTTTTAACGTCACCTAGTGGTGGTTCTGCCACTACAAGATACGCATGTACCAGCCACCCAGACGTCTAGTGTCTGACATTCTAACGACACACTAGCCACCATAATTTGACTTATCCACAGTTTGTCGTGAAAATATTTGCTTTTTCACGGTTTTGATAGTTTTTATATATTCCCTCCCTATTCGCCCCACTACCCTAAAATTTGACATATTCCCTGTTTTGTATAGTTATATATAACTTTCTTTGCACAACCTTGCTCTATTAATACAGAACATTTTACGAACAATGGTAGGGATATAGGGGACCAGAACATCTAAATACGGCTCCCTAGAAATGGTCCTGGAATCATCCATGCTGCGCCGGCCTATAGGGATAGAACCCTAGTGCCCCAAACCCTAGTACTACTTGTAGTACACCCTGCCCGGCACCCGAACATCCAAATATTGTTTGGGGGGGCTACCGCCAAGCTTTTGCAGAGTAGCAATAGCTGCTCCGCTCTGCACTGTGGGATCCTCTTCGAGGTTAAACCGCAGTACATAAGGTTGGCCCTCTAGTCGCACATCAAGCTCGTATGGGCTTGCTTGGGGCAACACAAACGCACTAACCGTGATATGTGCAGCAGTAAGTTGGTATGCAGCCGTTTGGATAAACGTCACCGTACTCCCGGGCAAATACTGTCTGCCGGGCTTTGGTGTGGCCCCCGACTGATCAACCAGCGCCGGAACCTTATTTGGGATCTTCTGAGTACGCGCCAGCGCAACGCCGGCTTTATTAAGAGCAAAATTACCATGCACCGACTGCACGACTAAGCTTGGCTGTGCAATTTCAACATAGACAACTGGCCGGTTACTGACTAGAGGAATATTTACCACGACGCGTTGCAGCTCTGGAAACTGCCGCTCAAGGCTTTGGGCAGTGCCATCCAGATCGGCGGTCAGTTTAGAGCGATTGGCAATACCGGTCTGTAGTCGGGCACGTGCGGCTGCTTCGTATACCGAAGCTGCTTGTGCATACGCCGTCGATATTGTAGTGTTTCCTACTACAATTACTTTCGGGTCTGTGCTTAGCCACAACACCTTAAACACACAGATCACTACCAGCCCCACCAGTAACCAAAATGGCAGTGCATTAAGCGCAGTTCGGGGCCGCTTTTGCCGTTCGCCCTGCTCTTTTTCGGCGGGCTGCTGCTGACGGTCCATCACACGCTCGCGTGGCGGCATTACGCCCGCAGACCGGTTTGTATAATACGAAAAGGCAGGGTTTACCGCCCCACCCCGCTGCATTTGCCGGCCATCAGTCCTCCCCTGCTCTGGCTGATTTTTATTTTTTCGGTGAAACACGTCTTTCCCCACCGATGTTAATAAGCAAGTCAGCCAGATCGGCTGTTGCATGTGGCCGAGCAAAGGTAGCAAAGTTGCGTGCTAACTTTGCGCGCTGCTGCGCGTCACCTAATAACTCCCCTATTGTGCGACCCAGACGCTCTGGCTGTTCTAGCTGTTCAGCTGATAGCCTAACGACAGCATCATGATCGGCCAACGTCTGGGCGTTTTTAACATCCCAGCCCAGATGAGCTGCCGGCACTACAATACACACCAAGCCCTGAGCAGCAAATTCAGCTAGTGTCGTAGCGCCGCTGCGCGACACAACAACGTCGGAGGCACCACTGTATTGATACAAATTGTGCACAAAGCCGTGGACATACACTCGTTTACGGGCCGCACCCAGCTGTAGCTTGTCGTATGCCGCCGCGACATCAGCTTCGTGAGCTCTACCTGCTACGTGCACAACAGCCAGATCCGGAAATGTGCCCAGCAAGTACCGCACATTAGCCAGCATGCCCTCGTTTAGAGCGTGCGCGCCGTTACCTCCGCCGGTCAAAAACTCAATGTACTTATAGGATAATCCAAGCGCCTTGCGATACTTTTCACGCAGCACAGGCGTCACTGGCTGGTAATCAGCACTCACTGGCACTCCCACCTGCACGGTTTTAGCCGCTGGATACGGATACATATCTGCAGGCAATGCTACGGCGTGGGTGTGCGCCCAACGCGCTATAAGCCGGTTAGCAAGGCTGGGGATACTATCTGAATCGTGTGTAACGTATGGGATACCACTTAAACGGCCCCCGAGCGTCACCGGCACACTGACAAAACCCCCACGGCTAAAAATCACATCCGGTCGCAGCCTTCGCAGTAGCCAATAGCTTTGCCATAAACCGCAGACTATCCGGAAAACATCACGAATATTCAGCAGTTGGGTCCGCACATCAAGCAATCGCTGCAGCATAGTTTCATTGGCATAGCGCCGCAGCTTACCGGCCGAAACACTATACACCGCATCAATGTCAGGGCTTTTCGCTGGAACGTCAGCAAGCTTATCACCCTTTTGGCCGACGTAAATAATCTGCATACCAGGATCACGCTGCTTTAATTCATGCGCGATCGCTAGAATCGGGGTGATATGCCCGCCGCTTCCGCCGCCTGTCATCACTATCTTCATCATATATCCTTTGGCCGCCGCTCTTTTGAACATTCCGGCTACTAAAACTAGTATAATGCGAAATCTGGAAAACCAGGCCTAAAGCAGCGCCAACAAACAGCACACTGGTACCGCCATAGCTTACTAGGGGCAACGTAATGCCCTTTAGCGGCAGCAACCCGACCATGGCACCCACATTAATAATCATCTGCGTACTCAGCCAGGCCAGCACTGCCACTACAATCAACCTGCTAAACATATCCTGAGTTCGTTCGATAATCAGCCGCAGCCGTGCAAACAGCGCCATAAATAAGCTAAGCAGCACCATCACGCCGATAAAGCCGAACTTCTCGGCATAGATTGCAAAGATTGAGTCGTTTTGCGCCTCTGGCAAATAGCCATACGCCTGTACACTGCTCCCTAGTCCTAAGCCGCTAATACCACCGGAGCCAACGGCGATTAGCGCCTGGCAGGCCTGATAGCCACCGCTTGAGGCACAGTTAGGATGCAAAAAGCTGGTCACACGCTCTCGTCGATATGGACTAATCGCCACCACAAATACAATTAATAGGCTCAGCACCAGTGCCGCCGAAAGGATACGCCGCATCGGCAGCCCCACCATAACTGCTGTAGCGCCCGCCATGGCTAAAATCACCCCAAACGAGCCCAGGTCACTTTGACCATGCAGTGCCGCCGGCCCCGCCACTACAAAAGTAATCACCAGCAGCAAGATGCCCAGTGGTCGCAGCGTTTCCTGACTATTAGCCAGCTTACCGGCTGCAGCTTGCTTGGCCAAAAACCCTGCCAGATAAACAATCAACGCAAACTTTAAAATCTCTACCGATTGCAACGAGAAACCACCCAGCTGAATCCAACGGTGTTGTGGATACTGTGGTGGCGCCGGCATCACTAGTGCCACCACCGTTCCCAGCGCGGCTAGTATCAACAGCGGTTTTTGCCACTGCCGCCATGCTGCAATTGGCACACGAGCCGTCACCAAAAATACCGCTATACTCAAACCAATTGCCACCAGCTGTCGAGACACAAAATGAACGCCCGAGCCACCCGTTGTGGCACTGAGTGCGGGGCTGATGGCATACACAACTGTTAGTCCAATCGCCACCAAAAACAGCGCGATCACCACCAGCCAATAATCAGGCCTGTGCCGCCGAATTTGCGATTCACTACTAGTATCCCGACCCATCTGCGGCCGGGCCGTCACATTCATGTTAGCATGCCCTTTAGCTGGTTTATTCTTATGGTACATCATACGTTTTTACCGCTTTGGTGTCACCCCAAAGTCATTTATTAGCATATGGGCAATATCACCAAACACCGGCTGACTGGTACCAGCTCCCGCAAAACCAACGTATTTCGTAGGTTCCAAGTTATAGACCACAATCGCATATTGCGGCGTATCACCACCCACAAAACCCATGTATGTACCATTCACTTTGTGCGGATCATAGCCGCCGTTTGGGTCAGCAATTTCAGCCGTTCCCGTCTTGCCGCCCACATTATAATTTGGACCAAAATTTAAATACGTAAAGCCTTCATGAATGTGATTGGTATTATTTTGCTCCAGCAACGAAATCACATTGTCACTCACCTGTTTAGACACCACATTAGTCTCTACCACTTTGGGATTCACCGCAGTAGCACTACCATCCGCATGGACATACTGGTCAACTAACCGAGGTTGATAGTAGGTACCGCCGTTTAAAATGCTCGAGAAGCCACTAATCATTTGTAGTGCCGTAGCCGAATAGGCCTGCCCAAACGACATGTTGGCATATGTCAGATTAATACCCGCTCCGTTATCTTCCGGCTTTGGCACATAACCGTCCGGCTCGTAGCCCTGCTCTATACCTGTTGCCTTGCCCAACCGAAAATGGTTCGAAAAATAATCATACAAAATATTGCGGCCCTGCATATTCACTTGCCCGCCACCCAGCTGCATTAGCATCCAAGTTGCCCCGGTGTTCAGTGACTTGTCTAGCGTCGAAAGAATACTCTGTTGGCCAGTGCTGTGGTCTTCCTCGACGTCACTAACGTTCGCCCCATCAATCTGCCAGCTGCCCGGATCATAAAAGGTCGTAAGTGGCGTAATCACCCCTTTTTGCAAGCTGGTGGCAGTGGTAAACACCTTGGTAATTGATCCCGGCTCAATCGGCGTCGTCACGCTCTGGTTTTGAAACAGCGCCGGATCATTCACATCTTGATAGTTTGCCGGATCAAAGCTTGGATAGTTAGCCATCGCCTTCACCGCCCCAGTGTGCACGTCCATAATAATCGCACTGACATCTTTCGATTTGTTATTGTTGTACGCATTTTGCACAATCTTCTCCAGCCCTGCCTGCATGCCCACGTCAATTGTCAGCCCCACATTATCGCCCGCCACTGGCGCGATTGATAAGTTACCAGGACTAGCCGCTAGGGGCACTCCATTGATGTCGGTAACAGCCTTGAGCTGGCCCGCATGACCAGCCAGCTGGCCATTCAAAGCTTGCTCTACGCCATATTCGCCACTGCCGTCATTGTTCACAAAACCCAGCAACTGCGCCGCCATAGTGCCCTGCGGATAGCTACGATAGTCTTGTTCAATTGTGCCCACCCCAGCTAG
>Ga0105239_10007726_pt1 | contig 12308 bp, 10 predicted proteins | sample KBSC44metaG_FD_92761 | JGI IMG/M metagenome (GOLD analysis project Ga0105239, IMG submission 92761) | Corn rhizosphere microbial communities from Kellogg Biological Station, Michigan, USA - KBS C4-4 metaG | ecosystem: Host-associated > Plants > Roots > Rhizosphere > Soil | place: Michigan, USA...
GCAACGCGGCCAGCGCGCCTTCTGGGGGCAACCCTCCGGGAGAGGCCGCCAAGCGTCGCCTGCCGTTGTTGCAGCTCCTTGCCGTGGCACCACCACGGCGCGTCGCCGCGCCTAGGCAGCCAACGCTTGGCGACCTCTCGCACTCGCAGATTAAATGTGAACAGGCCCTAGCATCCGGGTGCGCCATCCTCCTCAAGACTGCTTTTCCATCACCGATCAGAATCAGAAGGTGTGACGAATGCCCGACATCACGCCCAGCTGGTTCTTGCCCGCACCCACCGACCCGCCGGCATCGACCGCCACGGCCGACGTACCGCCGTTCTTGATGTAGCCCAGCGAAGTGTAGAGCGCCGTACGCTTGGACAGGTTGTAGGTCAGGCGTGCCACCGAGAGGGTGACATCGTTCGGGCTGTTCTTCACGTCCAGGCGCGAGACCTGCGCATCCAGCACCAGTGCGGTGGTCAGCGGATAGCTCACGCCCAGGTAGTAGAGATCGGAATCGGTATTGGTGTTGTTGGCTGCGCGGGTACGGCGATCGACCACGCCGCCGCCGATCTTGACATCACCGATCATGAAGTAACCGTTCAAGGTGATGCGCTGATCGCTGTTGTCGCTGCTGGTGAGGCCACCGGAGGCGCCGGTATTGCCATACAGGATGTCATAGGAGGAAGTCACGCCCCAGCCCTTGCCGTCGTAACCCAGCAAGCCCGTAACCTGGCGGCAGGCCTTGCTGTTGCCGGCCACTTCGCCGGCACAGTTGGTGGCGGCCGGACCGCCGGTGGCCGAGGTATCGCGTCCGAAGCTGTAGGTCGCGCCCAGCGTGAAGCCGCTGAAGCTGCCGAGGTAGCCGATGGAATTGTCGCTGCGGGCATTGGGCAGATACGGGTCGATGCTGCCGATGGCGAAGATGTTGGGACCCATCACGTCCGTCTTGAGCTGCGAGATGTAGGTCATGTTGATCTGGCGGCCCAGCGTGACCTGGCCCCAATCGCTCTTCAGGCCCACATACGACTGGCGCCCGAAGATGCGGTTGCCCTGCCCCATGGCGCCGGTGTCGGGAGCAAAGCCGCTTTCCAGCACGAATATTGCCTGCAGTCCGCCGCCCAGATCTTCCGTACCACGGAAGCCGATGCGCGACGGGAAGCTGCCCGTCAGCGACGGCATCTTGAAGACCGAATTGCCGTTGGCATTGGCGTTGGTGGTGTAGACCACGCCGGTATCGATGATGCCGTAAATGGTCACCGAACTCTGCGCCATGGCCGAGCCCGCCGCACCCGCGGTCATTGCACATGCGGCAGCGGCCAGGGCCACTGCACGCAGGGTGGTTGTTCTTGTCATTGCCATCTCCTCCTGATTTCATTGAATGGTGAATGGCCGGCTCGCTGCCGGCGCACGCCCTCCTCCAGGCGCACGCCAGCGATTCGCTGCTCGCCGGCCGGGTGACTTCCCTTGATGTCAGTCCCTTCGATTACTTCAACTGCCTGTTGCGAATTCCCGTCGCCGACACGGCATCTTCCCGAAGCGCGGGCAAAAAAGCCCCCTGCCCCATGGTCAGCGCCATCGGCATGCGTGTTGCTGCGACGTTTTCCACGCCACTTCGTAAATGCGAGTTGGTCGATGCCGACTAGCGGACATCGCAGAATGAAGCGTCTCGTCTCTGGCTTGTTTCTTATTTTTTATAACTTTTATTAGCCGTTCGGTAACCGCACATCGGTTTGTTTACCGAACGGATGGTGCGATACTATTGTCGGCACCGACGCTTTGTCAACAAGGCGAGCCAGGGAAGAGAAAGCGATACGTCGTCCGTCTGCAACAGTCGGACCGGCGATGCGACAATCAGGACGGCAGCAGAACCGCCCGCGCAGCATCGCTCACTACAATCACAAAGGAGACTGAAAAATGAGGTTGAAAAAACTCGCAGGATTGGCCGTGATCACGGCCTCCGTCAGCTTGCTGACATCGCTGGCGCACGCTCAGGAAACCATCAAGGTCGGCCTGATCGCTGCCTTCTCCGGGCCCTTCGCCGATTACGGCAAGCAGATGGAAGGCGGCATCAAGGCCTACATGGCGCAGCATGGCGACACGGTCGCCGGCAAGAAAATCCAGATCATCATCAAGGACACCACCGGTCCCTCGCCCGAGATCGCCAAGCGCCTGGCACAGGAACTGGTGGTGCGCGACAAGGTGGATTTCCTGGCCGGCTTCGGCCTTACGCCCGAGGCACTGGCGGTAGCGCCCATCGCTGAACAAGCGAAGAAGCCGATGATCGTCATGAACGCGGCCAGCTCCGTCATCACCACCAAGTCCAGCTACATCGCGCGCTTTTCGATGACGCTGCCGCAGGTCTCGGGCCCCATGGCGACCTGGGCGCTGAAGAACGGCATCAAGCGCGTAGTCACGCTGGTGGCCGATTACGGCCCGGGCATCGATGCCGAGACCGCCTTCAAGACCAACCTGCTGGGCGGTGGTGGCCAGGTACTGGAATCGATCCGGGTGCCGCTGCGCAATCCTGAGTTCGCGCCCTACATCCAGCGCATCAAGGATGCCAAACCGGAGGCCGTCTTCATCTTCGTGCCGGCGGGCGAACAGGGCATTGCCTTCATGAAGGGCTATCGCGAACGCGGACTGGCCGAGGCCGGCATCAAGGTCATCGCCACCGGCGACCTGACCGACGACCACGTGCTGCCCGCCATGGGCGACTCGACGCTGGGCGTGATCACCACCTTCCACTATTCGGCCGCGCATGATTCGCCGGAGAACAAGGCCTTCCTCAAGAGCTTTGCTGCCGCCAATCCGGGGGCGGGCCGTCCCAACTTCATGGCCGTGGCGGCCTACGACGGCATGAACGCCATCTACGAGGTCAGCAAAAAGCTGAACGGCAAGATCGATGGCGACCGTGCCATGGCCATCCTCAAGACCATGAAGTTCACCAGCCCGCGCGGCCCCATCGCCATCGACCCGGCCACCCGCGACATCGTGCAGACGGTCTACGTGCGCAAGGTGGAGAAGGTCGGCAATGAGGTCTACAACGTCGAATTCGACAAGTTCGAAAACATGAAGGACACCGGCAAATAATCGCCTGTCGATACTCCATGGAAACGCCGGTGATGCAGTGCACACCGGCGTTTTTCTTTGGGCCGCCCGCAGCCATGCAGGTTGGCGCGTCATCGGTCACGGACACGTCATCGTTGCGACGCGATGCAGCAATTTCAGATGCATGCCTCGACGCATTTTTCGTTCGTTAATCGCCCGCTTTTACTTTGTTCGCACAACACGAAAGTCACATGGGGCTTGCGTTTACCTCCACTTTACTTATACTGAATAAACGTTATAACTTATAACTAATTCAAACGCCGACCACGGCATGACCAGAGACAGCATGAACCAGCCCAGCGACCTCCTCGACATCCAAGTACATGGCGCGATCGCCGAGATCGCGCTCAACCGCGCCGCCAAACGCAATGCCCTCAACGACCCGCTGGTGCGCGCCATCCGCGACTGCTTCCAGGATCTGCCGGAGGGCGTGAAGGTGGCCATCATCCACGGCATCGGCGAACACTTCTGCGCCGGCCTTGACCTCTCCGAACTGCGCGAGCGCGACACCACCGAATCCCTGCATCACTCGCGCATGTGGCATGCGGCCTTCGAGCAGATCGCCTTCGGCCGCGTACCGGTGATCGCGGTACTGCATGGCGCAGTCATCGGCGGCGGACTGGAGCTGGCCTCGGCGGCCCACATCCGCGTGGCCGAACCGAGCGCCTTCTACGGCTTGCCGGAAGGACAGCGCGGCCTCTTCGTCGGCGGCGGTGGGTCGGTGCGCATCTCGCGCCTGATCGGCGTGGCCCGCATGGCCGACATGATGCTGACCGGCCGCGTGCTGACGGCCGAAGAAGGCCACCAGGCCGGCATCTCGCAATACAGCGTGGCCGCCGGCACCGGACTGGACAAGGCCCGTGAGCTGGCCGAACGCATCGCCCGCAATGCGCCCATGACCAACTACGGGATCATGCACGTGCTGCCGCGCATCCATGACCAGTCGATCCAGGATGGGCTGATGACCGAATCGCTCATGGCCGCCGTGGCCGGCAGCGATCCCGATACCAAGGGCCGCCTGGCGGCTTTCCTCGATCACAAGCAGAACAAGGTGAAGCCGACCTGAGCACGACCGCAACGAACAAAGCATCGCAGAAGAATCGGCCCAGCATGGCCGGACAAGAGCCACCACAGCGGCCAGCAAGTCAGTAATACAGCGCAAGACCACAACAACACACCTGCCCGGCCACGACCGGGCGGGTGACACAACAGAGACATGTATGAACACTCCTCCTCGCTATCGCAGCTTCAGGTTCGGCATCGGCGGCGTTGACGTCGTGCCGGGTGCTGAGGGCATCTCCATCGTCAAGACCCGGCAGCCGCTGGGCGACTATCCCGCGCGCCTGACCGACAAGCTGATCCACTGGGCCACCGTCGATCCCGACCGCACCTACATGGCCCGCCGCGACAAGGATGGGCAATGGCGCCGCATCAGCTACGGCGAAGCCCTGCAAAGCGCGCGCCGCATCGGCCAGGCGCTGCTGCAGCGCGGACTGTCGGCCGAACGACCGCTGCTGATCCTGTCCGAAAACGACCTCGAACACGCCATGCTGGTGCTGGGCTGCCACTATGCAGGCGTGCCTTATGCGCCGGTATCGTCGGCCTATTCGCTGCTCTCCAAGGATTACGCCAAGCTGCGCCATGCAGTGCAGTTGCTCACGCCCGGCCTGATCTTCGCCGCCCATGGCGAGAAGTTTGCTGCGGCCGTCAATGCGGTGGCACCCGATATCGAATTCGTGGTCACCGAAGCACCACCTGCAGGGCGCGAATGCACGCTGTATGCGGAACTGGAAGCCACCCGCGCGGGCGATGAAGTCGAGCGTGCCTATGCCGCCACCGGTCCGGACACCATCGTCAAGTTCCTCTTCACCTCGGGCTCGACCAAGATGCCCAAGGCGGTCGTCAACACCCAGCGCATGATGTGCAGCAACCTGCAGATGATCGTGCAGACCTTCCCCTTCCTGGCCGAAGAGCCGCCCATCCTGATCGACTGGCTGCCCTGGAACCACACCTTCGGCGCCAACCACAACGTGGGCATCGTGATCTACAACGGCGGCACCATGTACATCGACGAGGGCAAGCCCACGCCGCAAGGTCTGGCCACCACCCTGGCCAACCTGCACGAGATCTCGCCGACCGTGTATTTCAACGTGCCGGTGGGCTGGGAAGGCATCGCCCACGCGCTGGAGAAGGATCAGGCCCTGCGCGAAAAATTCTACAGCCGCCTGCGCATGCAGTTTTATGCCGGTGCCGCCCTGGCGCAACCGGTGTGGGACAAGCTGCACGCCACCGCTGAAGCCACCTGTGGCGAACGCATCGTGATGTGCTGCGGCCTGGGCATGACCGAGACCTCGCCTTCGGCGCTCTTCGTGGCCGACCTGGAAGTGCAGGCCGGACAGATCGGCATCCCCACGCCGGGCATGGAAATCAAGCTGGTCCCCAACGGCGACAAGATCGAGATCCGCTATCGCGGCCCCAACGTTACCCCGGGTTACTGGCGCGCGCCGGAACAGACGGCCGAGGCCTTCGATGAAGAGGGCTACTTCCGCTCGGGCGATGCGGTGCGCTGGCTGGACCCGGCCCATCCGGATCGCGGCTTCATGTTCGATGGTCGCGTGGCCGAGGACTTCAAGCTCTACACCGGCACCTGGGTCAGCGTCGGCCCGCTGCGCGCGCTGATTGCGCATGAAGGGGCGCCCTACCTGCAGGATGCCGTCATCACCGGCCAGGACCGCAATGAAGTGGGCATGCTGATCGTGCCCAACATCGAGCGCTGCCGCCAGCTGGCGCGCCTGCCTGCGGAGGCCTCGCGTGCCGATGTGCTCAATGCGGCACCGGTACGCGACTTCTTCCAGGGCCTGCTGGAGCGCCTGCAAACCCATGCCACCGGCAGTTCAACCCGCGTGGCGCGCGCGCTGGTCCTGATCGATCCGCCGTCCTTCGACCGTGGCGAAATCACCGACAAGGGTTCCATCAATCAACGTGCGGTGCTGACTCACCGCGCCGCCCTGGTGGAGGCGCTCTACGCCGGCACCGACCCGGCCGTGCTGACCGCACGGGCCGCGCTCTCCCCCGCTCACTGAGGAAGCAACAGACATGGCACAAGCAGCGTTCTATTCCGGCTTCAAGGACATCTGGCTCGTCGGCGGCGTGCGTACGCCCATGGTGGATTACTGCACCAGTTTCAGCCAGCTCTCGCCCACCGACATGGGCATCAAGGTGGCGCGCGAAGTACTGGTCCGCACCGGCATCGCCGCGACCGACATCGGCTCGGTGGTGGCCGGCAACATGGCGCCGGGCGATGCCTACCAGTACATGCTGCCGCGTCACATCGGCCTGTATGCGGGCGTGCCGATCACTACGCCGGCCATCATGGTCCAGCGCATCTGCGGCACCGGCTTCGAACTGATCCGCCAGGCCGGCGACCAGATCGAGCGCGGCTACACCGAGACCGCGCTGATCGTGGGCAGCGAATCGATGACGCGCAATCCGATTGCCGCCTTCGGCCATCGCACCGGTTTCAAGCTGGGTGCGCCGGTGGAATTCCAGGACTACATGTGGGAAGCGCTGGTCGATCCGGCCCCCGGCATCACCATGCCGCAGACCGCCGAGAACCTGGCGAAAAAATATGGCATCACCCGCGCCGAGGTCGACGAATACGCCGCGTATTCCTTCGAGCGCGCGCTCAAGGCGCAGGCGGCCGGCTTCCACGCGGGCGAGATCGTTCCGGTCGTCAACGAGACCTTCCGCCTGGAAGGCTACAACGATCGTCACATCAAACTGCAGGGCAAGACCAGCGAAGCCGCCACCGACACCCATCCGCGTCCGTCGCCGGTGGAGGTGCTGGCCAAGCTGCGCACGCTCTACCCGGATGGCGTACAGACCGGTGGCAACTCCTCGGCGCTGGTCGATGCAGCGGCCGCCACCATCGTCGCCTCGGGCGATTACGTGCGCCGCCATGACAAGCAGCCGCTGGCGCGCGTCGTCGCCGCCGCTGTGGCCGGTGTGCCGCCGGAGATCATGGGCATCGGCCCGGTGCCGGCCATCCGCACCCTGCTGGAACGCAATGGCCTGACGGTGGCCGACATCGGCTGCTTCGAGATCAACGAAGCGCAAGGCGCGCAGATCGTGGCAGTGGAACGTGAGCTGGGGATCGATCGCGACAAGCTCAACGTCAACGGCGGTGCCATCGCCCTGGGCCATCCACTGGCCGCGACCGGCGTGCGCCTGTCGATCACGGCCGCGCGCGAGATGAATCGCCGGGGTGCGCGCTACTGCGTGGCATCGGCCTGCATCGGCGGCGGCCAGGGCATTGCCCTGCTGCTGGAAAATCCTTCGGCCTCCCACTGATCCGCTCATTCGACAAGGACACATTTCATGCAACTGCAAGGACAAGCCGCCCTGGTGACGGGCGGCGCCTCCGGACTCGGTGCCGAGACCGCGCGCCAGCTGGTCCAGGCCGGGGCCCGCGTTTCCATCCTGGACGTCAACATGGAAGCGGCCCAGGCCCTGGCCGATGAACTGCGCTGCCACGCCGCGCGCTGCGACATCACCGACAGCGCGTCGGTGGAAGCGGCTCTCGATGCAGCACAAGAGGCCAACGGCGCACCGCGCATCCTCATCAACTGCGCCGGCATCGGTGGTGCCAAGCGCATGGTGGGCAAGGATGGCAGCCCGATACCGCTGGAGGATTTCAGCCGCATCGTCAACGTCAACCTGATCGGTACCTTCAATGTCATCCGTCTGACTGCCGCCCGCATGGCCGCTGCCGAGCCGCTGGCCGAGGGCGAGCGCGGCGTGATCGTGGCGACCGCCTCGGTAGCGGCCTTCGACGGACAAGTCGGGCAAGTCGGCTACGCGGCGTCCAAAGGCGGCATCACCTCCATGACTCTGCCGCTGGCACGTGATCTCGCGCAACACGGCATCCGCGTGGTGACCATTGCACCGGGGCTGTTCCTCACGCCCCTGCTCTACAAGCTGCCGGAAGAAGTGCAGCAATCGCTGGCCTCGTCCATCCCCTTCCCCAAGCGTCTGGGCAAGGCCGAGGAATATGCACAGCTGGCCTTGCATATCGCCACCAATCTTTCGCTCAACGGCGAAGTGATCCGGCTCGATGGCGCATTGCGCCTGGCACCGCGCTGAGCACCGAGGAGAACGCATGAGCAAGACCATCATTCATCCGGTACGCGTGGAATTCGGCGATTGCGATCCGGCCGGCATCGTGTATTTCCCCAACTTCTTCCGCTGGTATGACGCGGCCTCGCGCAACTTCTTCCATGAATGCGGCGTGCCACCCTGGCGTGATACGGAAAAGACGCGCGGCATCATCGGCACGCCCGTGGTGGACATCAGCTCGCGCTTCGTGCGCCCGGCGACCTATGGCGACCGCATCGAAGTGCATTCCACCATCGTCGAATGGAATGACAAGACCTTCGTCATGAAGCACGAGATCAAGCGCGATGGCGAACTGCTGTGCGAAGGCCGCGACGTGCGCGTCTTCGCCATTCGCCATCCGGAGGATCCGGCGCGCATCAAGGCCATTCCGATTCCGGAAGACATCAGGGAGATGTGCAGTTAAGCAATACGGCAGCAAGCGAGAGGCGGCAACAAGCTGCCTCCGCCCACATCGGGCATTCGAACGAAAAATACAAAGGAGACGGAGATGAAAACCAAACTGGCAATCAAGGCAGGGGTACTGGCAGCGATGCTGGCCTGTGCAGGGGCCGCACAGGCCGAGCTGACCATCGGCGTGGTGATGTCGCTGACCGGTCCGGGCTCGGGCCTGGGCATTCCGGCCAAGAACGGCTTTGCCCTGTGGCCGGAGACCATCGGCGGCGAGAAGGTCAAGCTGATCATCCTCGACGATGCCACCGATCCCACCCAGGCCAGCAAGAATGCGCGCCGCCTGGTGGCCGAGGACAAGGTCGACCTGCTCATCGGTTCGGCCGCGGTGCCGCCCACGCTGGCCGTGGCCGACGTGGCGCTGGAATCGCAGACGGTGCAGCTGGCCATCTCCCCTATCGAGACCGCTGAAGGAAAAGATGCCTGGACCTTCCGCCTGCCGCAATCCACGGCCGTCATGGCCGGTGGCGTGGTGGAGCAGATGAAGAAAATGGGCGTGAAGACCATCGGCTTCCTCGGCTACTCCGACTCCTACGGTGAAAACTGGCTCAAGGAAGTGCAGCGCCTGGCCACCGCCGCCGGCATGAAGATGGGCACGGTGGAGCGCTTCTCGCGGGCCGACACCAGCGTAACGGCGCAAGCCCTGCGCGTGGTCAGTTCCAATCCGGATGCGGTGCTGGTGGTGGCCTCGGGCAGCGGTGCGGCCATGCCGCACAAGGCGCTCATCGAGCGCGGCTACAAGGGCAAGATCTTCCAGACCCACAGTGCCGCCTCGCGCGACCTGATCCGTCTGGGCGGCAAGGATGTGGAAGGTTCCTACGTCATCTCCGGCCCGGCCGTGGTACCGGAAGCGCTGCCGGACAGCAATCCTTCCAAGAAACTGGCCATGGATTTCGTCACGCGTTACGAGAAGCAATTTGGCGCAGGTACCCGCAACCTCTTCGCGGCCCATACCTATGATGCGCAGCTGGTGCTGCAGAAGGTGGTCCCGGAAGCGCTGAAGAAAGCCAAACCCGGTACTCCCGCCTTCCGTGCCGCCTTGAAGGAAGCGCTGGAAACCTCCGGCCCGATCCAGATCTCGCAGGGCACGCTGAACTACTCGGCCAAGGATCACTTCGGCCTGGGTGACGATGCGCGCATCATGCTGACCATCCAGAACGGCAACTGGAAGGCGGTCAATCCGTAATCCGCCTGTCCTGTCCGCGCGGCGGCGCAAGGTCTCCAGCTTGCGCCGCCGTTTTCCAGCCTGACGTTTTCTGCACCACACCCGAAACATGGACTCCTCCATTGCCGCCATCCTGACCCTGGATGGCCTGACCAACGGCATCGTCTATGGCTTGATCGCCATTGCCCTGGTGCTGGTCTTCACGGTCACTCGTATCCTCTTCATCCCGCAGGGGGAATTCGTCGCCTATGGCGCACTCACCCTGGCCATGCTGCAACAAGGCCAACGCCCCGGTCCGCTGTGGCTGCTGCTGGTGCTGGCCGTGTGCGCGGCCGGCATGCAGGCCGCGCAGCTCTTGCGCGCAGGCCAGGCCGCGCTGTTGCCGCGCACCCTGCTGGGCACGCTGGGCGTGCCGCTGGCCATTGCCGCCCTCGTCTGGTGGGCCGCACCTCAACAGTTCGCACTGCCGGTGCAGGTGCTGCTGACCCTGCTGCTCATTACCGCGCTCGGACCGCTGATGTACCAGGTGGTCTATGAATCGATGGCCGATGCCAGCGTGCTGCAACTGCTGATCGTCTCGGTCGGCATCCACCTGGCCATGACCGGACTGGGGCTGGTGTTCTTCGGAGCCGAGGGCTTCCGCACCCCGGCCTTCTGGGATGAACGCTGGAACCTGGCCGCGCTCACCCTGAGTGCCCAGACCGTGGTGGTGGTGGTGGCCGCTGCCGCGCTGCTGGTGGCACTGTGGCTGTTCTCCGGGCGCACGCTGTATGGCAAGGCGCTGCGCGCCACGGCGGTCAATCGCCTGGGCGCACGGCTGATGGGAATCTCCACGACGCTGGCGGGCAAGTTGTCGTTTGCCGTCGCGGCGTTTATCGGTGCTCTGTCGGGCGTATTGATCGGCCCGATGAGCACCATTTTTTATGACTCGGGTTTCCTGATCGGTTTGAAGGGTTTCGTCGCCGCCACCATCGGTGCGCTGGCGAGCTTCCCGGCGGCCGCAGGAGGCGCGCTGCTGGTGGGCCTCCTGGAATCCTTCAGCTCCTTCTGGGCCAGTGACTTCAAGGAGGTGATCGTGTTCCTGGCGCTGTTGCCGATCCTGCTGTGGCGCTCGCTGGTCACACCCGCGCATGACGAGGACGAGGAATGATGATGAACAAACGACTCCCTCTCTACGCCCTGCTGGTCGTGCTGGCGCTGTTCCCGATCCTGCCCACGCCGCAGTTCTGGGTGATCCAGGCCAACTACATCGGCCTGTATGCGCTGGTGGCCATCGGCCTGGTGCTGCTGACCGGCATCGGCGGCATGACCTCGTTCGGGCAGGCGGCCTTCGTCGGCATGGGTGCCTACACCACCTCGTATCTGACCACCGTGCATGGCGTGTCCCCTTGGCTGACGCTGCCGATCGGCCTCTTCATCACGGGGGTCTCGGCCTATGTGCTGGGCCGCATCACGCTGCGCATGTCCGGCCACTACCTGCCGCTGGCCACCATTGCCTGGGGCATCAGCCTGTACTTCCTGTTCGGCAAGGTGGACTTCCTCGGCAAGTATGACGGCATCTCCGGCATCCCAGCGCTGCAACTGGCGGGGCTGGACCTGGCCAAGGAACGCCACCTGTATTACCTGATCTGGGCCATCGTGCTGGCCGCCGCATGGGTCTCGCTGAACCTGCTGGATTCGCGCGCGGGACGTGCCATCCGCGCCCTCAAGGGCGGACGTTCGATGGCCGAGGCCATGGGCGTGGATACGGGGCGCTACAAGATCCTCATCTTCGTCTTTGCCGCGCTCCTGGCCTCGGTGTCGGGATGGCTCTTTGCGCACATGCAGCGCACCGTCAATCCCTCGCCCTTCAGCCTGGCGATGGGCATCGAATATCTCTTCATCGTGGTGGTCGGCGGCATTGCCCATATCTGGGGTGCGCTGCTGGGCGCGGGCGTATTGAAACTGCTGTCGGACCAGTTGCAGGTGCTGCTGCCCGCACTGCTGGGCGATGGCGGCAGTTATGAAAGCATCGTCTTCGGCCTGATCCTGATCCTTTTGCTGAAATACGCACGCGGCGGCCTGTGGCCCTGGGTACGCGCGCTGTGGCTGCGTGCCTTCCCGGCCGTCCCGGCACCGCTGCGCGTGGCGACCGCCGCGCCGATGGACAAGCGCAACGGTCCGGCGCGTGGTGCACCGCTGCTGGAGGTGGACCAGATCAACAAGCGCTTCGGCGGGCTGGTGGCGGTCAATGACGTGTCCTTCAAGGTCAAGGCCGGTGAGATCGTCGGCCTGATCGGTCCCAATGGCGCGGGCAAATCCACCACCTTCAATCTGGTCACGGGCCTGCTGCATGCCAGCGGCGGACGCGTCAGCTTCAACGGCCGCGACATCGCCGGACTACCGGCGCGCGCCATCGCACGGCTGGGCATTGCCCGCACCTTCCAGA
>Ga0105239_10007732_pt1 | contig 12306 bp, 1 predicted proteins | sample KBSC44metaG_FD_92761 | JGI IMG/M metagenome (GOLD analysis project Ga0105239, IMG submission 92761) | Corn rhizosphere microbial communities from Kellogg Biological Station, Michigan, USA - KBS C4-4 metaG | ecosystem: Host-associated > Plants > Roots > Rhizosphere > Soil | place: Michigan, USA...
TGATAATGGATAGTTGTAGGTAAGGTTATCCATTGTCACCTGGCTGCCGCCTACGTTCGTATTGCGCTGCAGGGAGGTGATGTTACCATTCTTATCATAATTGAAGCTTTCGCCATAACTGTTGTCCAGTGTCCAATCCAGGGTGGGTGTTTTATAATTAGACCTTGTCTGGACAAGACGATACAGCTGATCGTAGTTGAATAAATAACCATACTGCTCGTTCGTCTCGTAGCCGGGGGCCGCGCTTGGAGTACTTACATATTCCTGTATTGCTACAGGTGTACCATTATACAAGCTGTAGTTATTGGTAAGCGTGGAGCCTCCGTCTGTATAGTCTCCCGTATAGTAGTTCAGCCTTTCCCCGTATAAGCCCAGGTTGCCGGGGGCCGCATCATTGTTTATCAGCTTCAGCCAGCCCTCTATCGTATAGGCGTAGTTCTGGCTGTTATTCACATAGCCGGGCATGGCATAGCGGTAGCGCTGCGTCATCCGGTTAAGGAAGTCATATTGATACTTCGATGCCATAGCTGTGCCTGCAGGTACCGTCATGTTTGCTACCGAGGTAACACCTCCGGAAGTAACAAAGTTCTGCGTGTATGTTTCCTGAAGGTTCGGTTTATTACAGTCAAATGTAAAGGTATTTAATTTATTGCTGCTGGCATCATAGGTGTACTTCATAATGTAGCCATAGGTCATTCCTGCCACCCATTTGTCTTGCCAGGTTACATTGCCATGCGGATCGTAGCTGTATAGCGTTATCGCCTGGTCGTTGGTATTAGCCAGGTTTCCGTCCTTATCGGTAATGGTATAGCTCACGCGGTTGGTAGTGAACATTTGCGTATCAATACCGGCTTTAAGACCATCTGCCGTATATACAGGTAACGTAGATGGCGCATGGGTGCCATACACTGTTTTGGTTACATCTGTACTTGGGCCACTACCGTTTTGCGGATACGTACCATCCAGAATGGCAGAACTGGTAACATCAGTTAATCCCGGCGTCACCTCGCCCGTTTCCACTGGTCTGCTTAGTGCATCATATACCGTGTAGGAGTATTTGCTATAGGCTTGCTTATCATTCTGCGAGAAGCGCAGCTTGCCCTTTGAGTCGTAGAGGAAGATGGTAGTGCCTCCGTCCGGTGTACGTTGTTTGGTGGTTTGTGCCAGGGTATTGTGCTCGTAGCCGGTTATTAGTCCATGTGCAGGTGTGGTAGTACGGTCTACGGCAGTTTCACGCACCCCTTCAGGGCTCACGGTACGTATCAGGTTATCTGCACGGTCGTAGTAGTACAGTGTGTATTCGTACTGGGTAACAGGCATCGAGTTTATCCAGCGGTCCTGTACGGAGTCCGGATTCACGCAGCGGTTCTTATACAGGTTCCTCAGCTTCGCTTCATGCACCTCATGCGATTTTTCCATCATCGCATTCAGGTTGCTGGTAAAGTTTTTACACATTATCTCGCCACAGGTAATGATATGCGACGTGTCTGGCGTTAAGGTATCTGCACTTGGCGCCACATAACGCATACACAAATGAACAGTATCTGATAATGCGCCAGTGGGGCACGACACCGATCCAGGGTCTGTGCATATAGCAGCACGTCGCAATGTGCCTGAACTATCAATAGCATTAAAGTAAAACGGCAGGCAATTCATAACCTTGCTGGAGCGAGGGAAAGGGCCATGCCAATCCGGCGTGCCATGAACAAAGTTCTGCACGGAGGTATTATAAAAAATGTCGCGTATCAGGCCTGTGCCTGCAGCCAGGTTATACACTGAATCTATATAATAATTCAAAATCACCGAATCTCCAACATTAAGCGGTCCAAACCCGGTAAGGTAAATATAACTACCGGGCACATACCTGGCAGAGCAACCTTTTACATTGAGTACCTGGTCTGTTCCAAGAATTGTATTTCGTTCAGAAGGGATACCTGTATATAACTGAATAGAGTCACCGGCAGCTACAGGAACCGTTAATACAAGCTTCATAGTCACCGGCACCATAGTTTGCCCCGGGAAAACAGTATCTCTGGCAGTGATATATAGATTAGCAAATGTACCTACTGCAGACATTGTTGTCACATCGCTGCCATACGTAAGCCAATCTTGCTGATCAGACCCGCGTACCATTATAGAGGCAGTGGCCGAGCACGAACCAACACCTGTCATAGACGTCAGATTAAAGGGCATATTTGAGACGTCGTAAGGGTTAAATGTATATGGCAGGGTTGAGCCGGTTGTAGAAAGATTGTCTCTTTTTGCTGCAATAAACCGGTTAAGCCAATTGATCTCAGCATCCGTTCCGAGGCGGTTAGAGGGTTGCGGCACAGGGAAAAATCCGTCTGCAGCATCACAGCTCAGTGGCGGGCCTATTGTACCTCCCTGCTGGTATAGCATGCCTGGCCCTACCTGCAATTCTATATTGTAGAGCATTGAATGTTTAAAGCTGTCCATCTGGCCACTGCTCACCACACCTGAACTGTTAGGCGTAAGCTTACACCCTGCTTCGCACTGCTTTACCACATTATAGGCCATACAGTAGGCGCTGGGCAGATCTATTATCATAGTAGGCGCAGGCATCCAGCTGGGCACTGGCATTCCTTCTATAATGGTAGTATTATTATTGGCGGCATCGTTCAGTGTGTTTAATATACCATCCAGTCTTCCTTCGCAGGTTTTATAACAATCATATGTCATTTGCGCATACATAGCACCAATTGCTGCAGGGCTGCCCATTCCCGGTTTTATAGCACCAAGGCCGGCCGCCATACCTGTATAAGGACTTCCCGGGCGTTTCAATGCCATAAAGAAGTTATAAATATGGAAAGGATGTGTACCCGGATCTACAGGGAAATTGCTGATAGAACTGTACCACGTTGGTGGTGTGCCTGTGCAGCCTAAACCGGATATAGTACAAAACACATTTTCAACAGATGTATTAGTGCCCCAGTTGTAAGGGAAATATTGATAAGGCTTGTTACGTAGCAAAGATCCCGCCGTTGTAAGGTCACTCATAGGGCGTACTGATAAAGTTTTGTATCCCACACGGTTCATAAAGTCTGCCCACCAGTCTATCTTAGGCCCTGCAGTAAGAGAGGTAGCTGTAGCCACCTGTGCGGCGATAAAAGACTGAACAGTGGCCTGCCATGCATCCCACAGGGTTTGGCAGTTATAGCCATCGGCCACCATACGTGTTATTATTGTATTCAGCTCGGCGTTATTAGCCACCGTAAACCAGTTATTTGTAGCATCAGTAGTGGCCTCAACACCAACACCTGCGCTCAAGTTAAAGTAGCCGGGTGGGTTCTTTGTGTCATAGTCCTTCATCATGCTCACCATATACTCCGCAAATGTGGGCGTGGTACAGTTTGGCGCATCGCAATGCGCAGTAGGCAGCATAAATGTATCGCATGGGTAGGCCAGCAGGAAGTATGGCTGGGCAGTATCTGCATTCAGGTACGTAAGCAGCCCCATTATATCATTGTTAGTAAGGTATGTCTGGATGGACGTTTTATTTACGCTATTGCCTATCACAGTACTGCCGTTCATGTTTAGTACTTTCGCCGTCCCGGCAAACTCACGGTCCAGCTTGCGGTGCGTCAGGTGCACCATGGAGTCCACATACATGTTATGCGTTACAGGGTCCTGGTTTTGTAATTGCAAAGTAAGTGCAAAGTCATAGGTGCCGGGCAGTAAGGTTGTGTTATCATTTGGTGCATATACGCCTGCCGGTATGCCGAGTGATGTATAATAACTTAACTCGGTCATAGGTATCCAACTGGCAGTACAGGTGGCCCCGGTACTATCGATAGAAGGCCTTACGATAAGGCTGTCATAATACACAACATCCCTGCTCCATGACGTATCATCCCTGTTTTTGCCTATCAGGTAAACTTTATAATCACAACTGCCACATATACCTACGCATGCATCGCCATATAGCTTAGGTAAGATTGAGTACGAAAAATTCAGACTGGTAGGCTTACCAAACGAATAAGTGGCAGTTGCTATAATACGCGTACCAGGTACACCGGAAGAAGCCAGTGTACGTTTCTTTATAGTATCATTTGCATTATAGCTGCCACTTGATACCGGCGAAAGTGCCGGTGGCAACGGATCGGCCAGGCATGTAGCTAATACTTTACCTGTACGCTCATCGGTATAAGAAACATTATAAACTTTATTGGGATCTATTGTATATGTCTTTAATACAGAATTTGCTGAAGGGGCCTCATCACCAAATATATGTATCAATTCAGTTTCCATCGGCTTGCAATAATATTTAAGTATCGTCTGGTTCGCTTTCATTCTATGAACACTAGGCCCTGATATTTCGCGCTCACGATTAAGACCATCATTATAATATAGGGTACGGTTATATGGATATCCCTGGGAAAGCGTACCATACGTAGTTCCTAAAGGCGATGAAGAATTCACCTGCCCCGGGCCGGTAGACGATCCGGGCCCGCCATAATTTGATTCCTGGTCATAGTCAGCCGCCGTGAATAAAGCACCACTTGTATTCGTAACTTCATTTGGCTGATATCCGAAATATCCGAATGATGGATAGCCATAAGAAGAGAAAGAAGCTACTGGCCCAATGGCAGGCAGCGTTTTCAAACTTGGGCGTCCGCTAAAGTCCGGTATTGTTTGCGTAACAGTAGACCTGCTTCCTACACCGTGATTTATCTCCTGCTCCTGTATAGGCATCTGGAGAAAGTTTGCATAGGTTGTTTTTTCATCATTGTTATAAATATTCCCGTCCTCAAAGCTAAATCCAGTTTGCGATGCATAAGTGAACTTTCGGTTATAAATCCAATTCAATCCATCATCAAACTGGGTCCAGTAAAACAGGTATGGATTGGAGCTAAGAGAACCTGTAGTTACTGCCACGTCTGCACCATCCACAAATGCGCCTGTACAGGTCCATGGACCCCAGTTACGTGCGTCGCCGTATGTTTTAGGGCCCCAGTTGCTAACGTGCCTTATACGCCATATATAATAGCCCGTACCTTCCGCCAGTGTGATAATATTATATTGCGTCCCAGTATACCACTCATTTGCTTCCATAGTCAATGCCTGGCTCCAGTCTACATGGGTAGTAATTATTGTAGGGTCCTTTTTTGTAACATCAGTATTGAACAACCTTAACATTTGTATTTGTACCAGCCCCTTACCGCCTAACACATTGCAAGAGTTCCAATTAAGTTGTACTGCACTTTTCATTATGTTGACACCTGTTGGCCCAAAGCAGCTTACAACATTAGTGCATGGCGGCCCGGATGGAACCGACGGCACCGATCCGGTTTTAGTACCTATACCTATACTCAAAGTACTGGTAGCAGTAAGTGTAACGGATGATAGATTGAATCCGGACGCTGTTGTAACTGTAGTGCCGGGCATAACAGTTACAGTAAATGCCAGCGCCTTTGATGAGTCTGTCAGTTTGCCGGCGCTACGCCAGGATTTCATAAAGTCGGTAATATCCAGCGTGTAATTTATATACGGTGTAGCAGGCATCATAGTCAGCTGCACGGAATCCCAGGAATATGCTGGCTGCGCAATTCCAGGAATATCTCCTGGCGCATAAGCTTTTACCTGAAAGTAGCCGTTGAAAAGTACTTGTCCCGGCTGAAAGGTACGCAACATGCCGTACAATGAAGTGTCTACAGTTGCCTGGATAGTAACTAAGTTATATCCAAGATATATACCACCTCCGCTATCGTTAGATTTCCATAGCGAATCCACGCCAAACTGAAATACCCCATTACTATTTAACGAATCCAGCAGGATACGTGAAGGGTGTGTTGAAAATGTAAGGTTACACTGTTGGCAGGTAACCTGACCTAGGTTACCATTAAATGCAAGCTCGGGTATGGGCACAAGATGACTTGCTGCATCCCAGTTACGAGCCAGGGTATCTTTGATAAAACTAGCAGGAGGTGCTGCGGGTGGCGCCGCAGCCTGGCTGGTCATCGTGCCCAGGGATTGCGAAAATGCAGGCGCACCTCCCAGCGACAGGCAGAAAAGTAAAAGAACTGCAATAATACTTGCGCTGAACCTATTCTTTTTTTCAGCTATTGATACGGTTGCCCTGTTCATAAGTTTACATTTGGGGTAAGGTTATTTATTCTTTTTATAGTCGTTGTAACGATAACCCTGGTATTGAGCTTTAAATACACCATCACTTTCAAAAATCCTATTCTTTGCCTTGCCCCAGCTTTTATCAAGTTGTTTTTCTCCATGTTCACTTATCAGCATTGTGTAATGCTTTACATTTCGTGATATGGCAGGATTAACGTCTATTTCAATCCGCGTAAACAATGATGTCTTTACAGCTACATAAATATTAATTTTGCTATACAGACATTTTTTCTTGTTTTTGGGCATCAACAGATATACTAAAGATCCGCTATCAGTGTGCGTTATTACATATTCATTACAGGAAACCACCTGGTAATCTTTTAACAGTTTTTCCTGCATCAATGCTGCATACGCATCGCTTTTAACATCCAGTGCCGCAGGCGTAGATTTAGTACGCATTATAGATCTGTTTGCTTTATTAATGGTAAATACATCTTCGTTATCCATCATTACCTCTACCTTATCAGATGCTATATATCTTATCTGCTTATCTCCCATTAGCTCTCCATTAGATGTAGTTCGCTGATACTTTTGAGTATTATTATTCAAAGCATCGCTGATCATAGTATATTTCAGGTACCATGCCTTACCTGATGAAAGAATGGTTCTCATACTTTCTTCCTCTACTTTATAGGCTTTTTTTAGCCCTTCTTCACAGTTTGTTATTGGCACAGCATTGCTTTGATTTACAAATACCGAAAACAGGATTGATAATAATATGATATTTTTAAGCATAATTAATTTCTAAGGATTTTAGGCGTATGATATTGCGTTTCCTCTATGGTTTTTACACCTTGCATCGTCTCTACCAGTTTTCGTACAAGCTTACCTTCTCCGTTGTACTGATAAATGTTGGCAAAGTTTTGATCATCCATTTCTGCTATTACTTTAAAAGTATTTACATCATAAACGTACGCCATTGCTTTCGCCTCAATTGGTTGCACCCTTACATCGTCTATATAGCAATAGCTAAGACCGCTTGTTGTATTAATTTTGAAAGATTCAGTAGTTCCTGGAGTTACCGGACCTGTTATAACCTCATATAATGACCACTGCCCTGCTGTCGCCACATACTTAACATTGGTTGATGTTAAAGCCCCTCCGTTGAGCTGCACAAATGCCGAAAAATTATTTGCTATGGATGGTGGCGCATTTGGATCCCAATATCCAGGGTCACTTATCCCTTCCGCCAATGCCCAGAACCTAAATACCATACCTTTTCCTGCTACATCGGCCCTGGGTGGTGTTGTAATACCAACCGTGCTGGTTAGCATATATCCATTTTTACCTGTATGTGGTTTACTTACAATATTCGCATTAGTTACAGTCATGCCATCTTCTAAAACTCCTGATCCATAATTATTTTCAAAGCTTTCAAATAGCACGGAACTATATGATGCATTCTGTGCTATTATATAAGGCAGCATATTATGATAACCATATTTCGCCATACTAAATATTCCATCTACATCATGTTCCTGGGTCGCTGCTCCATCCGGCGAGTAAGCATCAACCTGGCTTGTTTGAATCCATGTACCCGGATTCTTTTGCCAATCGGCAGGTGCGGGTACTGGCGCCATTATAATTCGCCATGGGATAGGTACGTTTACATATGGGGCCGATGTGCTTGTTGTTCCGGTCAGTAAAAAACGTGTTACTCCTGCTGTATATGCATGATCTCCTGCAGAAGGGTCGCTACCCGTTTTAGTATCTGCTCTATATACATAGCTTCCATTAGGGCGCCACATACCAGCTTTGCCAGCTTCATAATCATTGTAGTTAGTTGGGAATCCTAATGGAGGACTTGACCACGGCCAACTACTATTATCAGCATAGGTAGTAACATTAGCCTTTATTATGTTTGGCATTCTTATTGAGTCGATAGGCAATCCAGTTTGCGGATTTTGCGGATTAGGTTCATATACAGTAACACTATCCCCATATTGAGTGAAACCGCCGGCTGAAGCACTAAGATTGTTATTGTAATGGCTATGAACAATTTCAGCTTTATAATAGGTAGCATTCCCTGACGTAAGAATATTTGCATCCGCCAATTGGGTCATACATACAGAAATATCGTTACCAGATGTTGACAAGACATGTACCATGTCAATGCCTCCACCAAGAGATGCTTTCTTGTATAATGCTACTAGATCGCCAGCGCTAAACATACCCTTGCTATTTACTTCCGATACTGTCCAAAATTGGTGAGGCGCTGTGCCGCCTGGGCTCCCTACAGTTAAACATTCCGCAGCCTTTTTATAAAACGTATATCGCTCGTTCCAAGCTCGCTGGCCCATCACAGGATATTGCGATGAAGCCGGGAAATTATAAGTCCAATATTGTCCATTATGAGAGCCGTTTTTGTCTTTTAAATAAAGGCCGTCATACCCATCAAAAGACCGCGTTAACACAGCTTTTGTTGTTAAAGGATCAAACGCCAGGTTTTCGGTAGTCTGGGAATATCCATCTTTTGTATTAGTTATAGATTTTACAATTGCCGGATAGTGAATTACTTTATTAACTACTACTGTATTGATCTTTTGATCAGACCCACTAGTTAAAGGGAACCCAATTACCCAAGGTATATCTACAATTGCTGCAATTCCTAATGTAACATCGCCTGTAAATCTTGTTTGTGAAGCCTCCTCACTCACCATTCTCCTGTCAATGGTTACATCCATTTCTTTTCCAGGCTGATCATACTGTATATTGTAGTTATCGAAGTTATACATTGGTATCTGCTCCCCGGGCTCAAAGTAATTATACGTTTGCTGTGATACAGGTATTGGCGTTAACCGTGGATCATAAAATCTGCCAGGATCGAAGAAACCAGGATAATTTGTAATTGATTTTAGTTGCCCATGCATCTGATTTTGAATAAAACAATATCCTTGTGATGAGCGCAAACCAGTATTAATGGTATAGGAAAACAATCCAATGTCCACACTCCAGTCATCCTTTGTTGTTTGAATGGGGGTATAACTAACCCCATTTTCGCCAACTGTAGTATAGTATCTGTCATAAGGATAATCTTTTGCAGTATAGTAATCCACGACAGTATATCCTGTGCCTATATCTTTCGTTTGGGCTATATTCTTTTTTACAATTCTGCTGTAGCCAATAGATGCTCCCGGAATTGCATTCATTCCAAGAGGACCTTCAAACTGCTCTTTATCTTTCCCCGCTACAATACCATCTATCCAACTTTGACTTGTACGTTTATCAAGATAAGAGACCAATGGATTTTCACCTTTATTTTCCGCCGGCTCATTTGTAGCAACACCAAAACTTGAACCATCATATTGATTATCATAAATATACTCTGTACCATAAAGTGCTTGATTATTTGCATCTACACCTCTGTCATACATCAGCAATCGCTTTACTCTGATACCACCTCCTTTCTTATTTAACACTGGTATTCTGAAATAAGAATATTGGTTATTATATGCCAAGCAACATGAGCCTTTTACATTAAGCGCTGCCTTTGTAGCATTTATTAATTGAGTTCCAAGTGCTGTTAGCGCATCAGTTATACTGCCCTTTTCACCTGGATCTGTCATAGTCGTAGAGGTTTTATAAGTACACGTTCCATCCATGATTTTTCCACCAACTTGATGTCGAACATAGTCATAACATATATCCTTCGGCAGTGTGCTCCCTTTGATCTTTATCTTAATACTCCCCGGATAAGAAGGATCATAGCTGGCATTATCGAAATCAGCATAGCCTTCTATATAATCCCCTAAACAGCTCCCCATTGCAGGAGAACTGCTTCCCATTAGAGCGTAATAAAATTTGAAGTAAATTTTTTGGTCTTTATACGTCTGGTTGATCAAAGCTATTGTCGCATCTCTTTTTGTTGGGTCTGTAACACCAAGATCATCCGCGATATCTACATAGAAAGAATTTGGATCTGGTTGAGTGGTCGTAGTAATATGAACTAATGCAGCAGCCGGCCTGTCCTGCACATATGAATATGTGTTTTGCTCATATTGCACATGTATCTGTCCGCCCGACGGTAACGTAATACATTTTAGCTGATAAGCTGCTGGGTCAAAACTGACGGGGACCTGGCTGGGCCAGCTTTGATAACTGTTTCTTCTGTTTTTCCCATTATATTGATAGTTACCCCAGCAATCTATGTATTGTCCAGGAGACGTACCTGACAAATAATTTGGGGTTTCAGCACCTGCGCTTCGTAATGCTGCCATCTCATTGCTGATATAGGTATATTGAGATGGGTATGTAACATTCGGATAAGTATAATCAAACACATATGGACTTATATAAGCGTCAGACACTCCATTGTATTCAAACCATACACGCTTCAATGTTAATCTTCCCTGGTTTCCAGCAAGGCTATTAGGACTTCCTGGCCAGCAATCATAATTATATTCAAAATGAACCGTTTTTATTAGGTGTGCTGCACCACCGTTAGGATCTTTGGCATACAGATTTATCTGTTTCAGTTTTTTATGTGCAAAACTGGCATTAGTTCCAGCTATACCTTTTGCTGCAGAAACCGGGTCGCTCGCAGGTATGCCATCAAGCGTCGTGTCCAGGATAAAATCTGCATAGTGAGTCTTTGTTTCAATTCTATTCAGATAATAAACCTCCTTGTACCCATACTGATAGGAGCCCATGTCATCTGTATTATCAGATAAGCGGTTAGGCCTGAAGTACATACCAGCATATGGGGTTCTCCAGGTATACCAACTTGTATATGCTGGTGCTGATTTGTCTGCACTTCCGATTGCCTGAGTATATTCAAACTTAGTATATCCACCTAAATCGGCATCATCCGGACCGTTTTGGTTTATATCAACATAGTCAGGCGTTGTAATTTGTGTGAGTAGATAATTGCTGGCATACGGCTTAGTATATTGTTCACCAACCTTTATGCTATTGCTCGCTATGTCGCCATTAACAATATAACTATCACCGCCTAAACTTGTTAAACCGTGCTGCATATTAGTTTCTCCTGCAGTATATACAGGCAATCCGTATACATATTGATTTCCCGATTCATTTACTGTAGCAATTTCACCTATCGCATCTTTTAATAGTGCATTTGAAGTAGTGTTATTCCGCCCAGCCAAGGAATTGATATTAGCATCCTTTTCATAGGCAACGCCTCTTGTCACCTTTGTGCCGGAGGTCATTTGATTTATTTCAGCAACGGTATGAAAACCAATATAAGAGGCTCTACCATTTCTTCTATTTGTTGGTGAGGATGGTAATTTTCCAATATTACCACCTGGCTGGAGTTTATTGAAAGATGTATCAAGATTTGGTTGGCCGCCACTTATTATTGCCGCTACTGGGTGGTCTGCATTATTTGATACATCGTAAACAAGTTTACCTCCAAGATCATTATTAAAACGAAAAAATGAGTTTTCCGATACAGAATGCACAGAATCGTGAAAATCATAAGGAACAAACCAAAAATTTTGAAGATTACCATTCTTCCATGAAGACCATGAAGACCTCACTTCTAAAGACGAGCTACCATCTTTTACTACCTCACCCCCCAAACCAATATCTGTACCAAGATGAATATCAAGTCCAAAAAAGTCTATTGAAGTATTACTTTTTACATAGTTTGGTGAAAAAATGCCAACTCTATCGTTATACATTCTAAATGCACCTCCCAACCCTTCACCTGAAATGAAATATGCATCTGCTGTATTAAATGGTATAGGTAAATATTTATCTCTTTGATTAAAAGTTGATGGGTTTTCAACAGTATAATCCATTATTGACTCGCGATTGACACTATCGTTATTATCAGTATCATTTCCCGAGTACATATAGCCAAAGGCAGGAACTGTTCGAATCGGAATATTTTTTTGTGAGGCATAACTTATATTAACACCCTCGCTTAAACCAACGGGGAGGGGTGCTAGATCTTCAGTAAGTGCAAGATTACCTGATATATTATAACCGGTGTATGGTGTTAAGTTATACGGAGAGCTCATATCAGTAACGAGATAGCTTATATAGCTACTTGTTGCCGCATTCATCCCCCCGCCTACAAAACTTTGAACAGACCTTCTCATTGATTGGCCAACACCGCTATTCATAATTTTATTACTTCCTTTACTACTTTGTGATCCAGCGTCGCTATTGTTGCTTTTTACGGCATTACTTGCA
>Ga0105239_10007733_pt1 | contig 12305 bp, 2 predicted proteins | sample KBSC44metaG_FD_92761 | JGI IMG/M metagenome (GOLD analysis project Ga0105239, IMG submission 92761) | Corn rhizosphere microbial communities from Kellogg Biological Station, Michigan, USA - KBS C4-4 metaG | ecosystem: Host-associated > Plants > Roots > Rhizosphere > Soil | place: Michigan, USA...
CATCCGCATCGAGTGGGATGATGGTGCCTTCAGGTGCCAGTACTGGGATCTCATGTAGGGGCCGATACATATTTAGCTCTCTCTCGCCGTCGTAGACAACCCCCGTGAAGATGTCGACCCAACGGCCCGAATCAGGCGGCAGCCAGACCTTGACGGCGCCGAGATTCGTGCGCTTGTCCCTGGGCGTCACGATCGGCGCGACCAGCAGGTCCTCACCGAAGAAATACTGGTTGGGAACTTGGTACGCCTCGTCGACTTCCGGGTACGACCAGTACATGTGCTGGACGAGGGGTTCATCCTGCGTCGCAGACCGCACATTCGCAGCATACAAATACGGAATGAGACGATGTCTCAGACGCAGGAAGTTGCGGATGACAATCTCCGACTCCTTGCGGTACTTCCAGGGCTCCTTGGAGGTCCACTGGGAGTTGGACGAGTGCAGGCGCATGATGGGCGAGAAGACGCCGAATTGGACCCAGCGCGTCACCAGCTCGTCGTCACGCGTGCCGCCCATGTGCCCGCCGATGTCGTGACTCCACCAGCCGTAGCCAATGTTGCTCGCTGTGGCGGTGAATTCAGGCTGGAACGCCAGGCTGGCCCAGGTCGTGATGGTATCTCCAGAGAATCCGACAGGGTAGCGGTGCGAGCCGGGCCCTGCGTAGCGTGAGAAAATCAATGGGCGCCGCCCGTCGTGGGCATTGTCGAGGAAATGGAAGTGGTTGAGGAGCCACAGGGGGTCGAGTCCCGGCACCTTGGTGTGCGCGCCTTGCTGCCAGTCGATCCACCAGAAATCGCAGGCGACCTTCTCGATGTTGCGGTGCAGGATGGACAAGTACGCTTCCATAAACTTGGGGCTGGTGGGATCAAAGAGAATCGGATTCTTCCTCGACGTATCATGGCCCAGAAACTTGGCCATCTCCTCGTACGCATCCTCGTGGTGATGGACCCCGGAATGCGGGTGGTCGTTCAGGGTGATCTTCAATTTCCTGTCGTGCAGGTCTTGACCGAACTTTTTCGGGTCCGGAAACATCTGGTCGTCCCAGGTATAGCCCGTCCAGCCGGCGTGCGGGACGCGGCCGTCACTGACCAGATGCCAGTCCATATCGATGACGGCGACGGAGAGCGGGATCTCTTTCTTCCTAAACTCGTCCATCAGGTCGATGTACTCCTGCTGCTCATAGCGGTAGTACCGGCTCCACCAGTTGCCGAGGGCCCAACGCGGGAGGAGCGGTTGCTTCCCGCTGAGAGCGTAGAGTGCCTTGATCGCGGCTTTGTAGTCGTGGCCGTGTGCGAAGAGGTATCCATCAACGCGATCTCCAGGTAATCGGCCGGCCACAAAGCCCTTTCCGTCAAATAACATGGACTTGCTGTCATCGATGGTTGCATATCCGAACTTTGAAAGCACGCCGACGCCAAGGGCACACCGGCCGTCCACTTCATCGAGGGTTCTCGCCGTGCCACCCAGATTCGCTACGTTCCCAGCCCCTTCGTCGTCCGAATACCGCCACTGGGCTCCCCAGAGTGTGACCTTTGCAGAGAAGCTGGCGAGGAGGCCTGACGGTGAGAACCGCTTCTTATCGTAGCTGATGTGGAAGTGGTCGGTGATGATCTCGAGCTCGTCATCACGCTCGACTTTCTGAAACTTGGGCGTCGGCAGATCCCTGTTGATGGCGAATGTGGAGGCACGATCCTCGAACTTTCCATCATGTGCCCATTCGTACCGGAGGAGGGCGTCGCTCAGGACTGTGAAGCGGTAGTTTGGGCCCTGGATGACAGAATCCGGGTTCGCCACCGGGTTGGACTCGAAGTGGTAGCCCTTCATGCTGTTGGAAGTTATTGCTCTGCGGAAGTTGATTGGGAGACAGTAGTCCCGTTGATACGGCCGTCTTCGTCTTGTTCTTTGTTGCCCTCGCCTGGGGTTCAGCAGAGAATGAGTAACGTCCAGATAGCTGGAAGAGATGCCAAAGGAGTGAAATCGAGCTTGAGCTTGAGCTTGAAGTGGCACACTGACCAGTCTGCCCGTGCGGCTCATTCACCCACCCAATGTCAGAAATCTCCTCCCTTATTAGTACTACTCGTACTCGCATAAATACGTCACAAAAAACCTGCAAAGCTACCAGCTGCCAACGTCGGTTCCAGCGTCGAAATAGGAAGAGCTGCCGGGCTTAATATCTCGTGTACGCTATACGGTGTTTCTGGAAATGCTCGGAGATTCTCCCAGGCAATAAAAGCGTTGGCATATGCAAGGCACGAGCAGGGCAAAATGTAATTGCCTCCCCCCCTCCTGGGTGTACTGTGTGTATTTCAAGCAAAAGTCGGTGTCCTTGGGGACAACCAACCGCCGCCCCTCCTAAGAGATAACATCATGATGATCAAAAGCAAGAAGCTGGTCGGTCGAATGCTCGGAGAAACGAAATGCTGAGAGTGGATTGGCCAAGCAGAGATGTGAAGCAACTTGGCAATTCGGTCATTAGTATCAAGGCAAGCCACAGCCACACTCGATCGCTGATCATTGACATTCGTTGAGACATGTGGTGGCGTAGATGCGTAGAGATTTAGAGATTGAACGATATCTCGATTGCCTCCCTCTCTTTCTCACTCTCGGATAACCCAAGAAATGAGTTACTATTCTACTGGCTGACTGACTGACTGACTGTACTGTGCTCTTGACTTGCTCGTCCTGCCTCCGCCTCGCCTCGCTCTGGGTTCATCCATCCAAAGCAACGCAGAACCCACCCGGCTTGACCGACTAAACCAAACCATGCTGCCCTTCCATCCTATGAATAATAGAAAAGATGTTGCAAAACGGCCTGCTTGCGACAGCGCTATAGGTTGTCAATCAATCATTCCATCCCATCCCATCCCATCCCATCCCATTCTTCCATCCCGCCAGGCCAGGCCAGGCCAGGCCAGTAGAAATGCCTATACTCTTGACCATTGCGAGACAATGAAACTATACCCTCCTCGTTTGTGTGTTTTTCCGTGGGTGCTTGGCCAATTCCACCTCCTTATCCGGTCCTTATTTGTAAGGGTAAAAAAAAAGAGTCGTGCTCGTCCTTTTGAGGATGGTTTGTTTTCATCCTCTTTCGTTCAGAGACTGCCTGCCTGCCACTGCCGCCAGTGTGTCGGATAAAAATATATGTGCGACTGCTTTGCTTTCCCAAAAAATGACATCCAAACCATTGACAGCTCCTTCCCGACAGACTTGCAGTGCGGGTAGAGCGTGAAAACCAGATAAAAAGAAGAAAAAAAGAGCACCGTCAATTCTTCGTTAGCGCGTCTCGGCCACCTGCCTCCCAAAGTGGTGGAAGCCTCAATCAACCAAAATCCCATAATTAATAAAACTGTTGTACTGTTTTCGCTTTCTCATGTCAAAACGCCAGAGGAAGCCGCCCTGGAATGGCGTTTCACTTCATGCAGCTTCCGAAACGACACGATAAATGGTGTCATCGTATCCTACCCTCATAGTCATAATAGTTTTCCTCCTTTCATAAACCAAAAATATCAATATGCAAAAATAAGAGAAAAAAGTGTTGGTCGGTTCTGCTCTTCGACTGGCCCGGAGAGCGTGCGGGTGTTTTTCTCCGGGGAGAGTCTTGTGGTACACAGCGCCTCGTCGTCCCTTTAAATGTTTCTTTTCGCCTCAGGATAGGAAGGACGGGGAAGCTGTATGCGGTAGGCTCCGTTTCCGTCTCGGTAACGAAGTTTGTCTGGAGTAACAAGGTTTAATCCGAGTCTGGGTCTTCCACTGCGTTTTCGTCGTCGTCGTCACTATCACTGTCACTCTCATCCGTGTCGTCGTCGACAATCTCATATTGGTCGCTCTCGTCTACCTGAGATTGTTGACCACCTGCCTTCAAGTGGTTAGCCTGTCCAAGTAGCTCGGTGATTTGACTCAATAGCCCTGCAATAGGAGCTGCCTGGTCAACAAGCGAAACACCTTTTCGGAAAGGCTGTAGCATGTGTCGAATTTGCAGCGTAGTAATACATGACTGTAGTTCATGTCAGTCATCACAGCTTGCTAATAGTTAGTTGGATTGACTTACTTCAACTCTGGTTACCTGATGCTCCAGCAAATTCATCATGAAGCCATCAGTTTGGACGCCGCCGCGCTCCTTCATTCTAGTAAGGAGGCTCAATTCGGGCTTTTGCAACCCGGTAGCGCGTTCTGGTGTTTCGAGGCAGCTGCAGAGCATTTCCAATCTCAATGCAATATCCCAAAGTTTCCAAACTTCGTCGAGTTCAAGGTTGAGTTTGCTGTCCTTGCCTAGAGCGCCAGGTCCAGCTTTCTCCTCATTTGCGCTAGGAGCATCACCGCCCAGTTGAACCTTATTCTCAGCACCTGGAGGAATGGTCAAACGTCCTGCAAGTGAGTGCGGATACATCAGATAGAGGTACTCAGGATTTTCGAGACCCTTGAGCTTTTTCTCGCCGAGATCTTTTACCTCGAAACCCTGGCTACTCAATTGTCTGAGTTCACGCCGTATCTGGTTTGCAAGAGGATCATCGTTGACAGTATCCTCTGAGCCGACTGAGTCTCGTCGATCATCGTCCGCGTATGCTTCCAAAGTCCGCTGGATCTCTGCAATGAAGTCACTGCTGACACTGATTTGTCCGCCATCAGCGACTGCCGATACTCGGGCTGCCTTGTTGACCATGGGACCAAAGTAATCCATTCTCCTTGTGATAGGATCCTGCTCACAGACAGGTCGGCCCCAGTGGATCCCCATCCTCACAGAGAGTCCACGGTATATCCGATTCTGATCCGCATCTAATTTCTCTTGACAGTGAACAGTTTCCAGGATCTCCTGAGGCCAATTCTGTTCAAGAAGGTGACTCTGACAGCTGAAACACCAGAGCAAAGCAGAAGTCACGGTGGAGAAAGACACCATGAAAGCATCGCCTTCAGTCTTGACCTCATAACCACCGATAATTCGCAGTTGCCTTCTCATGAGTTCGTTGTGCATCATTATAGCTGATCTCATGGGCACGGGGAGAATTTCCCACAGTGCGGTCGAGTTCTTGATATCGGTGAAGCAAATAGCCACTTCTCCAACAGGCGCTTCTGGTTCCTCAAGTCTGGCAAGGCGAGAGTCACCGACCAATGTTTGATCTCTTCTCTTTTTCCTGGTTGGAAAGATAGTTCCCTCGTCAAGCCCCAGTTCTTTGGCCATGGAAAGACTAGTTCCACGGAAACGATGACTACCTTTCTTCCTCAGATCTGAGATACCTAGCACCATCACCATGATCTTATCTCTTGCCCCATACGCCATTGCCAGATCTCGGAGTTTTTGTGCAGCTAACATGAGATCACCTTTCTCAGCTCGCGCAACGTCCACAGCCAAGTCAACTGTGACATAATCCCAGAATTCCTTTGTGGCTACCACAATAAGTTCATCCGATTCAGTCAAGGTGCAGTTGAACGTATGTGGTGCTGCAATAACCGACGGCATATGGCTGTAATACCCGAACGCTCGGCTGACTTCAAGTATATCGTTGAGCTTGCCTTGTCTAGAGACATAGCCTCCAGCCTCCCGGATCCTTTCTCTTTCACGATGCTCTGCAGGATCGTGTTTTCTTGTCAACTCACGATGCTGACCATTGGACTGGATGAGGATCGCCTCAGCATCACCGACATTGGCAACATGAAGCTCTGTCCCATTGATGTACATGACGGTTGCCACACCACCGGAGCTGAGATCATCCGGACCTAGAATGTTTGCCACTGTGGACCCTCTATGGCCGTTAGCCAAGCGATGCTCCTTTGTGTCAAAGTTACTGCTGGCAAAATTGGCCATGTCCTTGTTGAGAGATAGGAAGGTCCGCCGGAGCGCGTCTACAGGTGTATCCTTAGTTGCTTCAGATTTCTTGAGCTCATCGTAGAACATTGCAGGGAAATTCTCATGCAGGTACTTCGCCACTCGGGAACCACCACTGGACATACTTTGGCCGTCGAATAATCCGATGAGAATCTCGGTATCATGACCCCTGAAATTTGGCTTGAGGAGATCTAGGGTCGAAAGGTGCTCGTTCTTACCTAGGGTATCCGCCATGCCGTACATTAAAGCACCGACTAAGGATGCGGAAGTCCTTACACGGCGATCTTCATTGTCGTCAGGGATGGTGTTAGTCAGCAATGTCACGTCCATTAAACCCAGCACTCTCAGATATTTCAGGGTATTGAAGCTGGTGAGATCAGTTGTCTGCTCGCCACTCATCGAGTTGAATTGTGACTGATTCTGGTGAGCTGCCGGTTTGATCTCCAACCTTTTGTTGGCGGAGAAGTTGAGGTATTTGAGGTTGGTATTGCGATTCCAATTCCAGTCATATGGCCAATTCGAAACATTGTATTTCAGTGAATTGCTTCCAACATCCAGAGTGGCTAATTTGTGGACGTTGCAGAGTTCAGCAGGCAGCACCTGGAACCTGTTAACATTCAGATGCAACACCCGCAAATTGCTGCTCTCCTCAAGATCATCCGATGGAAGTGATGTGAGCTCGTTGCCTGAAAGATAGAGCTCGTTTAGTTGAGTCCACCGCCGTAATACACCCTGAGGGAAGTCATCGAGCTCGTTGTATGACAAGTTCAGAACGCGCAGCTCTGGAAGTAGGACTAGCTCACGGAACACATCGTCTTCAAGCCGGTTATCTGCCAGATAGAGATAACGAAGCGATCCACCAAAGGTGTTCTGAAGCCTTGCCTGGGAGATATTCGAGTCTTTTCGTGTAGCTGGGCTCATTGAATATTCGGTGTTGGTCCTCGATATCACAGAAGCTTTGCGATGGCCGGGTATTGAAGCGACCGAATTCTTTCGTCCGCCACCGGGTGAACTGCCAATGCTCATCATTCCTGCAGATGCCTGACTAGGTCGCCGGGCCTGGAAATCTTCCAGCCGACCTAGCTCCTCGAAGCTAGGCGAAGTTGACAATCCTGGAGTCGTGGCCGGGGTAAGGTCTCGGGCATCATTAGGAGGTGGAGCAGCATTTTGCTTGGGGAATGTTTCCAGCACATTGGAAGAGACATTAAGAGTTTCTAATTTGCGACAATACCAGATCTCCGGTGGCAGGCTCTTAATGTTGCATTCTCTCAGGTTCAGAAATTTGAGTTCCACCAGGTTGCCAATGGATGGAGGGATCAAGTTGAGAGGATTCTTGGCCATGCTGAGGAATTCGAGTTTTGACAACCTTCCAATCTGCGAGGACATGGATGAGAGATGGTTCTTGTCCAGGTTCAGCTTCTGGAGATTGGGGACAAAATCAAACAGGGATTCCTTGAACTCGACCAATTTTGCCGAAGCAATATTAAGGCTCGTCAAGGTGGGAACGGACTGCTCAAGCTCAAAGGAAGTGATCGGACAGTGGTCCAGCACAAGCACACGGAGTTTCTGGAAACAGCCCTTGAATGTGGTGATGTTGTTGTGACCGACCAGTAATTGTTCGAGATTTGGAAGTTGGGTCACGCTATCAATATCGGTAATGCCATTGAAGCGAGCATCGATCTCCTTGAGATTGACCAAGCTTTTGAAGCTTTCATTGAATGGCCCCTTCAAATCATTGTTGGTCACCCAGAGTCGTTCCAGAGTGATGAGTTGGGAGATCTTGGGCAGGGAAGACAACTTGTTGAAACTAATATCGAGGTCGACGAGGGACTTCAGAGCACAGATATGTTCGGGGAAGGTGGTAAAATTGTTGGAGGATAAGTTGAGACTTCGTAGTTGGCGGAAATGAGTAAAGTTCGCTGGGAGGGCCGACAGCTTATTGTTCGCGAGCTTTAAGCTTCCAAGTCCCATTATCCGATGTAGCTCTGCATGATCTAATTGCTCAAGTCGATTGTTGGAGACATCAAGGACAGTCAAACGAGTTGCCGAAGCCAGGCTGGGAGGTAGGCGCCAGGCCTCATTGCCGGTGAACTTGATCTCCCGAAGATTGATGCAAGCAGTAACAAAGTCTTTCGGTACCTTCAAAGCTATGTTTCGAGATAGATTGATAGAGATAATTTCTGAGGCCTTTGTGTAGAGGATAATTGGAATGGTGACCAAAGATTTGCCTTGGAGATCCACATGGCTGAACTTTTGCATCTTGCTGAAAGCAGCATCGTTATCAAGGCCACTACCATAGCCCGTCTGTTTTTCATGGGAGAAGGTGAAGCGTATTAGATAACTGTTATCCTCCCGACCGATGTCTTCGATTCGATCTTGCTCTGCATAGCCAGCGAGCTGGAGCAGTTTCTTCTGCATAGCTACAGGCCTCTCTGAACTACCGAGCTGCCGCGACAACTGGTGCTTACGCATGAGTAGTTGATAGTTGTCGATTGAATCGTGAAGAACGGATTTCTTGGCTAGCGATTGCAAGACCTCGCCGACTGTTGCATTGATGGACATGGAAAGGGTTGCAAATGTGCCATCACTTCTAAAGACACGCATGAAATAGGAGATACCGTCCTCCTCCTGAATTGCAGGCAGACCATCTTCATTAGCTTCGGGCAAAGCATCCAATACCTCATCTTCTTGGCCCTTGACAGCCCAACTGTCGGGGGCATCCCAAGCAGGGGCAGAGAGCTCGGATGCTGGTGTCTGAGCAATTTTACCGCCAGTGTATATACCTGCGTCGGCAGGTGTTTTGGGAACTTGAGGCTGGGCAATGATGTCGGACATATCGTCAAAATTGGTGTCTAGGTTGAAAACACCGGCTTGCATGGGGGCCTGTGATGATGATGATGTAGTCTTCCTCTCAAGCGGCTCTTGCTGGAAACTTGGACCACGGTGTCTGCCATGACGTCCAAACCGACTAGATTTGGTTGATTGTGCTGTATAAGTCCGATCAATCTTTGGCGAATGATCCGAGGCTTTGATGGTAGAGGCACTGTCGACAGAGGCCACACTAGTTTCCCTGTCTCGTTTGCTCTCCGGAATGTCAGCCGTGTTTGTGCGGTTTGAGTAGGTCCTGGTCTTCTTGAGTTCCTCAGGCGGGCTTATGGGTTCGACATAGGTGCGCAAAGGCTCGGGCTGCGGGGGAGGTGGTTGTTTGTCCTTGTGGCGGTGTTTGAGTTTGGAGAAGATGGAGCGCTTCTCCGTCGGGGCAGAGTTGTCCTTCCGAGGGCCCGGCCCAGGACTTGTATTGCGAGGCAGGGCGGTGGTGGAGCTCATGGGGGTACTGCTCTGGGGCGTTCCTCGGAAATGGCCAAGGTTACTGGTTGAAGACTCTCGGCTTGTGGATGGGCGTTTAGGGACGGCCGTCGTGACCTGTTGGCCCTTTGGAGGATCCTCCTTACTTCTAGTATGTCTGTGCAGAAGCCCACGGCGGTGAGAGGGAGCACTGGGAGCGCTGTTCAGCGCCATGGATTCATTTTGAGGGGGCTGTCGTATAGGCGCGGAGCCAAAGTTTGATACGTCCTCGAAATTCTGATATGCCCAGGGCGTCACTTCGCTGGAGGGAGGAGGAGCGGGGGTTTTGGGCCGCTCCTCTGCAGTGTTCTGTGTCTGAACAGAGCCACTTCTTTGGGGTGGCTTGTCTGCAGTGAGGGTTGGTTGAAGCTGATCGGGCAGGTTCGCCGTCGAGCCCTTGCGGGAGTCGGTAGGATCTTCACCAAAGAAACCCTTTAGACTCTTGTGGAATCGACCATTGACAGCGCTCCCTCTTGAACCCGTGCTGCTGATGGTAGTGGCACTTGCCACGGAAGGGCGGCGAGCGTCCGCATCGTAGTCGGGGGAGTCTGAGATATTTGTTCTGGCCGTATCGGGTCGCACCGAAGATTGGGCGTCACGAGGGGTTGTGTCGTTGAAGTAGGACTGGTTGAAGGGGCGAACGCCCGTGATCTGGGCCTGAGGATCTCTTTCCCAAGGAGCGATATCGTCTTCGTTCGGGGGTCTAGATTCCCATGGGGCGATGTCAGCAGCCGTGTTTCGTTGCTGGGCCTGTTGGCGACCAGGAGGGTTTGCAGGTGAGCCAAAGATGGCCATAGCTAGTGAATTGGCGAGGAAGCGGTGGTGGTACGGTGGAATAGAGACTGAAGGCCTATTTATTCCACGTCGGTTAATATGTCGCCTGGTGATGCAAGCAGAGGTGGACAAGGAGTAGAAGGAGTGGTAGACACCTTCTCTCTGCTCAATCAATGGATTGCAAGGTTGTAAAGAGTTCTTCAGTCTCCCTTTTTCAGACCATGTTCAAGGGTTGTGTCGATGTGAATCGCGTCTTGCGCAGGACGATTCAATCACCATGCTCGATCGCGCGTAGATGTGGTAGCTGGGGGATGATTTCTTCCCGCAGCAGAGGTGCAAGCAAGAAATGCAGATCAGAATGGAGTCAGATAAGGTTCGGTATGCAGGCACACAGCTCATTAGGCATGTCGAGAGCAGGAACCAAGTTGTAGATTGTAGGTGCTGGCCCGATCCGGTGGAGGTGAGGCAGAGACGCAGAGGCAATGAATGGCGTTTGGCAGAGGAGAGACAAGCGCAGGCACAAGCAACTCGGCAACTCAGTTTGGCTTAGAGGGGTTCACTCGTCCTCTGTGACACTAGACGACAGCACCAAGGCGGTCAGGATATAATATTGAGGATGGTGAGTATAGTTATGAGTATATCATTCATCGGCCCAGGGCTTTTGGTGTCGACAGTGAGGAGTGAGGCGAATGGTAATTAGGTGATGGTAGTATGTGCAAGTGGCGCACTACTGGTAAGTCGACATACTCTGTTGCCAGTGGGTGGATGTGGAAGCTGGAGATCGATGGAGATGGAGGCGGATGATGGATGGTGGATGGTGGACGGCGGATGGCACCAGATGGGGGAGTCTGGACTGGAGGGAAAGCGAAGCAAGGCGAGGCGAGGCGCACGAGGTGTCGTTGGTGGACCGAGGATCTCTCTTTTGGTGACTGATGACCGCCTAAACTGCAGCCTCATTGCCGCCTATAACTTGCGAGCTGGGTGCTAAGCAACTAGGTTACTCAACGAGGGACCTGGCTAGGGCCGTGCTCGGGAGGCCCAAGGGCCCCATCTGCCAACTCGACTTATTGTATAGGCTAGTTGACGCTCTGCCTCTTAGCTAATTAGTCGGCTGAGTGGGTGGCGGATGGCGGATCAAAGGTGGAGGAGACAAGACGAGGGAGGAGTGGGTGACAGTTGGATCATTTAACCGGAGAAGTACAGATAGAGGCGGTGGTGGTGGTGGTGGTAAACACAGTCTGCCTCGTTAGGGCATCCCCATCCCATCCCTAACGCTCCCCTGTATCTCGTCCTTCAGTTGGTGGATAATGCCCATGATAATGCCCATGATAATGCCCATGATAATGATGATGGAATGGCTCACTCACTGACGGACAAGAATGATTCCGATGATGCTTAGACTTTCGGAGATATGGCTACCAATCGCCGTTAACTGGTGGCCTATTGTATGGGTCAATGGTCACGGATACCTCTTCCTCCCCTAAAACTCACCCCTAACGTCAAGGTACCGAGTCCCTCCTGGGTGCCTCCCACTGCCCTTACCCTCTCCTCACCTTTAGCCAAGCTTTGTAGTTACATACCAAGTAAAGCATACCCGTTCTAGTGGCACCATGCATTTAGGCTTTACCACCTACCGTATCTCCTTCCCCCCTCTTCCCGCCTAAGAATACCGTAACCAGAAGAGCCCCCAGAGCTCCCCTGCTCCCCTGCTCCCCTGGTCCCCTGCAACCACTGAGAGTTGATCCCCCGCTTTGGCCGCCTCCCCTCTTCTCTCCTCTCCTCTCTAACCACTGGTCCCTAAACCACTTGATGCATATCCAAGATTGTATTTTTAAAAGCACTGCTTACCTCCTGGTACTTGGTCGGTTCTGCCTTGTGCCAGTAGTGGTGCTTCATGCTCTGCCTCGCTGTCAACCTGTCATTCAACCATGGTTTCAGCCGGCCGTCAAGATCACGTTGGGCCGATTGAGTCATGGGAGAGTCATTTGCCCATCATCTATCTGCCTGATCCATGTGCGTCTGAGACAGATCCCAGCTCACGTTGCCCAAGCATTTCGACTGTCTTGCGCCCGAGGGGCTCTCCGGGAGACCGTCGTGTCCGTGCAGAGCTGCTTGGTTTGAGGCCTGAAAGCGGAGGCTCGTTGCGATGCAGACCTAGTGGTCCAGTGACAGCGGACGGGACGATCACGAGACGTCAAGGTATTGCTCGGTTGGATGGTCCCAAATCTGCGAAAGAGCCAAGGGTCCAAGGATGGGTGTAAGCGATGGATCCCCCAAGGCGGCAGCAGCCGTGCCAGGACGAGGTGTCATTGATGCAATCAATCAGGCAATCCAGCAGGCATCTACTAAACATGCCGTGTCAATGGG
>Ga0105239_10007736_pt1 | contig 12305 bp, 11 predicted proteins | sample KBSC44metaG_FD_92761 | JGI IMG/M metagenome (GOLD analysis project Ga0105239, IMG submission 92761) | Corn rhizosphere microbial communities from Kellogg Biological Station, Michigan, USA - KBS C4-4 metaG | ecosystem: Host-associated > Plants > Roots > Rhizosphere > Soil | place: Michigan, USA...
CTCATGTTTGCCGATGTGATGCGATCTACCTCTAGATAAGAGAGTGAGTAAAGAATCGTCGGAAGATCTTTCGCAGTAGCTAGCTATATGCGATGAAGCTGTTGATGCAAGAGGCCGTTCGCTACTTAGGTAATATTCACAGGAGATTTCCTAGAAAATGAAATTACCGTGCTTCCTACTAGGTTGGGGAAAGAATATTCTCCCGTGACAAACATGGTTTGGTTTTAAATATAGCTGTCCGAGGCGACCTGATAAAGTCCAGTAACCCCGACGAGGAAGATCAGCGATGCCTCGACCACCTCGGCAAAAAACTGCGGCACTAAAGCCTATCTCCGTCAAAGGTTCAACTGGAGAATCTCTGGCGTGTTGACTACATACATCGCATAGCAGCGTCTGGGTGAAAGTCAGTGCGGAATTACTACTCGTGGGTGGTAGCCCCGGGGCTCTGGAAGATGCGGAAATACGCAGCCGATTCCCATTGATGGAAAATGTTCTTGGCCGAAGATCGAAATTCAATCGTGACTCAATCGGGTCCTCTTAAGTAGTGGACTTGAAGAGCTTCGTAGTCCTGGTCCGCATGATCAGACAAATTAATTATGAAGCCATCAATTCAAAGCCAACTTCGTGAAACTCATCATAAAACATCGCTATAGTTCTTTCACTCCTCTAACCCCTCCGCGCTTACCCTCGCACTGCCATTCTGATAGCCTTCACTCCCATTACTCGGTCTGAGTCCCAGTGAATGACCTGGAGACATTCGCAATGCTCCAAACCCACCATCTCTTCTCTCCTTCTCCTTCTCAATTTCCATCTCTTTCTCTCTCTCTACATGCACAGCATTCTTGACTTTCTCAAGTAACTCCCAGCCTTTTGCTCCCGTTTGCATCGCCCGCTCGACAATCTGATCAAAAAGTTCCTCATTGTCTTTATAGAACCCACAAAGCATGAGCTTGCACAAGCAAGTCGTTGCCGTGGCCCGGACTTCGTCTGGGAAACTTGTCGAGAGAGCCTTTATGAAGGGTGCAAGAAGTTGAGTCGTAGCGCTGTTGGTATCGGCGCTGCCTGAATCATGGGATGATGGGGCATCGGGTTCATCGCTGTTGGATGGTTGTGGATGTGCAGGCCTTCCCTTCGCAAGAAGAATATCACAAAGAATCTGCAAAGCTATAACCTGGAGCGTTTCCTCACCTCTCTTCAGCAGATGGGTGAATAAGCGCATGTTTTCCTCTGCAAGCTTCGGCTCCAATAGACAACAAAGTCCAAGGCACTGTACTCCACGCTCGCGAATGGGAGCTTCATGGGATCGTACAGCTGGTATCACAAGGCTGTCAAGCATCGTACGAAGATGAATGTTGGTTTGCAGATTGCCAGCGATGTTTTGAAGCATGCATTGCGCAATGTGCAGGCATTTCATGTTGATGACGATTTCATCGATCGCCTTCTTCTCTTGTTCCTCTTCCGAAAGTTTCTTATTGTTTTTGTTCTTTCGGCTGGTTTGCTTGGGGGTAGAGTCGGACTCGCCACTGACTTCACTTCTGGCTGAGACGAAGCTGTCTTCTTCATCTGCGTGTCCTTCATCTTCAACATCTGTTGAAGCTATGTTATCGTGAACCTCGGCAATTGCTTCGAGGACAACTGAGGTAAATTCACGTTCACCGGCTTCATCCGAACTGCAAACAAGCCGCAGCGCTTCCACGGTAAGGCGGGTGCACTCCTCGGGAAGGTCGGACATGGATAGTGCATGACGGAGCAAAGCGAACATTTTCCTCCTCCCAATCTCGTCAGTATAGTCCAAGTTTTGAGCGATGTGAAGTAACTGTTCTACAATGAATTCTTGTTCAGCTTGTTCAGCGATCTTATCGTCGGACTCGCTTTCAATAGCAGCCTGAATTCTGCTCGAAAGTTCATTGATGTGTTTCTGAAGATGAAAACCGAGTCGTGTTACTTCGGGCATCTTCTCTTCTCCCATCGCATGGTAGTTTGAGTCTTGCTGACAGTAGTCATTGAATGTGCGGGCCATGAAAGCAGATTCTGTTGTCAGATTGTCCCAAAATTCATCATCGAACGAGATCGCATCAAGATAGTCAGGACGACCTGCCCAAAACTCCTTCATGGCTTCCCGTGCAACACCACTTTCGTTGCCCGTGTTTAGAGTGTCGATTCTTTCCAACAATTCAAGCAATGCCGGAATACTGGGATCGTGAAATCCGACTTTCTTCTCCTTGGATTCCTCGGGCACCTCAGCTCTGGAGCCTGCACAGTCTTCGATCCAATGTTCCCGGAATAATCGCGCCGTGGCTTTGCGGACCTTCTCGTCACGGTCTCTTAGGCCCCATCTGAGCAGCTTCTCCCGCATTGAGAGAGACAAGTGCCTAAAATCACCAAGGGATGGTAATAGCCTTGAGTAAAGCGCTCGTCTTGTCGGGCCGTCGCGGTCTCTGGCCCTCTCCAGTAGATAGGGCAACGTTTTAGGGGCGATTGGTAGATTCAACAGAAGGGTCCTTCTCACATCTGCATTGGTGTCGTTTTGTAGAACATCCAGTAACTTCTCGAGCAATCCCGGAGCCACATCGTCGTCAGAGTCTTCTTCCTCATCCTCCTCTTCCATTTCATTTTCGACTAGCCTACCCAACGCCAGAACAGCCTCTAGTCTGATGGCAGGAACTTTGTCTCTCAATCTCTTGATTAATTCATGTCGAATGACTTTGTACAGATCGTCGTCTATCGTCGTCAGAACCCCTAGGATCTGAGATACAATTTGTGTTGCCCGATAGCGCACAGTTTTGTCTTTCGCACAGAGGAATGGTAGCAAGGCCAGAAGGATAGCCGAGGCCGTCTGAGTCGAGTCTTCAGAGGCTTCAAGGTAAGCGGTGAGGAACTTGATGACACGATTTCCTGTAACTTCAGTTTTGTTGACTTCGAGGAGGCGAAAGACGCATTGTTTGATGTTCGCTTCGAAGTTTGGATTATTTTCGAGCCGCTTTAGACGTTTCGCAAGCGACTTATGCCCGACGAGTGAGCGTTGTGAGTCTGCGAAAATATCTCCGATAGACATTTTCGGCGGCAGTCCAGAGCTATAATCGTCTGAAGAAAGATTTGTGGTAGAAGTGGGAATAGTGATATTTGGAGAGACGTGTGTGTTTGGTTGATGATGTCAAGAAGTAAACAATGCGGAATATGTGTTCTGCTCCGCAGTAGATCCGGGAAATCTATTTGTCTGGCAGGCGTGTTGCTGGTTCTTTTAGGTTTGACATTCCGTCAGACAAAATGCCATTTCTTCCTCAACAACAATGCGCACCTTGGTTGGTTACAAATGTCTTTACGAAGGTACTCCTACCTGATGAGCAGACATATGTATAACTACTGGAGCAGCCTCCTGTCCGAGGTGTATAGTCATGTACTCGTGAGGATTGTGTAGGTACACACTCGCGGCCATATACACACAGGACACTCCCGGTAACTCCTACTCGTTTACCCTAACATCTCTGTAAGGTTTGCCACGAGTGATCTCGTTCAACTTGGTACTATGAGTGCCTCTCGCTTGTCGATCCTACGATTGTCTTTCGGATGACGAGCGGGTTTCCAAGGATTCCGGTACCTTGAATCGAAGATCAGGGCACTGGTGTGATCCTGCCGATCACACCATTTTGCCACAACCCACTGCTTGGGCTGACAAGGCATTGCAATGACTGCATACTGGACCAATTTCTATAGAATAGTCACGGGCAAAGCTATATCTACAGTGGGGCGCACATCTACACACCGATTTCAATCACGCTTCTGAGGTCCCTGGTGCAATAACTACCTCTCTTGTCTGACTTGGCACAGATCAGAGTCCTTGAGAACGCCAATTCAGAAATGGGACCTGGATGATACCTTTACCCTTGAGAGATCTTCATGTCTTAAGCCTTGCTGGAGGGAGATGATGTGATAACAGAATTTTTGACAGCTGGCAATTCTGATTTCATGGTTGTTGGGATCGCGAGGTTGTACCCTTGCAAGCGCTTTGGAGTAAATCTCCCTTTGCCTTATCGATGCCCAGCTTCATCCCTCCCTGCTTCTTCCACGCTACGTCAGAGTAATGGTTTGCGCACACTCTTGGACAGGGGTGTCCACACTCAAGCACTAGATAGTCTGGTCGACTTCCATCACAACAGTAGGCGCGGTCAGTGCAAGCAGAACGGATCACCGCATGCATCTCGAGCCATCCTCGTCCGCAGGAGGTAATGGATGGGAAGTCTGAACGAGGACATACGAGGCCTTTCGGCATTGGGGATTTGGTCTTGGAATGGATCGCAAACACACGAGTCTTGCAGACTTGATATGACGCTCTCAGAGTGGTCCGGGGAACGCAATCTGACGGCATCAAGGGCACACGACGTGCATATCAAAGGCCAAAATGTTGGGCACAAGGAACAAAGGACAAACATATTTCTCGGATGCTGCCACATCAAGAGTGCCAGCAGGGAGAGAGTTAGCATTTCGATGACTCAAGTATAAATCGGTATCTGCCATGTCACGGTTGCACGCTTCTTCCTCTGACCAGTGACGTTGAAAATGGACAAATAGCGGTCGCACAAAAGGTGTCGTAGTCGTGAGACATTCCATCGCCCAAGACGCAATGTTCTTTTTGCCTTCTGTAGCCTGGCAATCGACCTTCTGCGAGTCACTCTGTTGTGCTACATGACGATGGATGCCTTCCAAGTTTACCGACTCAAGGTCTTCTCCCACAAGATAAGCATCTGACATGGAGCCAAAGGACAACGTAGAAGCATGCTCGTGGGCCAAGGTGGGACAAGCAACACTGCAAAAATCTCATGTGATTGAAGAAGCTGAGGTTATGCATAATGGCATCAGGCCAGTTGGGCATGAACTCGGTCGAGCAAGGAACCTGAGTCGCCAGTAGGGTCCGCCAAAATCTCGGAACACACAAAGTGAGGCGACGAAAGAATCAAGGACTTTCTGGACCACCGCCAATCAGCGTCAGGACGGCTGTTTGCAGCGGTCAAACAACATCCATTCGTTCAAGGACACTGCAGCTCACCAATGGCGGCCGAGTTTCGAAAGTGTGATGGCCCCTGCGACTGGCCCAAGGATGTTCCCATGAAAAGCTCACGAGCTCAAGGTTCCTGCAACGGCGCCATTGTGACATGGTTCGTGCCGCGGGAAGGAGACGCCCGGTGGTTCTATTGCGAGAGAGGTGACGATAGGCACTGGGACGCCTGGAGGATGTTTGACTGAGTGGATGGCCCTAGGCTCGAAGGGTGGCTAGGAGTCCGGCCGCCTGGCCTGGTGGCCAGGGTAGAGCCAGGGTACCAGGAGACGGGACTTTCTGCAGCCCATCAGCAGCGAGGATTTCATCCCACACGCTCCACGATCAGCAAAAGCCTCCGACGTTTGTGTCGCCAACTTTCTCTCTAACGGCAGACTTCCCGTCATCGCGACTCGAAAAGCTCGCTAGCGAGGAACTGGCGCTGTCCCCATGCCTGTGGTTACTGGTCATGTTGATCCAACTCCCCAAGAGTCTACAACCTGATCGCCTTTTTCCCTCCCAAGAGCCGGAAGAGAAAAAGGAATCCCTCTATATCTCCTGGAGGCCGCTCCCACTTTCTCCTAGCCTTCTTTTCTCCATTCTTCCCAATTGCTACCACTTCACTTCGCCCTTCTTGCTATTGCGATAACCTCTTAAGCACCTTGTATTACTCCCAATCTTTTTTACCCTTCTCGCTATCAAATGTGAGTATTAGGATGTCATTGGGCGAACAACTAACTTGGGCATGAAAGGCCGCTGACCACGTGCTTAGATTGGATGACAGGTGACAACCTTGTCCACCTCCAGATACTCTTTGGGTCACCTTCTAGTATACCCGTTCTCCAAAAATGGATACTGCTCTTGTGTCGGTCCTCCGTTCTTGTCGAGCTGTTTACGACCAGGATCACCAACACCTCTCACCGGCCGAGCGCGAGCATGGCTGGCTTGATTATTGGGCTTCTATCAACACTCAACTGAATAACGACCTACCCGAACAGTACGGAACCTCGGTCCCCCAGAAACGATCCGCGTCCAGTGCGATGGTAGTTGGTTTGGAACCCACTCCCAAGCGTCCTGGCCATGTATGTACTCTTGCTGTTGTTTATCCCTCTTCCTTGGTTTGACGGGTCAAAGGCTTCTCTGGCGTCCTCGGCACCCTCAGCACCCCTTCTTGAGCGACATGTCTCGGCACCCATGGGTCAGTCTATCTCCAGAAGTCGCTCCGGCCAGACTTCGATGCGACATTCGCCCTCGATCCAAACTTCCGCGACCATCGGACCCGTGGCAATTCCCCGACCTCAAAGCAGCAGAAGACGAATATCGGCATCGGCATCGTCTCCTCATCGATACAATGGATCCAATCTCAACCACATCGAGGAGGGGGTGACTGATATGTCTCCTGCTGACTACCTCGCCAAGTCGGGAGATGAGTATGCGGCACCTACCATCTCTTTTACACCTCCTACCGTAGTGGGGCGTGGTGAGTTTAGTACCAACCACTTGTCTCAGCTCTCGTCGTCCTATCTTTCAGCGTTAGAGTCACCAGGGAGCTATAGCTCTCCTGCGACTGCCACTAGCGACTCGAGTTTGACGGCGCCGTCAACAATCTTGTCGGAGCCAATGACTCGATGTAACACAAATGATGTTCTGTGTGAAGGATTCGGTATGTTCCGCATGGATTCGTTGTCGAAGCCCATGTCGAAAAATACCCATCCTGACACGCTTGAGTCGAATTTTTCCCAGTCGCATGATCTCGACCATGCACAGTTATTTCCTTTTTCTTCCATGGTACCTGAATCTAGGTACCATGACTTTTCTCAGTTGTCATTTGTCGATGATGAAGTTCATGCATCATCGTCATCATCATCTCCTTCTAGTTTTGAGATGAAGCCTACTATCTCCCGTAGTAGTAACGCTTCATCTGTTTCTGTTCCCAGTTATTCTCCTTTGTCCGCACAAGCCCTTCCACAGGAAGTGGTCTTGAGCAACAGTAATTCAGTGTCAAGACCTCTAGCCCCCAAGATGGAGAGTTGTGACAACACTTCATACCCGGGCGGCAACATGCCCAAACCTAGGATTGTGGCCGTCAAAGGTGCAGACGGTACAGTAAAACACAAGGCCGAGATCGCTCGAACTACTCGACAGCAGCCCCCTCGTAAGACAACCTTCTGTCAATTCTGTACTGAAAAACCTCAAGGGTTTCACGGCGAACATGAACTCCGTCGACACATTGACCGTCACCATGCCTCAGTACGAAAGGTGTGGATCTGCAAAGACGCTTCTCCAGATGGAACTTTCCTCAATGGCTGCAAAGCATGCCGCAACCGAAAGACATATGGCGCCAACTACAACGCGGCAGCACACCTTCGCCGAGCACATTTCAACCCATGCAAGACTCGGCGAGGAGGCCGTGGTAAAAAGAGTGAAAACCGGGGTGGTATGGGAGGTGGTAACTGGCCCGCAATGGATCAACTCAAGCACTGGATGTACGAGGAGCTTGAGCTCAACGTCCAAGGCAAGACCATTGTCCAAGAGTTCTCCCCAGACACAACTTACACCGCCGCCGACATGGACGAACTCATGAGCTGCAATCCCAACCTGGCCAGCAACCAACCTCCTCAACCAGACTTCAACCTCGGTAGCGACATGGAGCAACAAGTCCTGCAGCCGTACGACATGCCAATGATTCACGACCCGCCATATTATGGGAATCCAATGACCACCAACTATGCCGTGGCTCCCATGGCTCCGCGTGTCATGTACGACCTGAATGTCTACCCCACCAATCTTGACGAACCTACCTTTGCTTATTGATGAAGTGAAATGAGAGAAGACGCTCAATGCTGCTGAAGAAGGGGCTGGCACTTTTGTATTTTCGAACGAGGTTCTTTGTATGCAAATTTATGGATACGGACACAGATCTGGATTTGGATTTAATGTACCTTTCGGTTGGGAATGGGAATATGGGTACAAGGTCTGAACAGATATCCTTTGACAGGGACGAGCCCAAAACAGGTGACGGCTCCATTGTGGACAACCAGTTCTCTCACGCGTATGGATTATGGATTATGGCTCCTATTCTCGGTGTTCTTTTTGCTCGCCGTTTGTGTTTGGATAGGAGGCTAGGCTTGAGGTGGGAGGTGGGAGGTGCAGGTGCCCTTGCCCTTCGATGAGCACTCTTCTTGCTCTAGAACTTTGTCTTATTTGGCGAGATAATGAGGGAAGTCGAGATGGGGAAGTGGTCTTAAAAAGTTGACTCGAATCTCATTTGCCGAAGACGCACTCCTTGCAACTGCTACTTGGCACTTGACACGATACTTCCGCGTAATAATTCCGTGGCACCTCGTCGCAACGTAAGTACAGAGGGGCCCTGTGGTGGGTGACTCGTGAGTAGTACCATGTGCAGTGGGAGATTCTCATTTCCCGGATCATTGTTCTTGCTGCCCCGTTCATGTTCGTGCCAGCGACGGTTAATTACCCCCTACATGGCTTCCCTCAGAGTCAGAAGGCGAAGTCCACACATGTGCGCGTCCTTCCCCTCCAACCACCTGCCAGTGGCTGAAAGTTGTTGCGGAGCCAATCAGACTCCCAGGCCGCGCGTCGCCTCCGACGCCCGAGGCCACCGCCAGGAAGCAGGGCAATGCCTTCAATGCCTTCACCAGGTGATGTGCATCACTGGCACCCCAAACAGTTGGTCACCGCGTCAGGTGGCTTGTGCCTGGCTTTTGCCTCCTGTGGCTCAGCAATGAGGCGTTGCTCCTCGTGAATCCCAGAATCAGAAGACAGGGACAGAGCGAGGGCTTGAGTTGCGGCTGAAGTCCCAGGACGGTGGGGGGGGAGGGGGTGTTGTATTAGTTACGGGGTCAATCCAATCCTGAGGCCCTTTTCAGCTTGCGCCAAAATGCATTGCGTATCAGGCAACTCCAAGCAGGGAACCTTTGGGCAGAGCACCGAGGCACTCAAATGCGCTGGGAAATGCTACGTCAAGCTTGGGCTCGAGAGGAGACTGAGAGACGCATCCGCGGACCATCGTTCGGAGCCCTAGGGACCAGAATATGGCTCAGCTTGAAATAGAAACAACCATGGCTGGTCGAAGGATATAATACTCGTGCTTGAGGGCTGTTCGATTGTGGAGAGTCGCTCGTCGATTGTTGCCCTGTGACCCTCGCTTCTCTACTTCTCAAACAAGCTTGTGAAACAACACGCACTTCTGCTGCGTGTGCCCTGGCATCCACCTCCCTGACGCCCAAAGTGTCCATTATTTAATTAATATTATTATTCGGAATCTCGGCCCCGCCGCCTCCTCGCACATCGTTAGGCGGTGACCCAGCCCCCTCACGCCTAAACTCGAGCTACTTCGAAGCACCCTGCATCATCAACCTCCTTCGCCCAACGAAACCGCCAGAGCCAAGTCCAGTTAAGCTTCCTGGGACCGTGCCTTCCCTACAAGACCACCTCCAACTCTTGCTCTTGCCTTTTATCCTCCATTCCCACCTCGACTCCGCTTTCCACCTGCGCTGCTTCCTTCGTCTTCGTCCTCACCTTCAGCTTTTTAAGCTCCTGTCAACCATACCAAGCAGCTTTTTCTCGTCTCAAGACTTGAATCCCATCAATCATGTCGAACCAGGGTTATTATCAAGGCGGTCCGCAATATCCCCAGCAAACGTAAGTTGAAAATGATGCCCTCGATTTCGCTGGTTCGCGCTGTTCCTGCTCCATTGACTCAACCCGTTCGACGAGAGCGCGCAAATCAACAGAATATGTATCCCATCGCAGGATCTTACATTCTTACCACAGTCGCTCACATCCGACTCAACATGCGCGTGGGACATTCTGCTATCTAGATGCGCTGACTCATTCCTTCACAGGTATGGCGGCGGCTACGGCCCCCCACAACAACAATATGGACCTCCACAAGGCCAAATGCAATACCAGCAAGGCCCTCCTCAGCAGGTGATTGTCCATGAGAAGAAAGACCGCGGCTGCTTGGGCGCATGGTGAGACTCATCACACACCACTTCCCAAAAACGTCCCGGTTCTAATTTACACTCCCAGTTTGGCCGCACTATGTTGTTGTTTCGTCTGCGAGGAGGGATGTGAATGCTGCGCTGATTGCTGCGAGTGCTGTGCCGACTGTTGTTAAGCGCCATTCACATGTCTGTCCGCACGGGCGGCGGCGACAAAGCGCAGACACTGAGTTTAACTTTGAGTGCTCTATCCAGCTACTGATCCGTCAAATTCACGAAATGCCGCAGAAAACAGAATGGTCTGAACGAGACGATTCATACCTTTGATCGCTCGGGAACCAGTGGGAACCGTACATACGAGTTATCGGGGGCGAGGGAGGGAGGTCACAGAAATACAGGCATCGGGGCAATGATGAATTATTTTTTGCTGCTTAATTGCTTTTGCGATCGGCCTAGCGTTCTTGGGAGGCTTGAAGTGGCGTTTCAATCTGACGCTGGCGATCGCATCATTCCTGGTTACGAGAAATCCATATCACAGTTTCATACCAACTTTCAGAGCCGCCAGATCCTGTTTCGACGTCTAAGCCCCCTTCGGTTTGAACATTCAAGTTTACACCAAACCCCTACGGTAAGTAGTGTCCTCTTGATGCTCAGCAATGCGACTTTGATTTGCTTCGCCTTCCTTGTGCGCTTTCCCTCCCCGTATATGACAACAATTCCCTCAAGCAGGTCGTGTTACATCTATGATGCAAATAGGGTGTGTCGACAAAAGGTTTTTTATCAGTGCCAACCTAAGGAAGAACAGTTGTGGTTGCTCCTTCACTCCAACCCCGTTCCAACCATTCTTGCCCTTAAGCGCGCAAGGAAACTCTAACTTATCGGAAATATCGCGCTGTGTTCACAGAGTATGAATCGAACATGCCATCTACCTCTTGGTGCTGTCACTGATTCACGGGTTGCTTATTGTTCTATGAGATTTTTCCCTGCTTTTGTCGAGTGATTGAACCTTACCAAACAGTTCCCTTTGGACAACACTTCTCGGATACTATTACACCGGACACCATGTCTGTACATCCGACATCACTAGCCATCGACAAAGAGATCTTCTATATTACCCAATATTTGGGTATGTTGTCCCAGATTGGCCAAGTCGAAAATTGGGTCAACATCATTGCTTCCGACCCCACAGCCGCATATGGGATGACAAATGTCTAATGACTTTACAAGGCGCCTTTTCAGAGAACATATAACCTCTAAAATGGGCCAACAGTATAGCTTCCGACGTTCGAGATCCTAGAATGAAAACGATTGACCCAACATGGAGACAATTGCTACGGAGAATGTGTTGATAGACGGCACTCGTATCGCAAATGGAGTTTATGGTGAGGGAGAACCGGTAGTCCTGATTCACGGAACGCCTTCCTCATCTCTGATCTGGCGGAACATCTTCCCCAACCTAGTCACCGCTGGTTTCAAGGTCCACGTCTTTGACCTCCTTGGGTACGGGCTCTCTGAGCGCCCCTGGGATCTCGCCATCGACACACCTATTTCCGGCCAGGTACAGATTCTTGAAGGTCTTCTCAGCCACTAGGGTTTGGATACAGCTCATATTGTAGCTCATGACATTGGTGGTGGCATTGCACAACGCTCTTTGCCATCTTCTACCCCGAGCGGGTGCGTTCTCTCGCAGTTGACCATTGTTGACGGCATGGCGCGGGGCATTTTTCGCCGGAGCATAAGCCTGCGGAGATTTCGCGGTTACTGGTTGCATTCTTGGAGCAGAATTCACGAGCGAAACACACATAAGTCGGCTGTAGTCTGTGATGCATTATAGGGTGTGGCTCATCGGCACTGTTCAAAATGCTGGCCTTCGGTGGGCTTCTCGCCGACAGTGACAGAACACTGATTCTGGGCGCTGTTGATGCCCGGGAATCACATCTGTAGAGTCCCCGAACTATCTATCTTCTTGTACTGTTAGAATCCGAAGGTGCTTCCTAGAGACTAAATGGATGCCCCCTGTTGCTGCATGACGAGAGCCTGTGTCGATCCATCCTCTTATCGATCTCCCTTCTGTGGCTGAAGTGGCTTGCCCCTCGGTCCGTGTCTTGGCGCTCGGCACCAGGCGTCGGATAATCCTCGGGAAACAGATTGCGATGTGCTTTTGAGATAGCCTTGTCTCGTTGCAAGCACCCTTTCCTCCTCGTTCCTTATTTATAATGTATAGGCGGCAGGACATCCAACAGCCTTAGTTATCGGCCCTGTGCTGTTCCGATGAGTACGCTCGATGACTGACGGTAGGGCGTTTA
>Ga0105239_10007737_pt1 | contig 12304 bp, 21 predicted proteins | sample KBSC44metaG_FD_92761 | JGI IMG/M metagenome (GOLD analysis project Ga0105239, IMG submission 92761) | Corn rhizosphere microbial communities from Kellogg Biological Station, Michigan, USA - KBS C4-4 metaG | ecosystem: Host-associated > Plants > Roots > Rhizosphere > Soil | place: Michigan, USA...
CCGTTGGCCAGTTGCCAGGACAGGCCCGGCCACAGCTTCCCGGCGTAGGTTCCGTCCGCCTGGAGCTCGGCGTCCGAGCGCATCCCGGCCAGGCGTCGCTGGTTGTCCGTCCAGAGGGTCTGGGGCCCCAGAACGGTGACCTGGTGGGACTTGCCCTTCTCCCGCAGCGTGAGGGGGGCGGTGACCGGGTCGATGTTGTCCAGCACCCACATGAGCCGTTGCCGGTCGGTGTAGTGCCTCGGGGCGATCAGGTGGCCCCCGGCGGCGGGGGTGGCTAGGACCCGGCCGTCCACGATCATGCCGTCCGTGTCGCATTGCAGCATGGCCCGTTCCCCGATGGCGGCGATGACCCGCCCCAGCCGGACCCGGACTTCGGCCTCCACCCAGGCGGTCACCGCCGGGTAGGAGTTCTCGGGGTCCCCCCCGGAGTGGACGTACCAGCGTTGCCCGGCCAGGTCGACCAGTTGGGCGGCCACGTCCCGTTCCCGGTCCCAGGCCTCGGAGTACCCCCAGCCGGTGCCGGGGGAGGGGCCCAGGCGTTCCTTGACGAACGCGTGCTGGCACCACTTGCCGATCACCTCCCGGCCCCACCGTTTGGCGACCAGGCGGGCCACTGGGGGCCGGGCCGGGCCCTGCCCGTTCTGCACTTCGAGGACCCAGGCGGCCCAGTCCGCCATCTGAGGCGCTAGCTTGTGGACTTCCCCGGGGCCGATTGATTCCACATTGTCCAGGCGCAACGCTTCCCGCAGATCCGGTCCGGCGATGTCTACTCGAAAACGTCCAACGGGATACCAGGTTGCGCCGCTAATGCGCACGGGCCATCGTGCCGTGTCGCTGCACAGGGTCGCGGTCGCGGTGACTCCCCATCGGTCGGAGGTGAGGTTCGGGTCGTCAAGGGCCATCCTGTTGAATCGGTGGGACCGGGCGATCGGGTGCGGAAGCCAGGCGGCAATGGTCGGGTAGGCGGCCACGAAGTCCAACTCCCAGTAGGGGCCGTGGGACCAGGTGCCGATGCGCCAGGTTCCCCGCCTGCCGCCGTGCACGAAGTCCCGGTCCCGTTTCACCTTGGCCGGGTCGGGGTCGATCGTGACCGGCACGATGGCCGGCCGGTGCCGGTAGGCGTTCCAGCCGCACGCGGGCCCGGACAGGGACCAGTTCCCCAGGTGCTCGGCGTCCCACCAGTCCATCAGTTGCAGCATGGCCGCCGCGAGGACGTCCCGGTCCGCCTCGCAGCGGGCCAGCCAGGCCTCCTGGCTGTCGCCCTCCTTCGGGAGGGGGGGCTTGTGCAGCCGCAACGCGCGGGCCACGTCCTCCAGTGCCATCGGCAGCCATGACCCGGAGTCCACCAGGGTGAGGGTGCGGCCCCGGTAGTTGAACCGTAGCCAGGGCGCCTTCCCGCCGATCGCCGCGTCCGTGATCTGCCAGCCCAGATCGACCAGCACCTGCGGGAGTCGGGTCGTGGTCAGGTCGAAGGAGAGATTGTGGGCGAACAGCCAGACCCCGGTCCGGTTGCGCGTCACCTCCCCCAGCCACTTACCGAAGGACGGGGCGGTCAGGCCCCAGCCGGTCACGTCGCGGCGGGGGGAGCGCTTGACGTCGCGCCGGTCCAGGTAGCGGGCCGCCCATAGTCGCAACGCCAGCACCTCCCGGTCACCGTGGGCCACGGTGCGGGTCTCGGTGTCCAGGAAGATCACCGACCGGGGGGTGAACTCCCGTTCGTTCGGGCGTAGGTAGTGGATCGGGACCGGGGGGCGGGTCACAGCCGCCCCGTCCAGCGGCCCCAGAAGATGACCAGTCCGGCCACCAGTAGGGCGATGGCGTCCCAGGTGACGATGGCGCCCAGCATGGTCAGAACTCCAGGACCTGGAGGTCGGACACGTCGCCGTGTTCGGTGTTGTACTTGGCGGCCATGTTCTGGGCGTCCAGTTCGACGTCCGAACGCAACCGTCCCGCCGTGTGGTTGATCTTCCCGGTGAATACGGAGGTGCGCCATTCGACCTTGGTGATGCCGCCTTCGGTGAACGTGTGCTTGAACCGGACCGCGAACTTTGGCTGTGCCTTCATCGCTCCGGGGTCGCGGGCCCACGGGGGGACCGCGACGTGCTCACCACGCACACGAGTGCTGTCCGGAAGGAGACCGAACTTGCGCGCGGCCTCCTGGATCTGACCGGCCCGACCGCGCAACTCCTGCACGCCACGGACCGTCACTCCGGGCTTGGCCAGGCCCACTTCCTCGGCGGACTGCCTGATCCATTCCCACATGTCGGCGGTGGTGGCCCGGGTCTCGGCTGCGAGTTCGATCACCCCCCAGTAGGCCAAGGCCTTCTGGGCGTCGGGTGAGAGGTTATGACGCGGCGGCATTGCAGGCCCCTTCGGTCGTGCTCGGTCGGTGCGTCTCGGCGGGCCGCCACACCCCCCCACCCCCTGCATGGGGGGAGGTGGCGGCCACTGGGGCGGGCCGTTCAGTAGGGGGCGGGGTCGTCCTGGTCGGGGCGCTGGTCCTCCGTGGCGGCCCCCTCGGGGACGGTCGCCTGCACGCGGTCCGGATGGTCGGGGCCGTCATGATCGTTGGCGATGTCCACCGGTTCCGGGCCGGGAGCCTCGTCCGGTTCGATCTCCGCGGGCTCACCCGGGTAGATCAGGCCCATGGCCAGCCCGGACGCGGTGATGAACTGGGCCCAGCACTCGTTGCAGAACACCAGTTCCTCGAACCCGCCCTCCAACATCTGGAGGTGGACGACCGGGGGTTTTCCGTCCCCGGTGGTGCATTGATACGGCATGATCAGTTCTCCTTGCTCGGTTCGATGAAGTCGGGGCAACGGCACGGGGTGGGGCGCTGGACGACCGCCCAGTAGGCATTAAGCTGTGACCGCCAGACGGTGTCAGCACAGGCACCCCGGCCGTTGTCCCGGTGACGTTGGCGAGCATGGTTGCACGCGGCGCACCGGTCATAGGCGCGGCGGGTGCCGGTCAACTCGCCGGACACGATCAGGCGTCCACGGTCCGGTTCGGGTAGGTCTCCAGCACCTGGCAGTTGATGGCGGTGTTCCCGGAGGTGACCGGCACCTCCACGAACTTGACCTTCGCCGGGAGCGCCCGCAGGACGTACAGCTTGGACACCACCGCGACCGCCTGCTCCCCGCCGAGGGTGAAGCGACCCTTGTACCCGCTCTCGAAGTCCACGCCTTCGCAGAGCAGGTAGTACCCGGTCATGGTGTCCTTCTCGGACACCTTCTTGGCCGCCGTGTCGATGCGGACTTCGTGCCCGACCATCGTCTTGGACGACGGGAGGTTGTCCAGGGTGTTCAGTTCCTCCCACGAGGCCGCCGCGAGGATCGGCCCCAGCAGGTCGGTGATGTCGCCCTCCGGGGCGTCCGGCACCTGGTTGACCAGTTGCACGAACGCCGCGGTGACTGCCTCCTTGCGGGCCAGTCCGGTGTTGCCGTTGGACTTGGCGGGGGTGTTGCTTGCGGCCATGATTGCCACCTTCCTCACTTGACCCCGCGCACGGTGCGCGGGGAAGTCTTGTCGTGCCTGCGCAGCCGGACTGCGGGCAGGCGGTCAATGGTCGTCCAGTCGTCCGCGAGCACGTACCCCGCGGCGAACAGCATCCGTTCGGCGTGGGCCCAGCAGTCCTGGTCGTCCGGATCGACCGGCCCCAGGTCGTGTTGGATCGACGTGCGGGGGAACAGGTGCAGCGCCCCGGCCCCGTCGCTCTGCGGTACGGCGATGATCTGATGCACGATCACCCGGCCGGCCAGACTGATACGGGCGGTCAGGTACTCCCCGCCGCGGAAGCGCCACCCCCGCAGGTCCGCCCCGGATACCCCGGTCTGCCGCAGCGCGGTCATGGCCCGTTCCACTCGACCGGCCGCCCGTTGGGCAGGTGCAGACCGGTCCGGGCCAGCTTGGCGCCGCGGACCAGGTCCCGCGCGAGGACGTCCGCCCCGTCCGGCGGCAGGAACACGGTGATGGGCCCGACCACGGTGAACAGGGTTAGGGCCAGTACGTCCTTCCCGTCCGGGGTGCGGCCGGGTTGGACCAGAGCCTGGAACGGCGTGGGGGTTGCCTGGATCGTCTGGGGCACGCTCATGGGGTCACCTTCAGCCCGTTGGTGGTCTGGTACACGGCGCCGCCGGTGAACGTGCCGACCCCCAGACCGGTCAGCAGGGCCACCCACCACGGCTCTCCCGCGGCGATGCCCTGCGCCACCAGTGCGGCGATCGACATGAGGGCCGCGACCAGGGCCTTGGTGGGCCGGGTCGGCGGCGGGGTCACGGGCGGGACGGTCGGTGCGCTCATCGGACTGCCTCCGGGCTGCTCAGGTGGGTCAGCAACTGACGACCGACCTCGCGGGTGTAGGCGGCGGGGATGGCCTGCGCCAGCCCCTTGGGGGACATCCACGGGGTTTCGAACATGTCCCGGGCCTCGGCGGTGGTCGCCTTCACCGACCGTAGCCCGGAGCGGGTGCGGACGTTGCCCAGCTTCCCGTAGACCCCGAGTGCGGGCCGTACCCCGTTGGCACAGTCGCACGGCGGCAGGACCAGCGGGAAGGAGGCCAGGAACAGCCGGTGCCGCCGTAACTGGGGGATGCCCAGGGCCCGTCCGCAGGCCACCTGGGCGCTGCTCATCACGGCCAGCGTGGAGCGTGATACGACGTTCTCGACCACCCACGGCAGCGGCTGGGCCCGTAGTGCGTCAATGGTGCGGGCCAGCAGGTCGGCCGTGCCGTGCGGCTTGACGTGCTCCCACCCCTGGAGGGTGGTGTGGTCGGTGCAGGGCGGGGATGCGTGCCAGGCGGTCACGTCCGGCGGTGGGAAGGCCAGCAGGTCCAGCGCATCGGCCCGGGTCAGGGTCCACGGGTAGAGCGGCTGGGGCGTGTTGTCCACCCCCCTGACCCGGAACCCGGCCTGGGCGTACCCGGCCGATGCGCCGCCCTGCCCGCAGTACAGATCAACCAGCAGCGGGGCGGGGGGCCAGCCGGTCACAGGGTCTCGTCCAGCAACTGGGCCAGCGCGTCCGCGGTGGCGGCCCGGAACTGGCCTTCGGTGTCGTGATCGACCCGGGCCACGAACCGGGCCCCGGCCAGCCCGGTCCGGTCGGGGTCGGACACCTGGAGCAGAGCGGCCCGGGAGCCGGAGGGCAGGGTGCAGATGTCGACCCGGATGAGGATGTCCCGCATGACGGTTCCGCCTAACAGTGAGTGAACAGGTTGCCTCACGCAGGATGGCACACGTCCATGATCAACACAACGGCCCGGACGTCCCATTACGGGGGGGGACGGTCCGGGCCGTGTGCGGCGGTGGCAACCTGCCGCGCCTATCCTCTCACCCTTCACTGGCCGGGTGGGAGCCTTGGTCGTGGCGTTCGTGCCAGCGTTCGTGGCGCTCCACGAACGCGGCCAGCACCGCGAGGTTCTCGGCCAGCGTGGGCAGGCGCCGATCGTGCGCCGCGGTCAGCACCTCCAGCCCGGTCGTGCGGGCGGTGATGTTGGCCAGGTCCACGGCATGGGAGGCCTGTCCGGCGTCCAGCTCGTCGGTGATCTTGAATAGGCGGCGGATCACCGACCCCACGGCGGCGGCGGCCAGGCTGGTCACGACGGGGATCTCTGCGATGATCACCGCGCCGACGGTGCTAATGCTCATACGCCCCCCACCTGTGTACAGGATGCCTGGACAGTGGATCGCCGTTCCGGCCCCGGGGGTACTCGCACCCACCCCGGGGCCGGACGTCGCCCCTACGGGGTGAACAGCCGCACGAGCCCGAGGATGCGCGGGTGGTTCACCGAGCGGCGCCCGATGCTGACGTGAATGTGGGTCAGGTGGGACCTGTCCCACCCGTAGGTTCGGTGCGGGGTGCCGGTCAGGTCGGCCGCGAACACCTCCCGCCCGTCCAGGGTCCCGGCGAACTCCCGCACCCCCATGGCCCGCAGCGGGTTGCCCCGCATCGCCATCCAATGGTGAAGCCGCGCCGTGTAGGCGATCATCAGGTCCTCGCGGATGCCGAACCCGATGTCGATCGCGGCCGCGAACGCCCGGTCGACCCGGTGCGGGTGCGCGTCGCCCCAGTAGTGCACGGAGTACCCGCCATCGTGCGGGGAGTCGTCCCACGAGCGATGGTAGGAGTAGGTCAGCTCCGTGTCGATGTCCTTCGGGACGGAGCCCAGGAACACGGCGTGCGGGTTCACCGCCATGATCCTCTGGGCCAGTCGGCCCACCATCGGCGCCTGTAGCGTGCTCATGGATTGCCACCTTCCTGTTGCCCGCCGTCGTGGCGGGGGTGCTCGTGGGCGGCGTGGGCGGCCTCGGCCGCCTGCCGGTGCAACTGTTCGATCCGGTCGGCAGAGGCGCCGATCCGTTCGATGATCTCATGAAGGTGCTGCACGGTCACGTAATCGGCCATCAGGCACCACCGGTGATGACGGGGGCCGGGCCCAGTTCGGCCGGCCGGGGGATGTCCTTCGGGGGGCCCTTCAGGCGGTCCGCGAGCACCAGCCAGGCGTCCGCCTGGTCATAGCCCATCGCCACCAGGCGGGCCATGCCCTCGGTCTGGCTGATCAGGTCCAGGTACACGGCCGAGGCCACCTGCGCCGCGGTCAGTTCCTTCGGGTTGTGCTGGCGGGTGATGTCCCACAGGTCCACCAGTTGCCGGGCCTCGGCGTGCGGGACCTTCAACTCGTCCAGGGCCGCGAGCGCCCCCGCCTTGTCGATCTTCCCGCCCTGGTAGAGGGTGCGGACCCGGGTCATCGACGCGCGGACGGTCGCGGCGGCGGTCTTGAAGTCCGTCAGGTCCAGCAGGTGCTCGGCATCGGCCTTCGGGTACTTCAGCGCCTCCAGGCCCTTCAGGGCCGCCGCGCGGGACATCAGCTTGTCCCCGTACAGGGACAGGATGTCACCCTTGGCCAGGTGCCGTTCCTCGGTCACGGTGGCGTGCTTGGCCGGGGCCAGGTAGGCGGCGATCATCGTAGGCGACAGGCCCGACTTCTTCAGTTCCGCGGCGGCCTCGTCGTGGGTCAGTTGCCCGGCGTGGAACATCGCCGTGACGGACCGGGGCGGGGTGACGTGCTCGGCCAGGGCGCGAAACGCCTTCTCCCACTTGTTCCGCCACGGGCCCTCCAGGAACAACTGATGGAAGGACGTAGACCCCGGACCCTCCCCGTTCCAGCCGATGATGCCGCGGTTCACCAGCTCCAGGCCCTGGGTGGGGGTCGGCGCCTCACCCTGCGCGTTGTAGGACGTCTGGAACCAGGTGGGGTCACCCCCTGCCTCCAGGTAGCGCCTGTGGGCCTCGGCCTCGGTGATCTGTCCCTCCAGCCAGGCGTTCATCACTTCGGCCACGGTGGGGATCTGGACGGTGAGTTTCTCCAGGATCGGATGCCACTCCGGGCGGATACCGGTCTCGGTGAACCCCCCGAACAGGGACAGTTGCTCCCCGTCATCCGACCCGCGGCCGATGAACCCGCGCTGGTAGGCCTCCACCAGGGCGCCCACGTCCGGCCCGGAGCGGGCCGCCTTCACCAGGTCGGTGAACGGCCCGGAGTCGATGCCGGACTTCTTGGCCCACTCACGCCCGGCGCTCTCGTCCATCAGGCCCCGGGCCACCAGCGCCGCAGCCTCCTGCGGCGACAGCGGCGTGTTCGGGTCCAACTCCAGCATGGCCTGCGTGAGGGCCTGCTGAAACGGGAGGGTCAGGATGGAGACCAGTTGCCCGAGGACCTGCCAGACGAACAGTTGCTCCCCCGCGGCGCCCGCACGGCCCAGGAAGTCACCGAACCCGGCCATCAGACACCGAGCAGACTACTGACCAGGTCCTGCGCCTCGGACACCAGCCCACCCAACTCGTCCCGGGCCGACTGGGCCGCGCCCTCGGGGTCGTGGATCATCTCGGACAACATGGCCAGCAGACCGGCCAGCGACGCGGCACCCAGCAGGTCCTGGAGGAAGTGGCCCAGGGCGCCCAGGTTGCGACAGTTGGGGATGCCACACTCACGCAGGTAGCGGGCCATCACGCGCTCCAGCGCAAAGGACAGGCCCAGGGTGCCGATCAGATCCAACGGGACGTCCCGGGGGATGGAGCGCAGCAGGTCCCCGATGTCCGGCAGGTCCTGCCCCAGCACCCCCTCCAGGGTGTCGATGTCATCGATGACCCCGGTCGTGAGTGAGGTGATGGCGGCGGGGATGTCGGTGGACAAGACCCCGACCGCGGCGGCGGCGGCGGTGTTCGCGAAGTCCTCGGCCTGTTTGACGCCGGTGTCGACCAGGGCGGACACCTGGGACAGGGTGACCCCGGCCGCGCCGGTGATCTCGGCCTCCAGCGTGTGGATCGCCTTACCCAGGTCGGCGGCGGTGGCGGTGACCAGCGTGTGCGCGTAGTGCTCGGCGGCGGCGACCGCGGCGGCCCTCGCGGCGGCCTCGGCCCGGAACAGGTCGTGCGCGTACACGCGGGCGGCCCGAACGGCCTTGTCCAGTTCGGACACCGCGGCGCGGACCAGGGACAGGGCGTAGGCGCGGGCCGCACGAACCAGGGACAGGGCGTAGGCGGTGGCCCGATGGTAGAGACGCGCGGCGTAGGCCAGGGCCCGATGGTAGAGGGCGGCGGCGTAGAACTTGGCGACGTCCAGCACCTCCGGGAGGGCGGAGGTGGTCAGCCAGTACAACTGGGAGGCGGCGGACACGGCGAACAGACCAATGGACGTCAACCAGTTGATCAATGCGAGGACGGGTCGCAGGATGAACCCGACTATCGGCCGGATGTACGCGTCGAACAGGCCCGTGGCCAACCCGACCACGTCGTCGATCAGGCCCTCGATCAGGGAACGCAGCGGCACGCCGGGACCGGCGCCGAACCCGATCGACTCCGGGACCAGGTGGGCCACGAACTTACCCACGTAGGCGGCGCCGTAGATCAGGACCAGGGCGGCCAGGGCGGCCATGACCGGCACCAGCGGCAGGACGACCGGCATGATCAGACCTGGGAGTCGTGGGTGAGGTTGCCGACCGCGTCCGCAGCGTCCGCGGCGGCCTGGAGCAACGGCTTGACCTGGGCCGGGGTGTACCGGGTGAGGGGGACGAAGATCTGCCCGGGGTGCCCGTTGCCGGTGGTGAACGCGATGTCGTACCCGTCCTCGATCACGCCGGTTGCCTGGACGCGCTGGCGGGGGCTCTGCGAGTCGACGCGCCAGGTCGCCGGGGGGGTGTCATTGGTCATCGGAATTGCCTCCGCTTGGTTGCCAACCGCGTTGCGTTATTGATGGTCTGCCCGGAGATCGGATAGGTGGAGTGGATCAGGTTACGGAACGCCTCCCAGGCGGCGGTCACGTCCCGGACGTTCCTCTTTCCGCTGTACTTGCTGGCCATTCTCAACTCCCGTCGAAGGCGAACAGGGTGAAGTCCTGCGGACTGATGTCCGCCGGGTCAATCATCGCCGGTGCCGGGGTGGACCGGTTACCGATCAGGGATAGCAGGAACCGGAAATACACGGAGTGATCATTGGCGCCAGTGTTGTACCCGGCCACCTGCCAGGATCCGGAGGTGATTTGCTGACTCAACGGCCAGGTGATGGACTCCCCCGCGGTGATGATCCACTGATCCGACTGGTACGGGATCACCCGCAGGCGGCTGTTCATGATGCACCATCCGACCAGACCGGACGGGCCCGGGGGGACGATCACCTGGACCGCGTCCACGACCCGCGGCGGAAACGACACGTCCAGCACGGTCGGGTTGGTCGATGGCGTCCCGGCCGGGATGGCCAGGGTGAACGCGCGGATCTCCACTGCCATGATGCCCGCCTACCTGGTCGATACCAGGCAGACCCGCACGTCCGCGGTGCCTGCGTTGGTGCATTCGAACCGGATGGCGCTCACGCCGACCGGGACCGCGGTCATGCACTGACCGGTCCGGCCGACCCCGGCGGCGCCGCCCACGACCAGCCCCGTGTCCCACAATTCCAAGACGTGACCATCAACGGTCAGTACGTCGATGATGCCCTGGACGGTGGAGCCGGTCGTGATCTGCACCCACATTGCGCACCCACCGAAGGGCAGGGTTCCCACCTCAGTGAGCAGCGTGTAAGAGGTACCGGCGGCCATGACGGTGTTCGTGGTGTGACCGCGCCACCCCACGTTCGTGCCGACGTTGAACGAGTCCGGGTTCAGCGCCCGATTGGTACCGATCACCGTAACGTTCGCAGCCCCGGCGGTGGCATTGGTCAGTGTCAGCCAGGGGGCCACGCATACCAGCGGGTAACCGCCCCCCGGGATGATCAACTCCTGTACTAGTTTGGTACCTGCCTGGTCGAACGTCAGGTCCGCGGTCAGATATCCGACCTGGGTGAACACCACGACCGACTCGTACCGGGACACGTCCAGCGGCGCCCCGGACGATCCGGCGCCGATCACCCCGGAGAAGATCGTCGACTGGAGCATGACGTTACTGGTCGGTTGCTGCCAGTCCGAATAGTCGGGTGTCGTCACCGGGCCCCCTACAGGGCGACGTACAACAGCGGGGCGGCGTTCGCGATGTACGTCCCGGCCCACGGGCTGGGCACCGCGGCCAGCCCGGACTGGAACGGGAACAGCGACGCACTGGCCAGGGTGTCGGTCGGATTGAACGGCCCGCGCGGGTCGTCGTCCAGGCGGCCCACGTTCGACACGGTCGGCGCCACCCCGGGCGACAGACACAGGCCCCCGACCCAGAGGGGCCCGGCGGGGAACACCCCGGCCGGGCCGCCACTGACCAGGCCACCGGCGGCGGTGGACAGGGCGTTGCCGGTGTAGATCGGCACCCCGGGGTCACCGTTGGCGGCCACCGCGAACAGGACCGGGGTCATCGTGGAGGCCGCGTCCCCGGCGCCGGACACGAAAAACCCCAGGGTCTGGAACGAGGTCTGGAAGGGGATGTTCACCGCGTACAGCCGCAGCCCACCGGCGGTCTGGGCACCGGCGGTCAGGGCGCCGCCACCGCCGAGCATCAACGTGCGGCCGGTGGGGGGCTTGACGAACCCGCCGGTCCCCCCGGAGGTGCGCATCTACCGGCCCGCCGTGTCGCCGGGCAGCACGAAGTACAGGACCCCCCGCACCGACCCGGAGATGACCTTCACCCGGACCCCCCGCTGAACCCACACGCCCCAGGACGTGAAGTCGTCCGAGGTGGACTGGCCGGCCGTGAGGGTGACCGGGACCAGCAGGGACCCGCCGTCGTCCGCCCCGTCCATCAGGTCGAACGTGGCCGCCGCGGTGCCGGTGGTCTCGACCACGGCCCAACCCATCAGGATGCCGTTCATGCCGATCACGTCCAGGGACGCGGTGATCGGGCCGAAGGCGAACGCCGTCACCGGAGAGTCCGGCAGGCGCCGAACGAGCTGGACGTCCTTCGCGTCGTGACGGCGTTCGCCTTTGAACATGATCTACCGGCTCAGGTTCTGGGACAGCTCACCCAGGATCAGTTGCACCTTGACCGCCGTGGACGCGGCGTTGTCCGCCACGGACACGGTAGTGTTCAGGGCGTTCGCGGCGTTGATGATCGGGATATGCGGGGTGTCGGCGTTCATGTCCAGGTCGATGAAGTAGTTCGCGGACACGTCCTGGAGCGGGGTACCGGGCCCGGAGATCCGCAGGAACCCGGTGTCCTGGCCCTTGAAGGCGACCAGGCCACAGGCCACGTCGACCGTGTACCCGAGCACGGCATAGTCGGTGTTCGCCCGCAGTAGGTTCTCCGTGGTGGTGAACGCCGTGTCGTTCCAGGCGCCGATGGTGGCCGAGGCGGTAACGTCGATCTCCACCGGCTTGATGTCCCCGATCAGGCCCTTGACGGTGCCCCAGTCGGACAGCTTGGCCGAGAGCGACCCCAGGTCGGCGTAGTACATGTGCAGCCCGACCAGGGTGGAGTTGGCGCCGCCGGACAGGGCCGACACGGCCAGGACGTCCTGCGGGGCCAGTTCCTGCGCCACGGCCTTGGGCAGGCCGTACAGGTTCGGGGCCTGCGCGGTGATGATCGTGATGCCGCGGGTGGTGTCGTGCAGGTAGGGCGACAGGATGCGGGCGGTCACGGACTGCCCGCCCTTGACGGTGACGTCCTCCAGGTAGGCCCGGGCGGGCGGCTGGAAGGACCGCACGGCGAGCGAGTCGCCGGGGGCAACGGTGACGGCGGTCAGGGCAACCTGGTTGGTGACCTGCCCGAGGACGGTGTCGATAGCGGGCATGGGCCCGACCTTTCCACTAGGTGACGATCAGGGGGCAGGTTGCCATCGCCCCTGACCGGTGGCCTAGCGCTTGAACCCGGCGGTCTTCTGCATGACCTGGACG
>Ga0105239_10007739_pt1 | contig 12303 bp, 19 predicted proteins | sample KBSC44metaG_FD_92761 | JGI IMG/M metagenome (GOLD analysis project Ga0105239, IMG submission 92761) | Corn rhizosphere microbial communities from Kellogg Biological Station, Michigan, USA - KBS C4-4 metaG | ecosystem: Host-associated > Plants > Roots > Rhizosphere > Soil | place: Michigan, USA...
CCTCATAGCCCTGCTAGTGCTGTATGATAAAGAAGGAGTCAACATCGCTACGATGGGGACTCGGCTGGCTATGCTGCCTCGGCCTCCGCGGACTTCCACCCACCCTTTGTCTCCAGGGAGCGCTGATTACACAATGCAGTGTGACTTGAAGCATTATATCGATACCTTTTCAGCCGTTACAATTTCATACTCAAATCACATGCGGAGAATCAACATCCTAATAATCCCACCTTGAGGATGGAAAAGGGGACCCCGAGTCCGGAGGATCTCGTAACTCTTCGTATCCGGGATCAAATTGCCATAATCACCATCAATAATGGCAAGAAACTAGGTGCTTTGCGGCCACAAGACTCATACCGAATATGCTGCCTCCTTCATGACATCGCGGCTATGCCACAAATCACAGTCACAGTCTTAACCGGGACAGGCCGCTTCTACAGCGCAGGTGGGGATACCTCCACTCATCGACCAGGAGGAAGCACCAGTCACGAAATCCGGGGACAGATCCTTCATGGCTTCTTCATCAACGAGATTGAGGTGGCCCGAGCCTTCTATATGCATCCGAAAATCCTCGTCGCCGCCCTCAACGGACCTGCCGTTGGGCTGCATGCCGGGCTTCTTGGCTTCGCCGATTTCATCTACGCGACGCCCCACACCTTTCTCCTGACGCCGTTCTCCAGTCTAGGCCTTGTCGCCGAGGGGGGTTCAAGCATATCCTTCGTACATCGTCTGGGTCTTCCTTTAGCCACCGAGGCCCTCCTCATGTCTCGTAAAATTACGAGTGAGAGACTCCTCAAGTCTGGATTCATCACCAAGATCTTCAGTGGGCAGGATGAACATGACTCCGATGGGTTCTTGACGCAGGTACTAAAGGAAGTGGAGGACAAACTTACTGGTGATCATGTCAATCAGGAGGGTTTGCTGAAGATCAAAGAGCTGATTCGGCGACCCTTCATTGATGCGTGGGAGGCTCAAGGCCTCAGGGAGGCCGAAAGGGGAATGCAAAGACTGATTGAGGGAGCACCTCAGATTGAGTTCAAGAAGATCGTTAGTGGGGGAAAGAGGCACAAGTTATGACCCGATTTTACGGCGTAGGCTAATTTGCCTGGATACCTATGTATGTATCTGCAGCGATGTGCTTTTCTCGTCAATACATCGTTCCATGGTTGGTGATAGCCTGATAGGTTTGTGGTCAAGTACTTGGCACCGTACCTCTGATTCTGTACTAGAGCAATATCGTGGGCCAAACTCGGCACCGAATGAATCTATTCTCTGGGAAGACCGAGTCTGCACCCCTCAGGCGAGGCGAAATTGCAATGCTGAGGCGACTGGCTAGAACCAGGACATTTTTGCTATGGCTTTATAATACCCCACAAAACTCATCGTGGAGGGCATTGGCGATCTGTGTTCCAGTCTCAGCAAGATAGAGTGATAACTCACCTGACACTTCCAAAATGACCGACACAAACCCCAAAATCGTCAACTCGCAACACTTGGAGGAGGCATTCACAGATGATGTCGAGATCAAGGATACCGCCGCTGTTCAAGAGATGCAGATTGATCCGGCTGTGGAGAAGAAGCTTCGTTGGAAGATCGACCTCTATCTCATGCCGGCACTATGGGTGCTCCTAGTCCTCAGCTACATCGTAAGGCCCATCCTACCACACAAAAGTGTTTGTATACTGATACTTATGTCTAGGATCGATCCAATCTTGGGAACGCAAGGGTTGCAGGAATGTACACGGATTTAGGGCTCAACGATCAGGACTACTATCACGCGGTCGTGACCTTTCAAGTGGGTTATTTGATCGCAGGAACGCCTTCAAAGTTAGTACTTCCCCATTTATATAGGCACTGAATACCAATCTTACATTCTGGAACTGTAGCATGGTCTTGGTTCGAGTCCGACCCTCGTTGTACATTCCAAGCCTTATGCTTTTATGGGGAACTTGTGCTACGTGCTTGGGGGCTATCCAGACCAAAGGTCAGCTGTGGGCTGTCCGTTTCTTGCTCGGTATAACGGAAGCGGGCTTCGCGGTAAGGTCCTTTCCTGGCAAGGTGTCTCTCAAAATGGTCCTGTCACTAACTTTTCAGTAGCCTGGAGTCTTTTTTCTTATCAGCTCATGGTATAAGAGAGAGGAACAGTAGGTAGCTGCTTCTCCTGAACAACAGGAACCAAGGCTTAGACATCCATCCAGGTCAACACGATTTGTTTTCTTCTTGAGCGCCTCCATCCTTTCAGGGGCCTTTGGTGGAATCATTGCTGGAATTATCGCGGGTAACCTCGATGGGGCACATGGGCTCCCTGGATGGCGCTGGCTCTTCATTGTTGAAGGTGTTTTGACTATTGGGATTGCGCTCATTGCTCCATTCTTCCTACTCGACTTTCCAGCCACGTCAAAGAAACTCACTCCAGAAGAGAGGAAGCTTGCGATCGCGCGCCTAGCCAAGGAGAGGATTACTTCCAGAAATGTCAGCATCGCAACAAAGCTTTCTCACTGGAGAGCTTTTGTCTCAGCCGTTACAAACTGGAGGCTGTATTTCCTCGCTGTGCCATACATGCAGCTGGTTGGATCGAGCGCTTTGGCATATTTTTATCCGTACCTTATCCAAGGTCTCGGCTACACCGCTATCAATGCTCAGTAAGTGCGGTAGAAAACTCCGCATTGGCCTTGCTAACAATATCAAGGTTTATGACTGCCCCGCTGTATGTTGTAGCTCTAGCGATTGCAATACCGACATCGATCCTAGGGGACAGGTTCAGCACAAAAAGAGGTCTCTTCGTCGCAATAATCATGCTTATTGGAGCAATCTTCTGTGGGCTGGCGACGGGTATTCGCGCCTATAAACCTCGTTATGTCTTCCTCTGCTTCATCAACAGTGCGATCTGGACTGGAAGTCCGATTGCCTTATCTTATGCTACCAGTTGCTTGGGCATCGTGGATACTGAAACGCGGGCAATTAGCTTGGGAATCATCAACGGTCTGTCCCAGCTAGCTCAGGTTTACGGCTCAGCCTTGTTTCCAAGCAGGGAAGCACCAGAGTACCTGAAAGGCTTTGGTACATATACTGGCCTATTCGCCATGGGAGCAGCAATTGCTTTCACAGGCCACTTTCTTCTCAGGAGATATCCGTACCGGGCAGATTTTGAGTGACCGATAGGTAGGCGGTGAATATGATTGCGGGACTTCCTGAATATTTCGGCAGAGCTAAACCGTGGCGGAGTTACCGGATCTGAGTTTACAAATAAGTCTGTGTTTAGACATGGATATCTCTCCAATGTTCATGCGGTAAAACTGATCTGCGTGGTAATAGGAGAGGTGCTCCAACTCAAAGGGTTGTGATTGACTTGTCCTGATTGCTTTGGTACTGCTGAAACGTTTTTGGGCTGAATAGTGTTGAAAGGAGTTAAAGCATCCGGCTCCTAGATCTAACCATCACAGATAGTAATTTCATTGAATAATAAGGCCAAAAATGCGTATTTTTATCGCTTAACACTTGACGCTTTGACAAATGTGTAAATTTATGTGTTGAGGTTTGAGTACAAAAGAACAAATCACTAGGATGGGAAGGCGGTTTCTGTTGAGAGCACCAAGTTGCGAAGGCAGGATTCAAGTCAATGAGTTCTTGAGTAGGCCCTACTTCAGCTTCACCTATATCATGGATAGTACCACAATAAAACAATGTATATATAGCCATTTCGGCCTCACCTATGACTCGAGCCGTCCCCACTAGATATATCATACATAAATAGGATTAGTAGTAATCGGATTTATATCCTTCGGAAAGGATTAAATAATCGAAACATCATGAATCTGATTCAATGACTTGAATCCTGCCAACGCTAGGACCAACCGCTGCAAGTAGAGTTGAGTTTTATGCTTTCATGTAAATGGCCGAACTTTGCGTCTTTCTACTTCATCATTCAAAGATTTTGGTAATACAGTTGGCCAAAATTCCTCAGTGATGATACAAAGACCATCCCCCATCCACCGGCAACTCGATCCCAGTTATTCCAGTTGCACCATCCCCAAGGAGAAAAACTACTGCGTGAGCCACTTCCTCTGCTGAAATATATCTCCCTATTGGCGCCTGCGGTAGGGAACGGCTTTGAGGCTCGTCAACGGTGTCCGATGTTTCCGCAGCTCCCGGACACACACAATTGATGCGAATACCTGTCTTGATGTAATCCAACGCTGTCGCCCTTGACATTCCCACAATCCCATGTGCTGCGGCACAATAGCTTGGGAAGCTGCCATCACTTGCAAGGCCCTGGGCCGCGGTGATGTTCACGATACTGGCAGCGGTCCGACCATCCTTGTCTCGCTGTCTGATGAAGTGACGCACCTGGGCTCGCATTGCCAGCCAAATCTATCAGTAGAGCTCAAAAATTAGGATTCAGAGGTTTTTCGCCCCGTCTAGAGCAGAACTTTATCACATACGCCTTTCTGCCATGTATCGCCAGCGCGATTGAACTCCTCTGGAGAGATCTCGGTAGTGCGTCCGCTTGTGTCTTTGAGTCTCTCACAGTTGGCACAATAGTTGATGGACCCAAATGCCTTGACACCAAACTCGATGATATCTTCAAGGTCCTCGGCTAGTCTGGTATCACATTTCTTAGATATGATTTGCAGTTTCGGTCCACCCAGGGCTTGACACTCTGTCTGCACCTTGGCGAGCTCAACTTCGTCCGTATCGCCGAGAATCAACCTCAGACACCCGGTATCTACAAGTAAGCGTGTAACAGCTTTGCCATAACCTGAGTAGGTGAGCTTGGAATGCGACGAGGAAGAATACTGGGGTTCGATGGATGCTGCTTACTTGAACCGGCGCCGATGACCAGTGCAACTCCAGAAATGGTGGGCATGACTGCTCAGGGACGCAACAAGATAGAGGATTTCTGTTCGGATGCTTGGCTTCTATGTTGCTGATGAAGCAATGTCACTTGAGGATTCATATGTCCAATATCTGACGTTCGCCGGCTGGGTTGAATAGTAAGGGTTACCCCGAGCCCCACAAAGTAACAAATGTCTTCAGCCGCGGATATACATTTCTCGGTACCTTAGGGCCGTGTCGGCGTGGGCGTTAGGCGCAGTGCGGGGTCCGATGGCGTCCAAGCTCGGCCTGATCACTTATTGATCGGCAAGGGGTTAAGTTACCAGGCTGAGGCTGGGTCACCTTGAGCCCCGACTGCCTAAGGAGTATCATCTTATCATTCTAGACATATTATCAACACATTGCCAGGGCTTTAACATTACACTTGAAGCAGATAGGTACTCCCAGGGCCTCAGTATGGCGTTCAATCTACCGGGGGTCTGTTTGATCACCGGCGCAGCTTCGGGTATAGTGCCATCCACTAGAACGAAGGGGATCTCCATGATGCTAACCACCCTCAAATGCTAGGAATCGGGAGAGGGACCGCAATGACGATTGCACAAGAAGGATGTTCTAGAATATTTCTTGTAGATATCGACCTAGAGGGTCTCCAAAAGACTAGACAGGAGATCCAAGAGAACATTGCAACCGCCACGGTGGAGATTCTGAAAGTTGATATTTCGAATGAGCAATCTGTTCAAGAAATGGTTGACCAATGCGTGTCAACCTTCGGACGTATCGACTATGCGCTCAACATCGCAGGCGTTGTTCCTCAGAGAATACCTATTGCAGATGTCGATGTCGAGACATATGACAAGATTGTCAACATCAACCACCACGGAGTAAGTCTCTCGATATCGATTTGACCCGTTCCTATTGATTCAGAGCGCCACTCGACTGTGCTGATATTCCCTATGCTTCAGACTTGGCTGTGCCACCGAGCGGAAATCATTCAAATGATGAAGCAAGAGCCTCTTGAAGGGCACGGTAATACACGAGGGAGCATTGTCTCCGTCTCCTCGCTTGCCGGGATCAATGCATCAAGCGGAATGTCAGTGTATTGTGCATCAAAGCACTCGATCATTGGGTTTGCCAAGGTTGATGCACAAGATTACGGTCCATATGGTATTAGAGTGAATGTGATATGCCCGGGGATGATTGATACAGATCTCTTTCGAGCTACAAGCCCACCTGGTGCGCCAGCTGAGTTGATGGGCATCACTCCAGTCAGGCGGCTGGGAAATCCATCCGACGTTGCTTGGTTGGCCGCGTTCCTATGCAGCGCCAAGTCGAGTTTCATCCACGGAGCAGTGATACCATGCGATGGAGGGTTGGTTTTGCAGAGGGGTGTAATATAGCTATCAACTACTGTGCATCCCTTAGAAAACTATAATTTCTAAACGGTCGCAGTTAACCAGCTTCACTTTTTTGATATGGATGACACTAGTCAAGTAGGACTTATTCACACCTACTGTGTGATGTACTGCTTTTGGAGTGCTTCATAAGTCTGATCCTCTGACCTCCTCACCCTGACCCGGCGTTGAATCTTTGGAATCCAATAAGGAACCACATCTCTGTCAATCAACGCAGAACATTGTGCTTGTAGTTTCCATTCACATCAAGGAGGGTTTTGACCTCAGCCCATTCGCTCCTAGCAATTTGCGCATGTTTTGGACTGCGAGGCGAAATCTCACAGCTTTTCAACAAAAGTCAGCTCGAATCATATGACTACGAGCCATAGTATGAGTGAACGCTCTCGGAGAAACTTACGGGAAAGGGAGTGGACGGGCGGCGATGGACTGAGTTACCTCGTCTCTGTCCACATCAATCTCCTTGCCATTGGTATCTCTGGCTTTGCGAAGACTAAATGTCCACAACAATCGAGATGTGGCGAGGAATAAGGTTCTTTCTGCAACATGGATACCAGGGCATATGCGTCGACCTGCGCCAAAGGTCCAGTTATCTCGATCGCGATAGTCTGCTGCAAGTGATGCCTCAGAGAATGATAGGTCGGCGTTGTGTCGGCTAGGGTCGAACACACGGGGATTGGGAAAGAGCTGAGGATCGTTATTCACGGCCCATACAGCGAGCACAACTGTTGCTCCAGCTGGAATCTTATAACCATCCACGACATCATCCTCAAGTGCTGCATGTGGAATAGCACCACTGATTGCGGTTGGGAGCCCTGAGCTCTCATGTGGTTAACATTCTCGAAACTGCTACTCCCACAATTGAAGTGTCAATACTTACATCTCAGAGCCTCCTTGATGGTTTGGCGGATATATGGAAGCGTTTCAAAATCTTCGATCGTGGGAAGTCTGTCTGGACCGACCACAGCGTCCAATTCGGCCTGTGCTTTCTGCAACACGTCTGGAAACAGTATCATGGCCTCGAATCAGAGTCAGTTCAAAATGCCTGTATGAGAAAGTTGACAGCTCAAAGCTTGACCTTACTTTTATCAGGCCTGCCATCGTGTTGCTGGTAGTATCCGCTGCACCTTCCATTGCAATTCCGGCAATGTACGAAGCTGCATGATCTGTAAGGATATTTCCATTTTCACTTCCTTTCCAAGTCTCCTTCGCCTTAGTAATATCCGCAGAGAAACCTAGAGTCGATATTAGCTTCAGAATACAGACTTCTCATGTGTCGGGGCCTACTCGGAAGCGAGTCATCACGAGCTGACGCCTGCTTTGCTTCCTCGTACAATTGCCGAAATTGGGTCTTCTCCCGATGATAGATCTGCTTAGCTTTCGTGGCTAATGGGTACAGCCATCGAGGCAAGGAACGAACAATAGGTCGGAGTTCCGGGTACCAGTCGAGCAGCTTACTGCTATTTACCATCACGAAGAAGCCGTGGGTATTCCTAAACATTTCCTGGAATACCTCACTTTTCGGGTTCAAGACTCGAAATCCGTACGTCATACTAGTCGCAACACTCAGGGTAGTTCGCGTGATGAGATCTTCAAAGTCCTTTGGTTTCTCTAGTAAATCGATCATGAGCTGTTTTGTCTCTAAATCTTGATAGGGGACGTATCGGGATGCCTTGTTGATATTCAGGAATTGATGGTATAGCTTGCGTTCAACCTTCCATAATGCATCGTAGCCTCTCATAATAATCCTGGAGCCTTCCCAAACGTCTTGCATGTACAATTTTGGGCGATCGGAATAGTTGCCACTTCGCTTGTCGACCAGTCTTTTGATAAGTTCGCCACTGGTCAGGACGACAACGCTCTGGGATCCTAGCTTCAAGGAGAAAATAGGTCCATCTGAGGTCCATATCAGCAATCATGACACATCAGAGGAAAATTCACTAATATTCCTCCACTTACATTGCTGACCCCATTTCTGATACTGCAAGTGAAGATCACGTTTGGGTAGCTGATGCAAGTTTCCCACAAAGGGTAAAGTAGGAGGTCCTACAGTAGATTATAGTGAGCGATTGGACAATCTTGTGCATGCAAACTCGTCTCCTGGGGTTATACCGGGAGGTGCATTTCTCCATCTCGTCGTCAATAGCACCACCTTTGTCAAGTAAACCACCACCACCACTAGAATAGCAACTGGCAAAATGTTCCAATTATGGGTGGCAATGGACAGCATTTCCTTCTCCGACTGAATTTCAACGCTTGAATTATCGAGGAGGCAACCGTTTTGATGACTAACTTCAGTTCCTTTAGGTCGATATTGAAGCTCAACGTGTGCCGTTGACTGTTTTTAAGAGCTCAAATAGAAACTTGCTCTCAATCTACGAAGCAATGGTAGTAGGCGGGTATTAACGATTCGGGGCCATGAACGCTGAGGTTGTTCATATCACTTTGAGCAAGTTCATCAGATTTCACTAGACTCAAGATCCGGGAATTACCTAACTGAACGGGACAAAGGGAAAGTCCAACACCTCTGCGTCATGTATCGGTTGGGGCTGATGTGAGATGGTGGTTCTCAGTCAAGTTCGGATGTTGCAAGAGGCAAAGAGAGTAATGTGCTCGGCACCGAGATGAATTTCTCGGTGTTATTACGTCGGCCCTCGATAGAGTGTGCGTGTCCATGCCGAAAATACATACCTAGGTATGATTTAGGTGCTGGAGTTGCGTTTCGACCCCGCTTGTGAGGTGAGATGACGGCCATGTTAGGCGACGCCAGGCTAGTCATGGGTAAGTTGCCGCGAATGAAGATCTGAAGTGAGGCCTCAAGCTCCAGGGCTAGCCATATACATACCAATTAATACTCAAACAATATCTCCTACCCCAGGATCCCCTCATCTTGTAGAAGGGCGATCTACTAACTAAACTCAGGCCAAATCTTGAAAACGCGGGATTTTAGGTGCAATCACACCTAGTCCCCCCTAAGCCACCCACCCTAAGGAACCTTTACCCCAGGTCCTCGTAATTAGCCAATTAACTAATAGTTAGTAGTTAAGTGGAGGGGATCAGGAAGGTTTCTGGTTGCGTACGGAGTACATCTCTCTGGGATCCAAATCGCTGCCTAGAAGAACTTAGTTAGCAATAGTCCCGAGGGCCTACAGCTCAAACCTCTCAGCTCTCGATGGGACGCCTATTGTACAATAACATCTTCGCGCATCCAGATCATTCCACTGTTCTTTGATATCTGACCACGTACAAGCCTGACGTATGAAACATTTGCCGCTTTGCGGTAATATAGTCCCATGAATACTACCACCAACGACCGAGAGCCTCAAGTTAGCCTAGACCAACGGCCCCCAAAGAAATCACGGGCCTGCCTACATTGCCATGTCCGCAAGGTGAGATGTAATGCATGGGAAGTCGGCATTCCCTGCACACGATGCAGACGTCGCAATCAGACGAGCACCTGTGTGCTTGTGGGTGCTTCACACGGGGTCGTCCATGGGTCCGTCCCCTACCATTTCGAAGTCAGTCTACATTTTTGATTGACAGGTTCAATTCAGACCATCTGTGAGACGCCAACGAAATTCAAGAAATCCAAATGAATCGAACGACAAATCACCACAACATGCGAGCCAGGAAGCAATCCAAAACTGCATGGTACCTTCCCTTAAGATTTCGAAACATCATTCAAATATACATTAACTTGCTGACCAAACTCGAAGCTGCCAGTGGCTATTGAGAACATTGAAGAACAGCCAGAGCGGAGAGGCATCACGCAAGCACATCAAGCCAATTCTCCAGATCAAGACACATTACTCTCTGATCAACAGCACCAAACGCCAGCCATAGCATATCAAACTGTAGAAGGCGTACTCCAGACCTCTAGCAGTACGAGCGATCCGCCCATTAGGGAGGAAGATGTGCATGTTCGAATCTGGCAAGAACTTTCCCGTAGAACGCCAACGGTAATGTCACCTACATCACCACCACAAAATACCAACCGCCGCGAAGTGATCGAATATCATGACGGTGTGAACTCCATGACCATCCTCGGCGAAGCATTAGGCCACCAACAAGCAAACAGACTTGTCCGTATAATCGTTCTGGACGATGGAACAAAGGTTGAGACGCAAAAGGCATATCCAGGCCTCGATGAGACAGATATAGAATACTTGCAAAAGAAAGGTGCCCTCAATTTCCCACGTCGCAATATTTGGTATGAAAGTTCTGCATCAGATCTCTGCCCCTTTCTGCGCTTGCTTCGCCTGCTTACCAATTCCTAGCCGCGAACTTCTTCGACTCTACTTTGCTTGCATCTACCCATATGCACCCATCTTGGATCGTGTAAAATTTGTCCAGGACTACGACACCAATCAACACTCAGCCTTTCTTCTTCAATCTATTCTCGCCAATGCAGCGCCGTATGCTCCCCTGGAGCTTCTCCGCGAAGCCGGGTATAAAGATCGCATTACAGCTCAAAAATCACTCTTTACCAAAGCAAGGCTACTTTACGACCTTGGATGCGAGAATAGCCAGCTCCATCTCCTTCAGGGTTCTATCATGCTAAGTTCCTTATCATTCACATATGCAATGGACAAAGACTACAGATATTGGCTAAGCAATGCAGGCAGAATCGCCACTCGAATGGGCCTGCACAGGAATTATATGTCAGAGACACTTGACACGCATTCAAAACACCTATTCCGCCGCATCTGGTGGGTATTGTACAATCGAGACACCCTCATGGCTGTTTCCGGCATCGATAATCTCAGAAGATTCAATGATCGCTATTGCGATACGGCGCCTTTGACAGAGGCGGATTGGGACGAGCCAGCTGAAATACCATCTAGCTGCCGCGATATCCTCCAACCCATGCCACACTTGCAGATAGTTTTCATGGTTGAGTACTGCAAATTGTCAACCATAAGTAAGTCCGTCAATTTTTACCTTGCTCCAAAATTGCTAATGTCTACGGCCAGGTGGACAATTTATATACGATTTCAAAACCCCCGGCAGCGTTCCAACTCTAGATGATGTTGACCGGTTCAGTGACCAGCTCGCATCTTGGAGACGGCAGCTTCCTGTGGAAATGCACATTGGAGCATTTGAGGAGTGGTCATCAGACAACATATGGGTCTTGGTGTTGCTAGCGATGGGATTTCGCTTGGAGGCGATATTTTGTCGTTCCGTCAAAGAATACCATCGCACCAAAGGTGATCATTCCTCCATGCTAAAGACTGCTCGACGACAAGAGAGTGCTATGTTTGAGCTTTCGACTATCATTCAACGTGCTTCGATGCATCAGGTGCTCCACATATGCCCTTTATCCTTGTACGTCATTCACTTCCATTTATCAATTCTACCACTCGATTCTCAAGCAGAATTACGGCGTCTAACATTGGAATGTTTAGTATGACTTGTGCCTCAACTATCCTTGCTATGCGGATAGAAATAGCACTCGACCCAGCCACAACATCCCGCAAACAGCTCGCCATCAAGACTCAAATATTTGCCGAGCTTGAGTATCTGAAGGAGAGCTGCGAATACTGGAACAGTTTGATCTGGACCGTCCGCATGTTTGAGGCTGTCATCAGCCGGACTCGCCTAGGGCTTGCCCCTACATCACCTAATGAGACTCCAGAGGGAGACACGGACACCTCCTCGATCAATCCTCGTAACGATAACAGACCCTCTAATGTAGGCCTGCAGAGTTGGCCGGGCGAGTTTCGGGATAACAATACGCTGCCCATGGGTACGGACGCAAGCTTGACTATGCCTATGTCAGACGATGTTTTTGGTATCCTGCCCGTCGCTGACAACTACGACTGGCTACAAAATCTGCTCGGTAGTAGAATTAACGACGATCTGATGGAGGATCTTTATCTGGCAACATAGTGGAGCAAGTAACTGCTTTCGAGGGGCACTAGATCCTAGGGATTTCTTTACTAGTATCTCTATCAATTTGTGCTCATGGGCTTGATCTAGCAACACGCATTGATTCAATAAACAGGGTCTGGAAAGGACTCTGGCTGCTTATCCTGATTGTTCAAGAGGCCATAATACC
>Ga0105239_10007740_pt1 | contig 12303 bp, 12 predicted proteins | sample KBSC44metaG_FD_92761 | JGI IMG/M metagenome (GOLD analysis project Ga0105239, IMG submission 92761) | Corn rhizosphere microbial communities from Kellogg Biological Station, Michigan, USA - KBS C4-4 metaG | ecosystem: Host-associated > Plants > Roots > Rhizosphere > Soil | place: Michigan, USA...
AAATTGGCGGCAGGATCCGGCCGTGTCCGGCGGCGGCATTTTAGTCGATCATGGCTGGCATGCCTTTTATCTGCTGACCAATTTAATCGGCGCCGATCCGCAATCGATTTTGGCGAATCTGCATTTTGGCGCGGAGGCCACTGGTTTCGATGAAGTGGCGCAAACCTTGGTGCAATTTCCCGAAGCCGACGGCTACATCCATCTGAGCTGGCGTTCCCCCATCCGCCGCAATACGATCCATATTCAAGCGCTAGAAGGATCGATCCTGATTGATGATGGGCGCTTGCTACTTAATACGCGCGACGGCGCGCACGAGGAACAACATTTTACGCCGCTGTCTGAAGGCTCACATCATGCCGATTGGTTTCAAGCTTTATTGCCGGACTTTATCGAAGAACTAAAAAACCCCGCCAAGCGCGGCGCGAACTTTCGCGAAGCCGGCTGGTGCGTAGCGCTCACGCGCGCCGCCTACGCCTCGCGCCTGCAGCACTCCAAATCCATGGACGTCCTCTTCCCCGGCCAACCCGAAAAACAAGCCGCGCTAGTCTAATTTTTAAAATTAACTAGCCGCGCACCGACGATAGACCTAGAAATCTGGGGTCTTTATGCCCCCCTAAAATTGAGCCTCCACCCTGCTATTTCTTCATGTCCATGTAACGAGAATTGGATATCTTACATAGGCATGGGTGCGCAGAATATGATGCTCAGATTCGGACCGCGTGTCGTCGCTTTTGTGATGGTTTCCTGCTTAATGGCGGATACCGCGCTGGCCTCTGCTTTACCCTACCCCCTGGCATGGAGTGCACATGTTTTTGACTCGGTTTCCACTTTCGACACAGAAGCCCTCCAATTAGATTTGGTTTTCGCGCCACTTAAAAATTTATCCGATAAGTTGTTTGGTGCGCGCCAGCGCAAAAAGGCGAGCCTCGTAAAATCATCACTCGCAATTACAGAAGACAGCAAAGAAGTTATGGTTGAAAGATCGACCCATCTGCTTATAACCTCGACGGTTGATCCAGAGCAGATTAGACTTATCGAAAAATTTCTTAAAGCGGAAATGTCGTCAGAAGAGAGATTGGCCTTCGTTATCCGCTTGCAATCCGATGATGCGTTACGGGAGGCGACGATCAACTGGCGGGCACGCCTAGATGTAGAGGAAATGCCCGCGAGTGAAAAGGCTTCCGATCTGTTCCGTTCAGCAAGCCATGCCTTTATCGGGGGCAATCACATTTTCCCCGGCGATCCCTATATCTCGGGGATGGAAAACCGTCGCGATATTGGACCGCAAAGACACCAACACTACACCTATGCTCTGGAAAACTGCCATCAATTATTAGCGATGCATGAAATGGAAGACCTGGCCATTGAAAACATCCGACGATTGGAACACAATCTCAAGAGCGGTGATGAGGCCGCTAAAATGTACGGTCCTAGTTCTGATGGGAGTGCTGTGAGAGGTATGCTTGTGACGGTCGCTAGACGTTCACTTGGCGCGTCTCTCACTACCCGACTAGCACCCGCCTATGCCCCGCCACGCAACCGATCGGCCGAACCTTCTTTGCAGGAATTACTTACTCTTCCTGTCAATGATCGCCAACGCCGTAAATTATTATTCAGACTTTGGGAAGCTGTTCCTGATGATTGGTATTACATGCCAGAAAAAATGACTCTACCTCTTCAAGAAGAAGAACGATTAATCCAACAACTGGATCGAGATCCGGAGTTAATCCCAGCCTTAATGGATTTCGCGAGAACGAATGTGCAATATTCGGACCCTACGCACGAAACACATGCCAAATTTGCCGCTATTCGTCTCTTAATGGGTCGGTATCAACAGACGCGAGATTCTCAATATCTGGATCCTATTATGACGAGATTGTTGAATTTGCTTGTAGAGAACCGCCAAGAAGCTTTGACGGAATACGGCAAAGATATGCTTCGAGGACTCTATACGTACCTGCTTTTATTGAGTGACACCGACGATACCCTTTGGCAAAAAATGCGGTCGATCGTTTTCAAAGAATGGGATGGCAAAATCTATTCACTCGGATCCCAGAAGCAGGATCACATTATTATGTCGCTAGGGAGTATGTTTTTCATACAAAAAATTGATGTGATGCCCCATCGCCTAAAAAATGATCCGCTATTAATCAAAAAGATTCAGAAGCTTGCGCTGCGTAAAGATAATGCCATCTACGGGGTGGTATGGCTCAGTAGATACCTCGCTTCAGAGCACAGCTACCCATTACTGCAAAAGAATCTTCACCGATTAAATTCGGACAGTAAACGTTGGGCCGGGTGGACGTTGAGCGCGCTTCCGGCAGACTATCTGCAAACTCAGATCGGAGCGGCCGATTGGGCCGCACAACTTCTAGAGGGCCAGCGCTTCATCGACTTGGCGATTGCCGCCTTATCTATGCTTTTAAAATTAGATCGTGCTCGTTTCAGCCCTGCTTTTGTCGATTATGTGGCCGGGGATCACCTCCGGGGCACCGATTTTTATCGTGTTATTCAATTTGTGAAAGAAAATGGCCTGCGCGAATTTAGAGACCACTTGATTCAATTTGCAGAAGGGCCGCACGCCGACATAGGTCTTTTCAGCAATCGCACGCTGGAAATGGTAGACGAACTTTTGACGGAATGGGGCATGCCGCGCGTGATCAAAACCACGGCATCGCACCAGACAGATCGAGACGATCAAGCCACACCGGACCATGAATTCCTGAGATCAGCTGGTTCCAGACTATTGGGTCCTATTTTGCAGATGGGCTTTGGGGTCGTTTTTTTGGTTATAGGTCTATGGGAGTCCTACAGGTTAGTCAGCGCATCTGGATTAATTCTTTTGATCATAGGTGCAATTAGGGGATATCGTATTTATCGTCAAATCGAAAAGGAGTTTATTACTGGATCGCCTTTTGTCGTCCATACAACCCGTGATCCGAATGACGTCATTATTGAGGTTACTCCTGTCCAAGAGCAATCCGAATCCCCTTCTGCGTATACAAGTAAATCCGGTTTCTCCAACCTCGGCTTACAGCTCATAAGACAAGGCACTTAGGACGACCAGGAGGACGCCCCCTCTACTTTGATGGGTTATGTAGCGCGTGCTTGAAGTTGATCGGAGAGCCACATTTTAATGATGGATTGTCGCGTGACCCCTCGTCTGCGTGCTTCTTGATCTAGCGCCGAAATCATCCAAATCGGGAAGTCAACATTGACTCGCCGTTGTTCCAGATTTGGCCGAATCGCGCGGCGGGCAAGCAGATGCTTAGAAATCGTTTTTCCATCGTCGAATGCTTTATCAAAGTCCGAGCTTTTCATACAGTTCAATCTCCTCTTTCCGAGACCGCCGAACGGAAATAATGCGAATCCGACCATTTCGGTAAGTAATAATGGCCGACCAATGCTGCTCGTTCATCTGGCCAATAACAAAAAACCGTGTTTCCCCTTCTGTACGTGCAGGAATTTCTAAAAGCTGGGGATCCTCCCATAACGCTTGTGCGGTCTCAAAATCGATCCCGTGTTTTTGTTGATTGCTTTTGCTTTTGGCTGGATCAAAATCGAACACGGTATAATAAGTATACCTTTACAGCGTATTTATACAATCCTTTTTATATATAAAAGAAGGGCTGGAATGATTCGTTTTAAAAATATTTAAACGTTTTTCGAAAATCGCCAAAAGACAACGATGCCGACTCCATCCCAAAAAAGTTCACGGACTCGGCGGATGAGCGCTACGCTAATTCCCAAGGCAGGAGGTAAACCTAAGAGTTGCGCGGCCAGATAATGACCGCCTTCATAAAGTCCAACCCCTGCCGGGGCAAAAAGGCCCACGACAGAGCCTAATTGCGCTAAGGCGCCGATAAACCAGGCTTCGCGCCAGGTAATGGGATTTCCTAATAATGAAAAGATCACCAGCAGCTCCAACGCCCCCGCCATCCAACCGCCGGCATGCCAAAAAAGACTCCAGAGAAAGTGCCGCCGGCCTTGAAGATAAAACACACCCAGCGAATCGTCTAACGCCGCTAACTTAGGCAACGCTTTGGCTAAGGCCTTAAAAGGCACGTAGCGATGCAACAACTCCGCGAAACGGCTAAAGCCACGGCGCGCCAGAAGCACCAGAAAAAGCGTGATGCCGATGGCTAAAAATAAAAGCGCAGAAAGCTCGGCGGGCTGGCGCAAGAGGGAGGGCGCGCCTGGCCGGCCCCCTAACGTGAGACCTAGGCCAATAAAAAGGACGAGTCCGACACTTTGCGCCGCTTTCGCCATCAAGACGCTAGCGGCCGCTTCGCGCAGCGGCATGTCGCGCGCCAGAAGCTTGGCTTTTAACGGTTCGCCTCCCACATAGCCCGAAGGCAACAAGGCATTGAAGGATTCGCCGGCTAAGCGGATCTGAAACAGCTTCTTAAAGGGAATTTCCGGATGGTGAACATCCACCATCGCTTTCCAGCCGCGCGCGTTCAGGGAAATCCAGGTCAGCGGATAGATCAAGACTATCGCATAACTCCAGCCTAAAAGGCTTAGGGATGTTTCAATGGCCACCCAACCCACTTGATGGATCAAAAAGCCAATAATCAGGAGGCCAATGCAAAGACCGACCCAGCGCACGAGCTTCATGACCGTGACATGGTTCTTTGTGACGTCACCTTGGCGAAAGCCAGGGCCCACGTTGGCATCCATTCTGATGACAGTAACATCACACTAACGTGGATCCTGGCTTTCGCCAGGATGACGACTTAACTGAAGATTTCGGGTTAATGAAAGAACTACCAGGACAATAAAATAAACATTTGCGCCAATGGCACTCATCCAAAGAAAGAGAAAGAGTCCCTTACAAAGCGCTAAGACAGGTACCGCATACACAAAATCCCGGCGCGCTAAGGCATCGCTCAGTCCTGTCAAACGACCGCGCCAGCCACCCGGAATACTGGAAACATCGCCGGAAACGGAGGTAAAGCTGCTTTTCCCTTTGCGCCAGGTGTGATAGCTGGCTAGAGCGGCTGACAAAAGGGTCCCCACGCAAGCCCAGAAGCCTAAAAGGGTGTAGATTCTTTCGCCTGTGTCAGCAAAGAGTCCCGCGCCTAATCCATAAAAGACAGCCACATGGACGACATTATCGCCCCACAAATCCAACCAGCCGCCGAGCTTAGACGTCAGCTTCTTCGCCCGCGCCACTTCGCCATCGCAGCCATCTAATATCGAGGTCAGCAAAAAAACAAACGCTCCCGCGACTTTACTTCCATAACCCGGCTGAGCCAATAGCCAGCCGGCCCAAAGGCCGATGCCGGTAACGCCGATCGTGATTTGGTTGGGCGTAATCGGCGTGCGCAAAAGCACGCGACTGATCGCTCCAGAGATCTTCCGATCAAAATGGCGAGCAAAGAACCCGTCGGTGTCTTTAGCGAATGCTTCCATGATTTCTCTCAGTTTTCAGTTTTCTGATCTCAGATCTCGGTTTTCCAGCTCTCGAAGTTTAAAATCAGAGACCCGAGACCAGAAAACTGAGAACTGAGAGACGTCTTAAAAAGGAAAACCCCTCTCCCTAGCCGTTACCGACTAAAGGGAAAGGGGTTCCCAAACCAACGAAACGAATTAACGTCGTTTCATTTTGGCGCGAGAAACATCCCCCGCCTTATCCAAGAAATACAGATACCCTTTGGCTTTGGTAACGCCGACTTTCTGCACTTTCTCCGGCTTACCGCCCTTTTTACCACCGCGTGCCATCTTAGCGCGAGAAACGTCCCCGTTCTTATCGATGAAATACAAATACCCATCTTCCCGCTTTACGCCCGCTTTCGATACTTTTTCTGCCATGTGTGTCACCCCCTCGTCGAAGATAATTTAATTTGTGAAGCTGGGTCATTCTAGTATCGACGGGAAAGTCCTGTCAACGATGTTTTTAATTTATTTTTTTCGGACATAGACCCGCGCAGAGACTTTTTCCGCGCGGGCACGTCGGAACCGCTGGATCTTGAGGGAATAATTGGGAGAACTCTTGCGTCTTTTCTCCGTCGCAGAGCGGATCTGATCCCTGCAACACATAATTACATTCACACACCAATTGATCCAAGGGACCCGTCGGCGTTTCTTCGAGCCCAGGAAGCGCTAGTTCCGGCGTAGAAGGCTGGACAACAAAGCTATCTTTAATGGTCGCAGTGGGAACGCAGGCACTGACCTTATATTCAGTACGACTATAAATACAGGCCGCATCGACTGAAACCACGCCAGAGCCGACCGTTAAAACGGTGAAAAAAATCCATTTCAATCTTGGACCCGTTTCAAAATAAAATTCCATTCTTCCGGAGTCACCGGTTGAATGGATAGGCGCGGGCGTTTGAGTAAGAGCATGTTCTGGAGTTGCGGGATCTGCCGAATTTCTTCAAGGGATAACTCGCGGCCAAAGACTTTTAAGAATTTAACATCCACTTGATCCCACCGTGGCGCTTCGCGTTTTGAAGCGGGATCAAAATGATCGGATGCGGGGTCAAACTGTGTGGAATCGGGATAGGCTTCTTGCACAATCTCGATCATGCCGACGATGGCGGGGGGGTGGGCGTTGGAATGATAAAACAACGCCCGATCCCCCTTGCGCATCATACGGAGGAAATTACGCGCCTGATAATTACGGACGCCGTCCCACCCGGCCACATGTTGGGCCGCAAGATGCAGGATTGAAAATACGTCCGGTTCGGATTTCATTAACCAAGTGCGCATTGACCCTTGTCCTACCTCTTTTGGTATTTATTGACGAAGGAACGAATCTCATCCAAATGCATCAGGACAAGCCGTGCCTTTTTGATGCCGAACTGGAACGGATACTTATCGTCCGGTGTTTGTTGAATCACCAGCATCGGGTTTCCGTTATATTCTGCTTCGATTACGCTAGCCATGAATCCCACCTCCTTCCATACCCCCATCGCGTCAGGGCTATGGCTTAGACGGCGGATCAGCGACTTTTATTCATAAAAATTGTTGCCGCCGGCGCCGGCGGCAATGTTAAAAGTGTTAAATCCGGATGATTGCGCGATAAATAACTCAAATGCCAATCGCTGGCAAAGAGCACGACGGGTCGCTCTTCCTTATCATAAGCCAGCCGAGTCCCATCCGTCATCAATGCTTGGTCCAACTTCTGCATATCCACGGGCGGCTGCAGCCATCGAACCAGGCGCCAGGCCGCAGGTTTAAGCTGAGCGGGAGCGCCATATTCGCTTTCTAAACGGTACTGCACCACTTCAAATTGCAGCGGGCCCACAGCAGCCAACAACGGAGTTTCTAGCGACCCGTTTTTGAGTTGGAAGGATTGGACCACGCCTTCATGCAGAAGTTGTTCCAGCCCTTTACGGAACGGCTTAAATTTAGAGGGATTAGGGTTTTCAATAAAGGAAAAACATTCCGGCGGAAAGCGCGGAATTTCGTTGTAGACGATAGCAGGGTCTTCGGTCAGCGTGTCGCCGATGCCAAATTGATCATAGCCGACCAACCCCAGAATATCGCCGGGCCAGGCTTCATTGGCAATCGCGCGTTCTTGGCCAAAAAGCGTATGGGCATTATTTATTTTTAAGCGTTCATTCGTACCCGGATGAAAAAGCTCCATGCCCCGAGAAAACTGGCCGGAACAAATTCGCATGAAGGCAATACGATCGCGATGGCGCGGATCCATGTTGCCTTGAATTTTAAAAACGAATCCGGAAAAGACGGGTTTCTCAGGAGCGATGCGGACACCCGTCGATGTCACGCGCGCTTGCGGCGGTGGCGCATGCTCGACAAAGCCGTCGAGCAAAAGCTGAACACCAAAGTTATTGGCCGCACTACCAAAAAAGACTGGCGTTGTTTTTCCCGCGCGAATGGATTCTTCATCAAAAGCCACACCCACGCCTTCTAAAATTTCCAGTTCTTCACGCACCCGCGCGTAAGCCATGGAGTCCATTTTTTCCGCCACTAACGGATCGGACAAATCGGCGATATCGACCGGAGCGCGAAAAGCCCCGCCAGCGGTACGCTCAAACAAATGCACTTGCCGACTGATCCGGTCATACACCCCTTTGAAGCCGATCCCTGTATCGAGCGGCCAATTCACTGGAAAGGTATGCAAGCCTAAGACTTTTTCTAATTCATCGATTAACTCGAAGGGCTCTTTCGTCGGCCGGTCGAGTTTATTCATGAAAGTAAAAATGGGAATGCCACGGCGCGCGCAGACCTCAAACAATTTTCGCGTCTGCGTTTCAATTCCTTTAGCGGCGTCAATCACCATAATGACCGAATCAACAGCCGTCAGCACGCGGTAGGTATCCTCGGAAAAGTCCTTATGACCGGGCGTATCCAACAAATTAATTCGGCAGCCTTGGTAATCAAACTGCAAAACCGTCGAACTGATTGAAATCCCGCGTTTTTTCTCCAGTTCCATCCAATCCGAGGCCGTAGCGCGTTCATTTTTACGGCTGCGTACCGACCCCGCGAGCTGCACAGCTCCGCCATAAAGCAGCAATTTCTCTGTCAATGTTGTTTTACCCGCATCGGGATGCGAAATAATCGCAAACGTGCGCCGGCGGGCAATTTCTGTAGCGGCTTCAGCCATGGGAGGAATTATACGCGACCGGGGTGTTCCATTGGCATCTGCGTCACGGATATGGCAAAATCGTCGAATGAAAAATAAAACCTATTTTGTTCTCCTCGCAACTCTGACGTTAAGCGCTTGCGTTTCTACCGACACATACAAGAAGGAACAGGCCCATTCAGCGGGCTTGTTAGACAAAACGACGCAGCAAGAAAAACAAATTTCCGATCTGCAAAATCAAATCAATCAGCTGGCGCAGCAGAAGACCGCCCTGGATCAAAATTTAAAAGCCACGCAGGATGAACGCGATCGGCTCAATACCGCTTTGCAAGCGCGCAAGGATGAGCTCGCGCGGCGCGTCGCCGATCTATCGAGCCAAAATAATGCCCTCAATCAACAGCTGCGCGACATGGAACAGGCTAAAGAAGCGGAAATTGCCAAACTGAAGAGCACGCATGATCAGTTGATCGCGAGCCTCAAAGGCGAAATCTCGAACGGTGAAATTGCGGTGACGCAACTTAAAGACAAATTAACCGTTCAGCTGGTCGATAAAATCCTTTTTGATTCGGGTCATGCCGATATTAAAGAGAGTGGCCAGAAAGTGCTGCTACGCATCGCCGATATTTTGAAGAAGGTCCAAGATAAAGATATCCGTATTGAAGGCCATACCGATAATGTGCCCATTGGCGGCGCCCTGGCTCAACGCTACCCCAGTAATTGGGAGCTCTCTACAGCGCGTGCGACCACCGTGGTGCGATTTCTGCAAGACGAGGCGGGAGTGGATCCTAAACGCTTGATTGCCGCTGGATACGGACAAGAAAAGCCGGTAGCGCCCAATGATACCGAAGCCAATCGCCGACAAAATCGGCGCATTGAAATTGCGTTGATCGCGGCGGAAACGGCATCAGCGCCTGTGGCCGTATCGACAACGACGCTTCCGAGCAAACCCTAACCCTTGCCTTCATCCAAACGTCAGCGTCATCAGCGGCGCGCGAAACATCAAACCGGGCGCAAAGCCGGTCCGTCTTCACGCCAAAAAAAGCAATCCCATTTTGCGCCAAGAAATCCACGTCCAAGCGCCTTAGCGCCAGCGCCTAGTTCGGGCATTGTCGAAGGCATTCTTCAACTTAAAGGCCGTGTGGGTTTCATTCTTTCGGAAAATCCCAAAGTGCCGGATGTCATTGTAGAAGGTCAAAGCTTACGTCTCGCTATGGATGGCGACCGCGTCCAAGCTAAAATTATCGCCGGCCGCGAAGCCACGCGCCGCTATGGACAAATTACGCAAGTTCTCACGCGCGCGCGCACCAGTGTCGTTGGTCTTTTCAAATTGATCGATGGAATTCCTTTTCTTGTCGCAGAAGAGGATGGGACCAGCCTGCGTCTTCAAGATGCTGGAAACCCTTCCCCACGTCCAGGAGAATTGGCGGTCGCTCGCATCACGCGCTGGCCCACTCCGGATCTACCGGCGTTAGGGGAACTCATTGAAGTCTTGGGAGAACGTGATCTTCCGGGTGTTGATTTACTGATTCTTCGCCGCAAATATGGCCTGCCGGATGCTTTTCCACCGGCGGTAGAAGCCGAAGCCGCGCGTTGGGGTCATGAAGTACCGCCGGAAAGTTATGCCAACCGCGAAACGTATTTTGATCACCGCGTTTTTACCATCGATGGCGCGGATGCCAAAGATTTTGATGATGCTGTCTCGCTAGAAAAGCGTCCGGAGGGGGGCTGGCGTTTGGCGGTGCACATCGCTGATGTCAGCCACTACGTGCAAGAAGGGACTCCGCTCGATAAAGAAGCCTTGTCTCGGGGAACAAGCGTCTATTTAAAAAGCAGTGTCATCCCGATGCTTCCGTTTGCCTTATCGGATCACTTATGCAGCCTGGTACCGGGACAGGTGCGACTTACGCTCACCTGTATCATGGATATCGATAAAGAAGGAAAAATTTTAAGCAGCCGCCTCTGCGAAAGCGCGATTAAAAGTCGCGTGCGCTTTACGTATGAAGCGGTGGAAATGATTTTGAAAGGCGACACCTTAAAAGAAGTCCCCAGCGAGGTGCATGCCGATGTGCGCGAGATGCAGAAACTGGCGCTACTTTTGCGTCAACGCCGCTTCGCGCGCGGATCGTTGGATTTTGATTTTCCGGAGCCCGACGTGCGCTTTGATGAACATGGACGTCCGATGAGTATTCAAACCAAAATGCGCTTAGACAGTCACAAATTGATTGAAGATTTTATGTTGGCCGCCAACGAAAGCGTCGCCCAACAGATGAGTACGGGGCCTTTCATCTATCGCATCCATGAGCCGCCCGATGCGGTCAAGCTAGAAAAATTATCCGCAACGCTTCGCGCGGTAGGCGTTCCTATTCCGAAGCATCTCTCCGATGGGGAACCGCATGCCTTGCAGCAAATTTTATCGGCCTGTCAAGGAAAGCCCACAGAACGCTTAGTGGAGAGTTTGACGTTGCGCAGTTTAAAACAAGCCGTCTATTCGGCGATCAATCGGGGTCATTTTGGGTTAGGGTCTAAATCCTATACGCACTTTACCTCGCCCATTCGGCGCTACCCCGATCTGTTGGTGCATCGGCTCATTCGCAACATGTTGCACAACGAAAAATCACGTTTGACTCCTAAAGAACGTACCGAAGCCATTGCCGAGATCGCCGTGCAAAGTTCCAAACGTGAACGCCTGGCGGTCGATGCCGAACGCGAATATTTTGATGTGCTTAAAGTCCGTCTCATGAGTGCGCATGTGGGCGAAGATTTCGATGGCATTATTTCGAGCGTGACCAGTTTTGGATTCTTTGTCCAGTTGCGCGAGCATTTCGTCGAAGGCCTAGTTCGCTTGGCCAACATGAAGGATGATTTCTATATTTATGACGAGATCCGCATGTCCTTGCGGGGTCGGCGCACAGGGAATTCCTTCCATTTGGGGCAGGAAGTTCGCGTCAAATTAGCCGCGGCCAATCTCGCGAAGCGTCAGCTCGACCTAGAGTATCTCCCCCCCGCCAAAAAACAGCGCGCCAATTAGGACGTATTTCACCCTGCTTGATTTAAAGCTTGCGCCCTCAAGCGTACCCCGTACACTTGAACGCGATGATCAAGAACTTTCGGCTCCTGCTGAACCCTGTTTTCCTCTTTGTTTTTGCCACCTCTGCTTTTAGCGCGGATTATCACCCTGTTTCTATCCAAGGCGAAAATTTATTGTTTCGTATTCATTGGGGGACTATTACGGGGGGCTATTCGACATTAACCGTTCCCAATGTCGAAGTAAAAGATGGCGCTGCGGCCTACCATATTGTGTCTGAGGCCCGCTCGACCGGGTGGGTCGATACGTTCTATAAGGTAAGAGATAAGAATGAGGCTTGGCTCGACTTAACCTCTCCGCGCTCCTTAGGCTATGCCAAGAATTTGCATGAAGGCCATTACCGCGTGGAAGAACAAGTACGCTTTGATCAAACCAAGAATCGTTATTATTTAGAAGAACATCGCTTAGATAAAGAGACGCGCGAAACCAAAGAAGGCGATATCCCGCCGAACGTCTTCGATATGCTGAGCAGTTTTTATTATGTGCGCGGCATGCCATTGGAAGTAGGACATACCGTCTCCATCGACGTTCATAGTGGCGAAAAAACCTGGCCGTTATTAGTCAAAGTGCAGCGTCGTGAAACCGTTAAAGTAAAAGCCGGAAAATTTGATTGTTTTGTTTTAGAACCTGTTATGCGCGAACCGGGAATTTTTATTCACAAAGG
>Ga0105239_10007742_pt1 | contig 12301 bp, 13 predicted proteins | sample KBSC44metaG_FD_92761 | JGI IMG/M metagenome (GOLD analysis project Ga0105239, IMG submission 92761) | Corn rhizosphere microbial communities from Kellogg Biological Station, Michigan, USA - KBS C4-4 metaG | ecosystem: Host-associated > Plants > Roots > Rhizosphere > Soil | place: Michigan, USA...
GATGATTTTAAATTCTGTTTTGTGTTGCGAGTGGGTCAAGGGAGAGCGCCAGCATCTCCCTGCAAGGTCGGGGCGGGTTCAAAAGCCGAAGGGTTTTTGTGCACCCGAACCACGTCCTTGCGACGATTTCTGAAGTGAAACTAAAACTATTTTCGGAGTAAAAAAACGCCCTTAAGTCTTGTCAGACAGGCGTTTCAGCAAATTGTATCAATGTAGTTTCTTATAGATCGAAATAGTATGAAAAAAGGTAAAAGATTTTTTGAAAAAATTTCATCGGTCACGGTCATTATCCTTATTTTTTGACCATCTGTCTTTCAATTTTTCAATCAAACTTTTGTTTTTCTCCTGAAACGCTTCTGTATTTCTCCGCGTATTCTCCCGTTCTTCCGCATATCTTGTATTTAAGGCTTTTATTTCTTGTTCCCTCTCGGAGTTCTTTACAGATTTGACTGTCTTTTGGATTGCATGAAGATTTGCATACTCCTGTTGATGCCGGTCATACAATTCCTGACCCTCCTTTGCCTGTTTTTGTTGAAGTTCTATGCGCTCTTGCTCATGCTTTTTATCAAGGTCCTGTGATGCTCCTTTTTGAGAAAGCTCGGCAATTTGCTTCTTCTCAAGAGCATTTCGTTCTTGTTTCTTTTCATCATCGAACTTTTTACGTTCCCTTAGATGCCTATCATTTTGCTCGATTTCTGCTGGTGTCATTTGAGTTATAGTGTCAAATTATACTTGAAATTAATATAAATTCATTATATAAAGTAACGATATTTATGGGGCTAACATGGTCAACAAGAACGATAATTTATACTTCTCTTGGCTCCAAATGGGCGACCTTAAACTAAACGAATATTATGCTCCTTTTATCCCTTTAGCTGATTGGCTTATCGCGAAGCATTGCAAACAATGGTGGAAAAATCAGCCGCAGACTTCTGAATATCAAGCTGCGCAAAATAGCCTATGTGGTGTCCTATTTATGCCGCGATCCTCGAAGGAGTGGACATGTCGGTTTTTAGCTATTTATCTTTGTTGCGACGTTCTACGCATGATGAATGATCCAGAAACATTATCACGCATTCCGGAATTCACACCTGAACATTTGGCTCTGGCTCATGAAATCAGTCAATGGAAAGATTGAGAATTAAAATGGGTGTTTCTCACGTTTTTAATTACACATGATCCTATATATAAGTTGAGCTCGAGTTATTCAAAAAATATTACATCTTTAGTGGTTTATTCTGGGGAATTTGCCTTTATCCCATCCCTACAGCGAGCGGCTATAATTATTATGTATATACATAAAAATAGACTTAATTTCAAGTGTTTTTTACCTAACTGGCAGCCATCGAAAGACCAAAACGATCAACGATATGGACGAACTTTCATATTTAATCATCGAATCTGGAATCAACGATGATTTTTTCAATAGGGAGTCTCTTATAAATTTATATCCTCGGGAACCTAAATTTATTGGTTATGATGTGAGAGAGATTGAGCAGCAATTTGTAAACCTGATGCAGCAAAACGTATTTCTTCCCGTTCCAAGGGTATCCCAAAATTTTGTACTATCTGATAAAGGACGCAAGGCTTTTTTAGAAGAAAAGCAGCGACGGAAGGAAAAAGTTGATTTTGAAAATCTTCAGAAATCCGTTTCGGAATCAGTACTTAACACCAATCAGTCTGTTCTGGAAACGAATGAGTCTGTTAAAATAACCAATTCCTCCATTCGGGCTTTAAATGATATTTCGGTGAAAAATTTTAAAGTGCAAAACAAAATAGCACGAGCCGCGGTAATTGTCTCTGCTGTTGCATTGTTGGTGGCCATAGGGTCTTTCAAGCAGTCAACAGTCAGCACAACAGACCCGGAACTGTTAAGACAATTGCAAGAAATGAACCGGCATTTGGAGCAGCAGAATCGAATGCTTGACAGCTTTATAAAACATTTATCATCTTCACCGCCCTCGAAGAAATAACTAATGATCGTGCTCTTTGTCCTTAATTTTTGCCCATTGCTGCTTTAATTCTTCGACTTTTTTTTCGCGTTCGGTTTTGGGCGTTAGTTGCTGTTCATTCTCTTGCTTCTTCTCTTGAACACTGTGTAGCATAGTATTCATTTTATCTTGGCTGGCGTCTAGGCTCTGTGTCGTTTCTTTAGCTTTTTGCTCAATGGTCTTCTCCGGTTCCGGGTCTTTCCACAGAATAAAGGGAATTCCTTCCTGTTCGGCATATTTAGCGGCTATATTCTTGGCAGCTTCTTTGTATTTTTCATCCAAAGCTTTTACTTCATTTCTGACAGACCGTGGATTTTCCCTACCGAAAATTTCTTTATACCGGGCATCTCCCCTTTGTCTTTCAGGAGTATCTATTTCTTTTTTCACCAGAAAATAATCTTTGGCTAATTTATTTAACTCAATAACCGCATCTTCATTAATAATCTGGCTGGTATAATGGTTAATAAAATTAGGAGTAGAAACCATTGACTTATTTGTTTATTTATGGCAATATAAGCAAAGTTTTATCGGATTGGAAATGACTTATTATAAATGCCAAGAGATAGATGATTTTATGAAATTGCCGCGAACATTGCCGCGATACGCTGGATTGGCCAGGAAAGTTTTAAGCTATTATCTTGGTGAATTGTACAACCCAGAAACTATGAGATGTGAGATTGAATATAATATACGCTTTTATATAAGCGGAATTGTTGAATTAAAAGTATTTGAAAAAGAGCCGTATGACTGGACAGTGATTGATAATTTTTTTCGCTTCTACTTATTCACAGAAGGCTTCAAACATCTAAAATACGATAATACAATTCTTGATAAAGGTTATAATGGTGTAATGCGCGGCGAATTGCATCAATATCATGCCTGATACGTCATATCATACCGTATAGTGAAACTATCCAATAATCTTATAGAAAATTCAGGTGTTTTTCACGTTTTTTAATTGCACACGATCCCATATATTAGTTGAGCTCGAGTTATCCAAAAAATATTAAATTAATACGTCTATATGTTTATTGATAGTGGTTTGTTATCGGGGATTTTATTAATTCTCATCATCATATTTGTTATCTATAAAATAAATCATCAAATTAAATACGGTTGGTACGGAGAAAAGAATAATCAGGCTCATAAAAGAATGGAAGAGGTCCAAAAGCAAACTTTAGAGCAGATCACCAGTTTAGGAAGCACCGCTGAAGAGAGAGAAAAAGGCATTAACAGATTATTTGACGAAAAAAAACACACTATCTATCACATACGTGCAGGTGAATTACCTGAATCATTCGGCACCAAGAAAAATAGAAAATATATATTTGGTATTCTAAAGCTATCCCGGAATCTTGCCTCATTTTCAAGTAAAGAGAGGGAATTCCTGCGAATTTCTTTCTTGCTCTATAATTACAAGAAAATTAGCTACAAAGAGTTTTTTGAACTTTTCGTTCCATTATTTAATGAGGAAAAGTCTGTAATTGAATCCCGTCCATCGGCACCATCAAAACATGATTATTGGTTTCATCCGCGCAGTGTGTGCACACGGAAAGTAGAAGCCATTGAGTTGGAAAAAGCCGTAAATAAAATCCTGCATATTGTCGAAAGCCTACCCAATAATGATCCAATAAAGAATAAAATAAACAGCCGAATGCGGGGTGGTGGCATCTGGTTGGATGATCATGATATAGCAAATTCTGTTTTTGCTGAAACAAGCGAATACAAATTGAAGATCGGGCAACTTTATGAAAGCGACCATTATCTTTATTACTCTGGCGAGGGGTCACTAATTACCATTGCACCTCCTGGCTCTGGAAAGACGCAATGTTTTGTTTTACCCAATATGCTGAGTTGGCATGGATCAGCTTTTGTCCTAGACATTAAAGGTGAAATCTACTCATCCACACATGAATGGAGATCTAAGAACATCGGAAAGGTTATCAAGTTCAGCCCACTCGACCCATCTTCCAGTCAACAATACAATCCCTTGACGTTTATACGGTCGGAGAAGGATTATATCTGGGAGGATTCCCGTTTTTTGGCCGACATGATTATCATTCCTACCGGAGGGTCTTCGGACCCTTTTTGGGAAAATATAGCAAGAGACATTCTTACCGCCGCTATCGCGTACGTAACTTACAATAATGAACCTGATGACCGCCCTATGTCGAAGGTTCTGGATTTGATGTATGGCATCGGGCTTGTGGAAATGATTGTCGATTTGAAAAATACAGACGATGTTGCTGCAATGCGCCAGACTGGTCATTCCTTATTTGAAATTGAAAAGAAAACGATAGATAGCGTCCTCAAAACGGCTCAATCTCATTTAAGTGCATGGCAAGGCGAACGCATTAACCGCGTCACCAAAAAAAGCGACTGGCACCCTTTAGACTTAAGAAAAGACAAGGTGACCGTCTATTTGTGCATTAATCCTAGCGAGATCGATAGCTACCTATCCCTTTTACGTGTTATTATTGCCCAACATATTCGAATGTTGACTAGTAAGCTGCCTGACCGGGAAAGCGCACCTGTATTATTTATGGTAGATGAACTGCCAAGATTGAAAAAGATGCTGCCAATCGAAGAAGGACTGGAAGTTGGTCGACAATATGGGATAAAACTGTGGTTGTTTGCTCAAAGCTACGGACAACTTAAACAGGCTTATCCAAACGTGGACGGATTCGTCGGAAGCTGCGCTGTCAGAACCTTTATGAACATTCCTCTTAATGATGAACTGGCTGGGAAAATTTCTAATCAGCTTGGTTATAGGGAAAGCCCGTTGGACAATTCGAGGCATAAAATGGTTGAACCGTTAGAACTTGCGGGGCCGGAATATAGAGACGTTGCCATTGTCCTTGCATCGAATAGTAAACCCGCAAGAGTGAAAAAATCTTACGCATGGCAAGACCCGGAAATGGTAGGACGGATGAATAACGGACAGAGTTAAGTTTTGCTCACGGGAAGATGTCTGTCGTGTCTATTCAGTGGCGTTTATTGCTGGAGGTAATATTTCTGGTGGTTCTTCTGCCGATGCTGGTTCTGCTAGTGGCGCTTCTACTCCCGGTGCCCCTGGTGGCGTTGCCCCTACTGCTTCTGGTATTGGTTCTACTTCTGGCACCACTGGTGCTGGAGCTATGAGCCCACATTGCATTTCTAAAAAAATGATCAATTCAACGGCCTTAGAATGGTATTCTTTAATGCGGATTAATGTTATATCAGAATCTTTACCATGGGCAATTCTATGCCTTTCTCTTATAATATAATTTATTGCGCTACTTCTTTCTTCGGCTTGAAGAAAAGTTTTTAAGTGTTCGCCCCACTCTGGTTTAAAATTTTTTGCAGTCTCACGGAATTTTTCCGCATTCGGGTTTTGAATTTTGCTTAGGAAAGTTGTAGTGAAGGCGATTATGGATGCAGAAGTGGTTTCTGTTTTTATATAATCGACGTAGACATGTTGAATTGCATTCTCAAGTAATCCAGAACATAGAATACAGACATACTTGGCCATATGCGACCTCATTTCGTCATCCACATCAAATGTTGCTTCGGCCGTTTGTATCAAAGAAGATATGCTATCTGATAGTTTCCTTAATTCAGGATTTGTTATCATACCTCTGAAAAATATGATTCAGCAATTGCATGTCTTTCGTTAAAAACTGTTTCATCCGAACTCGCGAAATTTATAGCCTTTAGGAAATTTGGGTCTTGTAATAAATGGGATAACCTCTCCTTAAATTCGACGGGATTTGGATTTCTTTTAACGGTTATGATTTTTGCTATAGTGACTGTAATCGCTTCAAAGGCAGCGATATTGATTATTCCCTCTGGCCGGAAGGCGCTTTTGCCAACCGAATTTTTTATAAAGGAAATGACATCTTTAAAGAGCTGCTCATTTTTAGCAATAAAATCTTGACCCGGATTTCTATATTTTTGATTGAATTTATTTAAAAATTCAAACATTGGTTTTGTATAGTAATCGCCCCGATGATAAGCAGCAAAAAAACGCAAAATTAGTTCCTTATCTTTTAATCGAATACTGACCGGGCCAAACATTTCCCTCCAGTCGGGATAGGTATTGAGTCTTTCAATCAAATCATTTAGTTCCCCGTAGTAGATGGCTGTTCTAATTTCTTGAGCCGCTAACTTTTTGCCACCGTTATTCAATCTTTCAAAAACGTGATATATGCTAGTGTTTTCATCGTTCGGCGATTCTTGTTTAATGATAGTCGCATGTATAATGGAGTCATCTAACTTTATCCTGTCGTTTTCTTCGAGCTTATCATAGGTTAACCCTTCAAATCGTTTTTGAACCTTAATTAGCTTAAAAACTCTTTTTGTTTTCTTGTCTTCTTTCGGATTAAAAAATCCTTCATAGAAGAACTGCAACGATTTGAGCCTCTGTTGACCATCGATAATTAGAAGTTTATTTCCCTCTTTTTCCTTTGCAAGAAACACTCCCGGTATAGGAAGACCTAATAAGAGAGATTCGACTAGCCTTGATGCCTCTGCCTGACTCCATACGTAATCTCTTTGAAAGTCTGGAATAAATATATCACTCCTTTGTAGCCTTTTAACTAAGCTATCAACTGGATAATCCGCACCATACGTAGAGATATCGTATTGAACGGGCGCAACCTCTTCACTTTCATCTGGCTCTAGTGTTGGCTCTTCTGGTAAATTTTGATTTTGCAATTGGTCGTCCATTCATTAGTAGTTTGAGCATCAAGATTAATAAAAATAGAGCAAAAACTGAACATTATGCTTTAAAATAAAAAAAGGTGAAAACACCTGAAAAAATCCCATTTTAATTTCGTAATAGTTCTCTCCTTCTAGTGTTCATTAGTTTTCGGTATTTGAATTTAACGAACAAGCGTATTTTCAGGCTATAGCTGCAACCCGTTATATCCTGCCAGCATGATCCGCATGACCCAATGCCAGTCGGCGGCGCAGGCAAAGGAATATCACAAAGATGCGCTGTCGCAGGGCGATTATTTCATCAATGACCAGGAGGTGGCTGGACGCTTTTACGGGTGTATTGCGGATCGTTTAGGCATTGCTGGACCGGTGACAAAGGAGGTTTACGACCTTCTTTGCGAAAACATCCATCCTCACACCGGCAAGCTACTGACTTCCCGCAAGATTGATAACAGGACCATTGGCTATGACATCAATTTCCATTGCCCGAAGTCGCTGTCAGTTTTGTCCGCACTTGTTGATGATAATCATATCGTCAATGCCTTCCGTAAGTCTGTCTATGACACCATGTGCGACATCGAAGCTGACGCAAAAGTTCGCGTAAGGGATAAAGGCCAGGATCATGACCGCCCGTCAGACGGGTTGGTCTGGGCGGAATTCGTGCATTTTACGGCAAGGCCACCAGAAGAAGGTATTGTCTGTGATCCGCATCTCCACGCCCATTGCATGACCTTTAACGTTTCGCGCGATCCCGTTTCGGATAAATACAAGGCGGTACAGTTCAAATTTATTAAGCAGGACATGCCCTATTATCAGTCTCGCTTCCATCTTCGTCTGGCGCAAAACCTGACGGATTTGGGTTACAATATTCGCATGACCCGGACGGCGTTCGAGGTCGAGAACATTCCGGATAACATTATCGCTTTATTTTCCAAAAGGACTGACGCCATAGGCCGCTATATCCGGGAGAACAATATCACCGATGCCAAGGAAAAAGATAAGGTCGGAGCAAAGACCCGCGCCAAAAAGCAAAAAGGATTGAGCCTTGCCGAACTGAAACAAAATTGGCGGAAACAAATTTACGGGTTGGGCCTGACGGAGAACGGTACAGGTGATAAAGCCATTCGCTATGCCAAGGACTGCAAACAGGACCTTGTGACGGCGCAGGAATGCGTCGATATGGCGCTGCTGGATAAATTCGAGCGAGCTTCTGTCGTTCATGACCGCCGCTTGCTGGAGTCGGCCTACCGTCATGCGCTCGGCAAGGACGGGCCGACGATTGAGGCTATTACAGAACAATTTTACCGGGACAAACGCCTGATACAGGTGGATGACGGCGGTAAAATTCTAATGACTACGCATGAAGTGCTGGCGCAGGAGCGTCGCCTCGTCGCTTTAGCCACCTTGGCTAAAGGCAAGCTGCCGCCATTGTACGCCTCGCTTCCGGCGCTGACACTGGAAGGCCAGCAGGCAACCGCAGCCCTGCATATCCTGACGACCTACGACCAGGTGGTGCTTGTCACCGGTAAGGCCGGTGTCGGTAAAACGACCATGACTAAAGAAGTTGTCCGGCTGATTAAAGAAACGGGCACAGCTGTAACAATGGTCGCACCCACCTCCAATGCCAGCCGGGGCGTGCTACGGGATGAAGGTTTTCCCAATGCGGAAACCGTGGATCAATTGTTAGGCTCTCCCGACCTTCAGGCAAACCTGACAAACGGTGTCCTGATTTGTGACGAGGCGGGTCTATTGAGCGTCAAAAAAGCGCTGGCGCTGCTCGAACTGGCAACAAAGCATAATTGCCGCCTTGTCCTTATGGGGGACGCTTCCCAGCACAGTGCCGTCGAGCGTGGCGATGCCTTGCGTATCCTGACGACGGTGGCCGGTATTATCCCGGCGCAGATCAGCAAAATCTATCGGCAGAAACGGCAGGATTTTAAAGAGGCGGTATACGCCCTGTCACAAGGCGATGTAAAGGCAGGGTTTGTCAAGCTGGAGTCTATGGGGGCCATTCATGAGATGGCTAAGGATCATCCGTATGATGCTCTTGCCGAGGGGTATGTCGCGGCCCTGAAAAAGAAAATGACGGCGCTGGCCATTTGCCCGACCCATGCGCAGGGTCATCAGGTCACAAAGACGATCCGGCAGAAATTACGCGACGCCGGAATGCTCGATCAACAGGAAACCCCGGTCCTGTCGCTGGTCAATCTGTCAATGACTGCCGCGCAAAAGAATGACGCCCGGAACTTTCTCCCCGGCCATGTGCTGCAATTCAGCCGAAGTCGTGACGGGTTTAAGCGCGGCAGCCGATGGGCTGTCATGTCGGCGGCGGGATCTACCCTGATCCTGTCCGACGATAAAGGACGGACGGCCCCCTTGTCGCTGTCGCAGGACGATGAATTCGAGGTGTACCAAAAAACGGAAATTCCACTGGCAAAGGGGGACAAAATCAGGATCAGCCGCAACGGTTACGATGTGACGGAAAAGCGGCTGAATAACGGCCAGCTTTTGACAGTGGACGGGTTCGACAAAAAAGGCCGGATCATGACCACCAGCCTTGCCGGGAAAGCCTCCTATACGCTTGCCCCCGATTACGGGCATTTAGCTTACGCACATTGTATTACCTCCCATGCATCGCAGGGCCAGACTGTGGATCATTGCTATGTTGCCATGCCCTCCGCTTCTCTTTGTGCGGCCAATTTAAAGCAATTCTATGTCTCTGTGTCGCGGTCACGGGAGGAAGTGCACATCTACACGGACGACCGCGCCGCGCTGCTGGAACATATCAGCCATGAAGGTGACCGGCAGTCGGCACTGGAATTGATCGGCAAGCCACCTTTGCGACGATCACCTTACCGCTTTGCACCGCATTTGATCCGTCCGTCTGTTCCCCCTGAACAACCACCCGTTGAACCAGCCGCCACTTTCCAGCCATTGAGAAAACATGCATCAAAGCCCGCCCCCGTCTGACGGCCTGATAACGGAAATGCGCAGCAATGATCCGACAAAGCCGTTGTATACCGGACAGGCGGTTAATAGCGTTCCCAATAAATTGTGCATTATAAAGGAAGACGGGAGCCGGATGCGTTTCCCGTATCACGCGCTCATGGCCGAAGACTTGCAGATGGGAGAAGACCCCCGAATTATTTTGAAGTTTATGGCGGACATAGTGACATTAAGAGGGATAAACCTTATTGCCCTTTTCGACTATCTGGGACAGGAGCCACCTTACCTGTATGTTATGCCTTCGCGATATCATCCCCTAATTCATGGACAGCCGTTTATCCTGACCGAAGCCATCATTGATGAAACACCCGCTGCAAATGGGGAGAAATAAAAAACCCGGCAATTACTTACCGGGTTTGCTTGCTAACCAGTTCCATTAACAAACCTTATCCTATTGACTTCAAGATAAGTGAAAATTTGTATTTCTAAAAAGGAATATATGGGATTTTTCTAAGGATAAAACTGGATCATCCTGCTGCAATATAGATGCAGTAAGTTTCCAAGGATCGCATGTTAGCCTTTCGGTTGAAGGCCATGGAGGAAATCAACGGCTTTGGATGCCTGACTGGCTGCGGCAAAAATGCAGTGTTTGTTTTGTTTGAGGACGTTCAGCCAATGGGCAATATAATTGGCATGATCGCCTGACTGTAAAACGGAGATTTCAAACCCGGCACACAGGAAGGCATTTCCCAATTCGCCTACCAGTTCTTCGGTTGCATAGTCTTTATCTCCCTGCTCCTTGCCGTATTTGCGGTTAAGGCGTTCAGGGCCTCCGGTCCAGTGGGTTAGTTCATGCAGGAGTGTCGAATAATAGCCTTCGGTGGCCGTACAGGTTGGCGTCTCGATAAAAAATTCAGGATAGGGCATAAAGATTTTATCGGCAGGCAAGGTAAAACAGGCTTTGCCGACATGGTATTCAACTTCAACGCCCGTGTTGGCAATAAATTGATCTACGGCTTTGATCCGACTGACGAGATCGCTTCTTGGCCCGTCCTTGACATCGGCAGCGGTAAAACTCGCCAGTTGGCAGCGGTTGAAGACAATAGAGGATTTGAGGAATGGTATTTTCTGGATTTCACCGTCAACTTCTTTTTCCATCGTATCATAATAGACGATCATGGTGCCTTTCTCGCCGCGACGGATCGTCTGTTTCTTTTCATTCCATTGTTTGAAACTTCCCCATTCGTTGGTGCAAAATTGGTTTTTAGCTGCTGAAGTCCACAGCAGCATGATGTTGACACCCCGATAGTAATTGCCGGTGGAATAATTGTTCGGCAGGCCAAAAGTGGCATCGGGCGAGTTCCATGGCTGGTGCCATGGCACAACACCATTTTCAAGCTGCTGGATGATAGTATCGGTGACTTGCTGGTGAAGATCGCGACGGCTCATCGTGGCATTTTGGTTCGTTTGTGCGGTGGTCTTTAGTAATCTCCTGTTCGTGATGGACACGGGGATTCACTGGCCGGAAGATCAGGCGACCGCTCCGGCAAGAATTTTGGCTGGGCGGGGAATCCCCGAAGGGGAGGCGAAAATTGTTGTTGGATAAGGGAGCGCTTCCGGCATGATCCCCGACCCGATCCATTCAACCGGATAGGGGATGCATGGCTATTGGATCAAAAGAACCGAATGGGCCCCGGTTGCCTGTAAAAACCTGCATTGACCGTTTTGCAGTCCGCATAAAGCGGGTTTTGTGGCCGGTGTCGCAAGCGTGGCTCTGTTGCGCAGACGGCACTCAACCGGATACGGGCTGACATGCCTTTATGAGTGTTTGGCATCCATGAAAAGAGAACATCATAGTCGTACTGATAGACATACGGCGGCACCTTATTGAGCAAGTCGAGGGAATGCAGGACAATAGCATCTCCAACAAAGGCTTCGCCCGGCTGACGGGATACAACCAGCAGGAAGTCCATCATATCGAGAAAGACATGCAGATGCGGCGGGACAAGCTGGAGTCCGCGAACAAACGACACATCCCTTTCCCCGTCGATATAATCCGACAGCTCGGATGATCGCAACTCGTAACCTTCATCCTCGTTGATCATGCCAACGGTGAGGAAATGCTTGCGGTCCTCGCGGTTGTATAATTTGACCTGTTGAAGGTATTTGCGGCTTGTACTTGCAGGCACGCCGAATTCCAGCAAATAGTCAATCAAGCTGGCATCGGTTAGTTCGTCGATATTGGTCAGGAAGTATTTTTTGTCTTCTTCACACGTCATAAGAAAACCTCTGAAAAATGAATGGCAGGGTATTAAAGGCTGGGAAAAATATCAGGCGGAGGATTTAGGGTGTTGCCGCCATTGGACGCGGAAGCGTCTCAGATCGGACAAGCGATAGCGAACACTGCGGCCGATCTTTTCATACGGAAGGTCATAACGACCTATACAACGCCAGACAGCCAGCGTTCCGGGATTAAGTGGTAATTTATCACCGCCAAGGAACTTGGCAGCGGCAACGGTATCAAGTAATACATCATCCTCCGGGTCCTTCGGGCACACGGGGACCTGATCGTTCTGGTGATTTCTGGGCATCATGACCTCCTAAGAATAAAAGCATACCATAGGATGTAATTCCTATGTAAGGAGATTTATACTGGATATGCCCAA
>Ga0105239_10007743_pt1 | contig 12301 bp, 9 predicted proteins | sample KBSC44metaG_FD_92761 | JGI IMG/M metagenome (GOLD analysis project Ga0105239, IMG submission 92761) | Corn rhizosphere microbial communities from Kellogg Biological Station, Michigan, USA - KBS C4-4 metaG | ecosystem: Host-associated > Plants > Roots > Rhizosphere > Soil | place: Michigan, USA...
GCGCGCCTGGAGGTGCTCGGTCGTCGCGGCAAGGGCGGCAAGAGCCGCGTGCTGCAGCTCGCCGACCTCACCTACAACCTCGACACGTTGACGATCAGCCGCGCCGGCAAACAGATCACGCTCAACCCGATCGGCCTGAAGCTGCTGCAGTCGTTGATGGAGGCGGCGCCGTCGGTGGTCACGCGCCAGGAACTCGAGACGCGCGTGTGGGGCGAGGAACTGCCCGACAGCGATTCGCTGCGCGTACACATCCACGGGCTGCGTGCCCAGATCGACAAGCCGTTCGACAAGGCGCTGATCCAGACCCGCCACGGCATCGGCTACCGCATGGTCGATCCGGATGCGCTACCGGCGTAGGCTCCGCTCACGCATCATCATTTCATTCGCGCTGTTCGGGCTCGGCCTGACCGCGCTGTTCGCCGCCGCGACCGTGTACATGCGCACGCGGCTGGAAGACCAGCTCGTGAACACGACGCTCGAGCGCGAGCTGCGCCATTTCGTCGACTTCAAGCGCGAGAACCTCTCGCCCGACGCGCAGTTCCCGATGTCGCTGATCCAGCTGCAGATCGTGCGCCCCGGGCGCACGGCGACGGTGCCGCTCGCCTGGCAGAGCTTCGAAGCCGGCGTCTACGACATCGAGGACATCGGTCGCGAGGGCAAGACGCGACCGTACAAGCTCGCTGTGTACAAGGACGCCGATTTCTGGGCCTACCTGCGCTTCGACGTCAGCACGCAGAAGCTCGGCGAGCGCCAGCTGCTGACCGTGCTCGCGGCCTCGGTGCTCGCCTTCGCCGTGCTCTCGCTGCTGATCGGCTTCTGGCTGTCGGCACGCGTGATGAGCCCGGTCATCGAACTCGCCAACCGTGTGCGCGCGATGAGCCGCTCGGGTCGTCCGGAACTGCTCAAGGGGCATTTCGCCGACGACGAAGTCGGCCAGCTCGCCGCCGCGCTCGACGACTATTCGACGCGCCTGACCGAGATGGTCGAGCGCGACCGCGAGTTCAACGCGGACGTCAGCCACGAATTGCGCACGCCGCTCGCGGTCATCGCGAGCACGACCGAGCTGCTGCAAGGTTCGCCCGACCTCACCGACAAGCTGCGCGAACGCCTGCGGCGCATCGAGCGCGCGGTGCGCCAGTCGAGCGAACTCATCGACGCGCTGCTGCTGCTGTCGCGCCGCGAACGGCAGGCGCCGACCGACGGCGAAACGACCGACGTCGCGCGCGTCGTCGAGCAGGTCGTCGACGCGCAACGTCCGCACGTCGCGAACAAGCCGGTCGAGGTGCGCGTCGAGATCGAGCAGCCGCTCGCCGCGGTGGCGCCGTCGTCGGTCGTCGCGGTCGCGCTGAGCAACCTCATCGGCAATGCGTTCAAGTACACGCAGGCGGGCGAGGTCATCGTCACGGTCGGCCACGGCCGCGTCACGGTCGAGGACACCGGCCCCGGCATCAAGCCCGAGGAGGCCGACAAGCTGTTCGAGCGCGGCGTGCGCGGCACCACCGTCGGCAAGGGCGGCGGACTCGGTCTGGCGATCGTGCGGCGCCTGTGCGAACTGTACGGTTGGCGGGTTTCGCTCGCGCCGCGCCCGCAGGGCGGTGCGACGGCCACGCTCGAGTTCAATTCCCCGCGTTAGGCTTTGCGCCGCTCTTTCGCGTATCAGGCAGGACTGCGCGGTATCGACCGCGGAGCATTCCGCCGACACGACGCCGGGAGAGCGCCATGTTCGATTCGATTCCATCGGCGTGCGCGCCGGTGCGCCGCACCCCGCTCGCCGCCTGCCTTGCGGCGATCCTTTGCCTGACCGCGTCGGCCACCGCTGCGGCGGCGACGACCTGGACGGTCGACACCTGCGACGATGCCGATACCGGCAGCGGCACCACCGGCAGCCTGCGCCATGCAGCCGCGAACGCGGCCAGCGGCGACACCATCGACATGTCGGCGCTGGCGTGCAGCACGATCTCGCTGACCACCGGCGGCGGTGGAACCATCGTGCTTCCGCAGGCCGACATCACCCTGATCGGTCCGGGCAAGGATGCTCTGACCATCGAGAACGGCAGCGACCGCGTCTTTCGGCACGACGGACTCGGCGGCACGCTGGCCGTGAAGAACCTCACCGTGGCCAACGGGTATCTGCATCCGTCCGCTGGAGTCTCGGCCGATGGCGGCTGCATCCGTTCGAACGGAAAGGTCTACCTGAGCCACGCCGCCGTTCGCTCGTGCCGCGCGAGCGCGGTCGGCGCGTCGGCGCGCGGTGGCGGCATCTACGCCTTGAGCGATGTCTTTGCGAAGTACAGCGACATCACGGGCAATGTCGCGACCCACGCGGGCGGTGGGCTGGGCGGTGGCGGCGGGATCTACACGGCGGGCCTGGCCGGCCCGATCGGCCCCAACGATCCCAACAGCCAGGTCATCCTCGCCAGCAGCACGCTCAGCGGCAATTCGGCGTCGACCGGCATGGGCGGCGGCCTGCGCGCGTTCCACAGCGTGTCGGTCATCGCATCGACGATTTCCGGCAACACCGCGGTCTTCGGCGGCGGCGTGTACATGCAGGACAACCTCAGCAGCGCGTCCGACACCTTCACCCTGTTGAACAGCACCGTGTCCGGCAATCTCGGCACCCTGCGCGTCGGCGGCGTCCAGACGAATGCCGGAACCATCCACGTCTACAACGCCACCGTCGCCTTCAACACGGCAGGGTCGGCGACCGGCTCGGGCTCGCGCCACTACGCACCGGGTCTGACCATCTCCGACTCCGGCGCCGACGGCACGACGACGTTCAAGGCGGTGGCCCTGCAAAGCTCGATATTCTCGAACAACACCTACAGCAACCCGGTGGCGACGGCCGACGACATCGGCGTGGCTAAGTTCACCTCGGGCAGCGTCAACTCCACGCCGACCAACGGCTCGAACAACCTCGCGTTCGCGACGACGATCATCGGCCTGCCGAACACGCTGACGAGAGGCGTGTGCCCGCAGCTCCAACCCTTGCGCGACAACGGCGGTCCCACGCAGACGCATGCCTTGTTCGCAGGCAGCCCTGCCATCGACGCGGGCAACACCCTCGCTACGGGGATCGGCATCTTCGACCAGCGCGGGCAGGCGCGCGTGTCGGGCGCCACGGCCGACGTCGGCGCGTACGAAGTGCAACAGGGCGATTTCGTCTTCAGCGATGGATTCGAGCTCGAGCTGCCACCGACGTGCCCGGGCGGATAGCCATCCGCACGCGTCGCCGTTTCGGGGAAGCCCGGAATCCATTCCGGTCTCCGGCAAGCGGAGGCCGGAGGAATCCCGGCCTTCGCCGCGACGGCGATGCGATCAAACCGGTTCCAGCCAGCCCCACTGATCCTTGGTCTTGCCGCTGAACAGGCCGAAGAACAGTTCCTGCATGCGATGGGTCACCGGCCCCGGCTTGCCGGCACCGACGGGTTTGCCGTCGACCGAGCGGATCGGCGTGATCTCGGCGGCGGTGCCGCACATGAACAGCTCGTCGCAGAGGTAGAGGTACTCGCGCGGGATGTCGCGCTCGACCACCTCGATGCCGTTCGCGCGCGCGAGCGTGATGAGCGTGTTGCGCGTGATGCCGTTGAGCAGCGCGGCGCTCACCGGCGTCGTGTGCAGCGCGCCGTCGAAGACGAGGAACAGGTTCTCGCCGGCGCCTTCGCTGAGCAGGCCGGTCGAGGCGAGCGCGATGCCTTCACCGAAGCCGAGCCGGCGCGCCTCGCGCGCGACGAGCTGGCCCGAGAGGTAGTTGCCGCCGGCTTTCGCGCCGGCGGGAATCGTGTTCGGTGCGAAGCGCTGCCAGCTCGACACGCAGGCGTCGATGCCCTGTTCGAGCACGCCGGCGCCGAGGTAGGCGCCCATCTGCCAGGCGGCGACGGCGACGTCCGTCGGCGTCTCCGCGGAGAGTCCGAACCCACCGAGGCCGCGATACGCGACCGGACGCAGGTACGCCTTGGACAGGCCGTTCGCCTTGATCACGGCGCGGCAGGCCGCGTTGATCTCGTCGAGCGTGTACGGGATCTGGATGTCGTAGATCTTCGCCGAATTGAACAGGCGCTTGTTGTGCTCGGTCAGGCGGAAGATCGCCGCGCCGTTCGGCGTGTCGTAGCTGCGAATACCCTCGAACACCGACGAGCCGTAGTGCAGGGCGTGCGCCATCACGTGCACGGTGGCTTCGGCCCACGGCTTGATGCGTCCGTTGTGCCAGATCTGATCGGGGTAGGTCTGCGCCATGGCGTCCGGTTCCACGCTGGAAACGCGCATGATACCAGCGCCGCGTACCTGTCCCGCCTTACCAGCTCAGCCACCAGCAGCCGGCATCGGCCTCGATGCCGAAGGCATGCTCGCGCACGCCGCCGGTCGTGTTGCTGCCGGTGCGTACGAGCAGGCCGTCGCCCTGTTCGAGCGAGAGCAGCGGTTCGCGCACGAGTTCGCGCAATTCGCGCAGGCGCTCGTTCGCCGCGGCGCCGCCGACACCGCGCCAACGCACCATGCCGGCGATCGTGTTTGCGTCATGGCGTGCGATCGCACCCGCGAGGCGCTCGCGCAGGTCCTGCGGCGACGCGGGGCACGCATCGGCCGGCGGCGGCGCGCTGGGATCGGCGAGCGCGCCGGCGCTGACGCCGGCCTGCTCGTTCGCGTGGCACGAGAATCCGGAGAACACGACCTCCCCGTGCAGGCCGACGCAGCGGTGCACGCGCTGGCCGTCGTCGCCGTCCTGCGCGAACGCGGTCGCCGCGATGAACGCGACAGCGAGCGGGCCGATGAACCGTGGGCGCAGGCGAACCATGCCGGCAGGCTATCACCCGTTCGTGAACCGGCGCACGCTGCGCCCTCTTGCGGCCGCGTCCGCGGCATGCTGTAGTGCGGCCATGTCGATCCGCGCCGCCCGCCTCCAGCACGTCCGCCCCGCGCCCTGCGCGTGCGCCGTGCCGTGCACCGTCGCGCTGAATAATAACGCCCGCTCGCACAGGAGGGCCGGCGTGTAGGTACGTTTGCAACACCACCGACACGATACGAAGGCCCGCCCAGTGCGGGCCTTCGTCGTTTCAGGGCCGCCGATCCGTGAGGTTCGCGGCTGCCACGAAGCGCGGGCACGGAGGCCCGCTCATTCGACACCGCGAGCAGGGACGATCGCAAAGGAGATCCGTCATGTGTTCGATTCTCGGCATGTTCGACCTGCAACCCGGCGACGACCTCGCGGGCCTTCGCGCTCGCGCGCTCGAGCTCTCGCAGCGGCAACGCCATCGCGGCCCGGACTGGAGCGGCGTCTACGTCGATACCGGCGTCATCCTCGTGCACGAGCGGCTCGCGATCGTCGATCCGGCGAGCGGTGCGCAGCCGCTGCGCTCGCGCGACGACACGCTGGCGCTCGCGGTCAACGGCGAGATCTACAACCACCGCGAGCTGCGCGCGGAGCATGCGTACGACTACACGAGCGGCTCCGACTGCGAAGTGATCAACGCATTGCACCGCGCCGCCGGCGCGCAGTCGCCGGCGAGTTGGCTCGGCCGGCTCAACGGCATCTTCGCGTTCGCGTTGTGGGACGCGGCGGCGCAGCGCTACGTCATCGCACGCGATCCGCTCGGCGTCTGTCCGCTGTACTGGGGCCATGACGCGGAAGGGCGCCTGTGCGTGGCGTCGGAAATGAAGGCGCTGGTCGGCCTGTGCGCCGACATCGCCGCGTTCCCGCCCGGGCACGTCTACGACAGCGCCGACGGCACGCTGCGTCGCTGGTACGACAGGCCGTGGCGCGAGCATGCGCACACGAGCGGCCGGCGCGTCGAGCCGGCCGCGTTGCGCGGCGCGTTCGAACAGGCGGTGCATCGCCAGCTCATGACCGACGTGCCGTACGGCGTTCTGCTCTCCGGCGGGCTCGATTCCTCGCTCGTCGCCGCCTGCGCGGCGCGCTACGCGCGTGCGCGCATCGAGGACGGCGATCGCAGCGAGGCGTGGTGGCCGCGCCTGCATTCGTTCGCGATCGGCCTCGAAGGCTCGCCCGACCTCGCCGCGGCGAAGATCGCCGCCGACGCGCTCGGCACCGTCCACCACGGTTTCGTCTATTCGTTCTGGGAAGGCCTCGATGCGTTGCCCGACGTGATCCGCCACATCGAGAGCTACGACGTCACGACCGTGCGTGCGTCGACGCCGATGTACCTGCTCGCGCGGCGCATCAAGGCGATGGGCGTGAAGATGGTGCTGTCGGGCGAGGGCTCCGACGAGATCTTCGGCGGCTACCTCTACTTCCACAAGGCGCCGTCGGCGCAGGCATTCCACGAGGAAACCGTGCGCAAGCTCGACGCGCTGCACAGCTACGACTGCCTGCGCGCGAACAAGGCGATGATGGCGTGGGGCGTCGAGGCGCGCGTGCCGTTCCTCGACCTCGAATTCCTCGATGTCGCGATGGCGATGGACGCGCGCGAGAAGATGGCCGGCACGAACGCCGACGGCAGTCGCCGCATCGAGAAGGCGGTGCTGCGTGAAGCCTTCGCGGGCGCGCTGCCGGAGGCGATCCTCTGGCGGCAGAAGGAACAGTTCAGCGACGGCGTCGGCTACGGCTGGATCGACGGCCTCAAGGCGCACGCGGAACAGGCGGTCGGCGATCGCGAGTTCGCTGCGGCCGCTTCGCGTTGGCCGCTCAACACGCCGGCGACGAAGGAGGCGTACCTGTACCGGCGCATCTTCGAGCGCTGGTTCCCGGGCGAGGCGTGCGCCGCGACCGTGCCGGGTGGCAAGTCGATCGCCTGCTCGTCGCCGGCGGCGCTCGCCTGGGATCCCGCGTTCGCGAAGGCGGCCGATCCTTCGGGGCGTTCCGTCGCCGGCGTGCACGAGGCGGCCGTGGTCGCCTGAGCCTCGCACCCGGCGCACCGCGGGTCCGTGCGATCGGCGCCCGCGCCGCACCGGGGCGCGGGCAGCGCCGCTTCGCTAGCGGTGCTGCATGCGCTCGATCACCGCGAGCGTCGCGCGTGCGCGGTTGAGCGTGTAGAAATGCAGGCCGGGCGCGCCGCCGACGACGAGGCGGTCGCACAGCTCGGCGACCACGTCGGCGGCGAATTCGCGGATCGAATCGACGTCGTCGCCGTACGCGTGCAGGCGCTTGCTCAGCCAGCGCGGGATTTCCGCGCCGCAGAGGTCGGAGAAGCGCTTGAGCTGCGAGAAGTTTGCGATCGGCATGATGCCGGGCACGATCGGAATCGCGATGCCGCCGCGGCGCGCCGCGTCGATGAAGCGGAAATACGCGTCCGGGTTGTAGAAGTACTGCGTGATCGCGCCGTTCGCGCCGGCGTCGACCTTGGTCCTGAAATGGCGCAGGTCCGCGTGCGCATCGTCCGATTGCGGGTGCACTTCCGGGTAGCACGCGACCTCGATGTGGAAGCGGCCGTCGCGCTCCTTGCGGATGAACTCGACGAGGTCGCTCGCGTAGCGGAAGTCGCCGTAACTCGCCATGCCCGACGGCAGGTCGCCGCGCAGCGCGACGATGCGCCGGCAACCCATCTCGGCGTAGCGATCGAGCAGTGTGCGGATCTCCGCGCGCGTGCCGCCCATGCACGAGAGGTGCGGCGCGGCGTCGAGTTCGTGTTCCTCGCGCAGGTGGCGGATCGTTTCCGGCGTGTAGCTCAGGGTCGAACCGCCCGCGCCGAACGTGCAGCTCACGTACTCCGGCGCGATCGCCTTGAGCTTGGGCAGTGCCGCCTCGAGCGTCGCGCGCTGCTCGTCGGTCTTGGGCGGGAAGAACTCGAAGGAAATCGGTACGGAGGCCATGGGCTCGAAGGGGCGACGGCGGATACGTAACTATATCTCTTTGTCCGGATGGAGAGATAGATGGCTGGACGAGGTGCCGCCCGCCGTCCGTGATCTCCGGCCTACGCGCGCTGCGTGCGGCAGCGGGCAGAATGGGGGCTTTCGCGGCAGGGGATCGACGATGCGGCCGAGCGTGCGGATGGCGGGTGGGATGTTGGCGGGGCTGTTCGTCGTTGCGGTGCAAGCCGCGACGGCGCCACCGGACAAGGCCGGCGGCGCGATCGCCGATTTCGCGGCCGCGACGCGCGGGCTGGTATCGGTGCCGGGCTTCTTCGACGTCTATCGCGACGAGGCGAAGGGACGCGTGCTGCTCGGCGTGCGCGCGTTCGGGCAGCCGTTCCTCATGACCAGTTCGCTGCCGTGGGCGCTCGGTTCGAACGACGTCGGGCTCGATCGCGGGCAGAGCAGCGAGTCTCACTTGGTCGAATGGCGGCGCGTCGGCGCGCGCGTGCTGCTGGTCGAGGACAACACGAAGTTCCGCGCGGTGTCGAACAACGCCGATGAAGCGCTCAGCGTGCGCCAGGCATTCGCCGAATCGGTGCTCTGGGCCGGCGACGTCGTGGCCGAGCGCAAGGGCGTCGACGCGGAAGTGCTCGTCGATGTGAGCGCGCTGCTCGTGTCGGACCGCCACGGCATCGCCGAGCGGCTCGAGCAGGCCAAGCAGGGCAAGTACGAAGTCGACGACAAGCGCAGCGCGCCGTCGCTCGCCGACGCGAAGAGCTTCCCGGACAACACCGAACTCGAAGGCATGCTCACGTTGCGTGGCCCGGCCGAGGGCACGTTCGTCAAGGACGTCGCGATGGATCCGCGCAGCCTCACGCTGCGCCAGCACCTGAGCTTCGTGCGCCTGCCGGCGCCGGGCTACGCGCCGCGCGCGTACCATCCCGCGTCGGGCGGGCTCAGCGTCGGCTGGTACGACTACGCGCAGCCGCTCGCCTCGTCGCTCGACCGGCGCGTGCAGCCGCGCTTCCGGCTCGAGAAGACCGATCCCGCCGCGGCGACGAGCGCGGTGAAGAAGGCGATCGTGTTCTACCTCGACCGCGGCACGCCCGAGCCGGTGCGCTCGGCGCTGCTCGAGGGCGCGAACTGGTGGAAGAGCGCGTTCGAGAAGGCCGGCCTCAAGGACGCCTACCGGGTCGAGCTGCTGCCCGAAGGCGTCGATCCGATGGACGTGCGCTACAGCCTCATCACCTGGGCGCATCGACACACGCGCGGCTGGTCGTACGGGCAGCCGATCGTCGATCCGCGCACCGGCGAGATCATCCGCGGCAACGTCACGCTCGGTTCGCAGCGCGTGCGCCAGGACATCCTCATCGCGGAAAGCCTGCTCGCGCCGTACGACAAGAAGGACGCGCCGGAACTGAAGGCCGAGGCGGAACGCATGGCGCTCGCGCGCCTGCGCCAGCTCGCCGCGCACGAGGTCGGCCATGCGCTCGGCTTCGCGCACAACTTCGCCGCGAGCCGTGGCGGCAACGGGTCCGTGATGGATTATCCGCATCCGCTGCTGAAGCTCGGTGCCGACGGCGCGCTGTCGCTCGACGGCGCCTACGGCATCGGTGTCGGTGCGTGGGACGACTTCATCGTCGCGCATGCGTACGCGCAGTTCGCCGCGGGCAGCGAGGACGCCGCGCTCGCGAAGCTGCGCGCGGACATCGCCCACGCGGGCTTGCGCTACGTGAGCGACCAGGACGCGCGCAGCCCCGGCGACGCGGAGCCGGACGGCCTGCTGTGGGATTCCGGCGCGGACACGCTGCAGACGTTCGACGCACTGCTCGCCGCGCGCCGCAACGCGCTCGCGCACTTCTCGATCGGCGTGCTTCCGCCCGAGCGCCAGGTCGGCGAACTCGAGGCACGCCTCGTGCCGGTGTATCTGCTGCATCGCTACCAGACCGAGGCCGTCGCGCGCCTGCTCGCGGGTGCGAGCTACGCGTATGCGGAAGCCGGCGACCGCGCGGCCGGCACGACGCCGGTGCCGGCGGCGACGCAGCGCGCCGCGCTCGCGCGCCTCGTCGGCAACCTTGGTGCGAGCGAGCTCGCGTTGCCCGCGAACGTGCTCGACCTGGTCACGCCGCCCGGCAACGAGTACGCGCGCAATCGCGAGTACTTCGCGACGAAGGCCGGGCCGGTGTTCGACCCGCTCGCCGCGGTCGAGGCCGCGGCGGCGCAGACGACGCTGTTCCTGTTCGCGCCCGAACGCCTCAACCGCCTCGCCTGGCAGCACGCGCGCGACGCGCAGCAGCCGGGCGTCGCCGACGTGCTCGCGGCGGCGTTCCGCGGCAGCTGGCAGCGGGATCCGCGCGGCGGCGAGGCGCCGGCCGCGGCGGCGGTGCAGGATGCCGCGAACTGGGTCGTACTCGATGCGTTGCTGCACGTGCTCGACGACGGTGGCCTGCATGCGCAGGTCGACGCCGAGGTGCGCACGTCGCTGCAGCAGTGGCAGGGCTGGCTCGGCAAGCAAGGTGGCAGCGACGCGGCCGGAGCGAGTCGTGCGCTCGCCGCCGAGACGATCCGCAAATATCTGGCCGACCCGAAGTCGGTGAAGCTGCGGCCGTTGCCGGCGATCCCGCCGGGCGCGCCGATCTGAGGCGCGCCGTGTCGATCGTCCTCACGCCGTTCGCGCGCACGCGCCTGTTCCCGCGCCAGCCGCGCGGCAACACGATCCTCGACTGCACGCCGGACGCGTTCGAGCGGCGCCTCAACGACGAAGCGCCACATCGCGTGCTCGACGGCTACGCGCCGTTCTGCAAGCTGCACGTGCACCGCAACTGGACCTCGACGCGTTGCCTCACCGTGCCGGTCACCGAGGCGAACCGCGATCGCCTGCGCTCCGCCTACGAGGCGCGCTCCAGCGAGGAGTTGCCCGTGCTCGTGCGCTGGTTCGAAGGGGTCGAGCCGCCCGTCGCGAACTGGCTCGTCGTGATCCTCTACGACCGCGCGCAGCTCGCGAAGGAAGGCGCGCCGATCGACGTCGACTGGGGCGTCGTCGGCTGCCTCTACACATCGGAGCCCGAGGAAATCCCGATGGCGCCGATCACGATGATGCGCAACGCACTCGGCGTCGAGGAGGGCGGGTCGGGCGTGCCGATCGACCGCGAGGCCTACCGGCGCAGCGTCACGTTCTGGGAACGCAACGCGAACTGGCGGCCGTAGGATCTCCGCTCGTGCTCCCATCGCGCTTCGTGTACTGCGCACGCGGGAGGCCGTCTTGATCCGCACGCTCGCGTTGCTCGGTGTCGTCACGGGCGCAGCCATGACGGATGCATCGATCGTGCACGCGGCGCAGTGGCAGCCGCCGTCGGGCATCGAGCAGATCGCGCTATGGCCCGACGCAGCAGCGATCGCGCGGCCCGAGGTGAGGGGCGGGGAACGTGCGGTCGAGCAGGCATCGCTCGTCGCCGGCCAGCCGTGGACCGCGGTCGAGGACGTCGTGCGACCGACGTTGTCGGTGTTCCCCGCGAAAGGCGCCAACACCGGCGTTGCGATCGTCGTGTTCCCGGGCGGCGGCTACAACGTGCTCGCGATCGACCTCGAAGGCACCGAAGTCTGCGACGGGTTCACTCCGCTCGGCATCACCTGCGCGGTGCTGAAGTACCGCGTGCCAGGCTCGGGCGAGCATTGGGACAAGCGCTGCAACTGTCGCCGCAAGCCGCGCGAGCCGATGGCGCTGCAGGATGCGCAACGCGCGATCAGCCTGCTGCGCTCGCGTGCGGGCGAGTGGGGCATCGATCCGCACAAGGTCGGCGTGCTCGGGTTCTCTGCCGGCGGCCACCTGTCGGCGGCGGTGAGCAACGAGCCGACGCGTCGCTACGTGCCGGTCGATGGGGCGGACGCGCAGCGCGTCCGCCCGGATTTCTCGCTCGTACTCTATCCGGGCCACCTGTGGGACGGCCGGCATCTGGAACAGGTCACGAACCTCGCGCCGGTCGGCGCAGCGACACCGCCGACCTTCATCCTGCAGGCGCAGGACGACCCCGTCGACGACGTGCACGAATCGATCGTCTACTACCTCGCGCTGTTGAAGGCGCAGGTGCCAGTGGAATTGCACCTGTACGCGCACGGCGGCCATGCGTTCGGCATGCGCGCGACCGCGCAGCCGATCACGCACTGGCCCGCGCTGGTGGAAACCTGGCTGCACGCAATCGGCATGCTGCCACCGGCACGGTGACGCGCGCCGGCGCGGCGACACAAAAGAAAACGGGCGCCGCGAGGCGCCCGTCTTCGTTTCGCGGCTGTGGAGCGCCGGCGATCAGTAGCGGTAGTGGTCCGGCTTGTACGGACCTTCGACCGCGACGCCGAGGTAGGCGGCCTGGTCGGCGGTGAGCGTGGTCAGCTTCACGCCGATCTTCTCGAGGTGCAGGCGCGCGACTTCCTCGTCGAGCTTCTTCGGCAGGATGTAGACCTTCGCCTCGTAGGCGTCCTTGTTCGCCCACAGGTCGATCTGCGCGAGCGTCTGGTTCGAGAACGAGTTCGACATCACGAAGCTCGGGTGGCCGGTCGCGCA